>Ga0114974_10004468_pt1 | contig 10468 bp, 18 predicted proteins | sample S_130206_EF_Meta_FD_87318 | JGI IMG/M metagenome (GOLD analysis project Ga0114974, IMG submission 87318) | Freshwater microbial communities from Lake Simoncouche, Canada to study carbon cycling - S_130206_EF_MetaG | ecosystem: Environmental > Aquatic > Freshwater > Lake | place: Lake...
CTAGCGATTCTATGGAATCTGAACCACCGGCTGCTGATCTTGAAACATTTGATGAAACTACTGAAATCGGTAAATTTCAAAAATTAGATCAGGATCGTAAAACTGCAGTAAAGGCGTTTAAAGATAAACAAAAAGAATTTTTGGCAATTGCGGTTGAAACTCGTAAGTCTCCAGTAACTGATGAAGACAAAGAAAAGGTTAAAACCCTTAAAGACTCACTTATTATATTAAATAAAACAATGAAAGATGCTGAGGCTGCTTTTAATAAATTTAATGATGAAGCCCTAGGATTAGGAGTTGAAATTCCTGGAATAGAGGCTGAAGATATTGAGCCATAATATAAAATTAAAAAAAAATAAAAATAAAATGAAAAATTTAGTAAAAAGATTTGGTCAATTCGTAAATGAAGGTCACCATGATTCTATGTTTAGTCCAAATGCTGGAGATGATAATATGTTACCTAAGCAAAACCGTTATGATCGCTATGAAGAAAGTGGATATGATGACGAAGGTAATGATTTAATGTCAGATGATGAGGATTTAGAAACATGTGACTGTAATACGTTTGATGATAATGGTGACTGTGTAGAATGTGGTAGCCCTGAGGGTATGGATCGTCGAATGGAGCGTACCTTATATGGTCAAGCAGATGCCTATCAACGGTCTAAAATAGATCGTCAAATCGACAGACATAATATGGGTAGAATGGATAATATGTCAGCTAGCGAATTATCTGAGGCTAAGAAGCAGGAAAAAATTGAGGCACTTGATGCAATTGACAAGAAATTTGCAAAAATGAAACCAGCAAAGAAGTCTATGCCAATGAAGCCAATGACAAAGAAGAACATGGAAATGGAAGAAGAAGAGGAAGAAGAGTCTTCAATGAAGCCTAAAATGTTATTCGGTAAGCCAGTTAAATCTGCAAAGCCTGAAACTAAAACTAATAAAATGCCACTAAAAGGCGGAAAACCTGCATTTTTATTCGGTAAAAAATAAAATATACTTCTTTTAAAATATCAAATGGGTCAATATCTAAAAAATACTGACCCATTTTTAATTAGGGGAGTTTAGTCTCTACTATTTAAATTTAATACGGGTAATTGTTTCGATTTTTGAAAGCGGTGTTAATTTACTCTCTAGGTCTTTAGGTTGAACTTTAGTATTTTCAAAAAGATAAGCTTCCCAAACCTTGGTTTTTTTAATAAAAATTACTTTCCAGCAATGAGTTGGAATTGTAACTGTTCCAATTTTACCAGCACTGCCTAACGATCCACACCAAACTTTAACTGAGTCAAATTGGGTAGCAAGTTCACGAGTTCTAGACTCTAGTGTTTTCCAGATACCAGCATTTAGTGAATGGTATTGTGGTGACATATTTGAAAAATAAAAACACTCCTTTTGTAATTCAGAACTACACTGATTATCTGCAGCTGGACACATATGACCTCGGTCAAATCCAGAACCTTTATAGTCTTGCATTAGGTCAGTTTCAGCCGCAAGTAATGGATCCGGTGCAAATGCATCTTTTCTAGGAATCTTTGACTCTGGGCAAACAAGTCTGGCTCGGGTATCCCACCATTCAATATTAACTGAATAGTGTAGATCTGTATTATAGTATGCAATATAACCAGTATGTGTTAATTTAACAATTGGGTCCTTTTTAAATGATCCAAACAGGAGGGTAATTATGACTAACCCTATAATTTTTTTAAATAGTTGCATTTGTTATATTTTATTATTATTTATTTATGGTATAATATAATTAATAATCTAAACCATATATTATGAAAAAGTTAATCACAATTTATCTAGTTATAATAAGTTTAGCTAGTAATTCACAGGTATTAAATAAAGCCGAAAAGGCCAACTTATCTAAGTATTTATTAGTTGAGTCATACAATCTTAATAAACCTAAAAAACAAGTTTTAGATGTAAGAAAGGAAATTACTAAACTTGGTATTAGTGTGATATTAATGAGCTATTCCTATCCTAAATTATCTAAATTTGATTCAGTTGAATTATCGCAACCGGCAAGTGTATATTATGCTAAAACTTTTGGTAAAAATAAAAAATTAAATATTACACTATATTCAGTGATACACGATCAGTATGGCACCGAAATAATAGTAGCCGAATCTGCAATTAAATAAAATTATTTAGTAGTTCCAGTTGGGGTAGCCGTTTGAGTTTGTTGGCCACTTACACCAAATGGCTGAGACGTGTATGCATTAGTCGCTTTGGGAATGACAGTCGATGAGTACTTCACCTCAGTTTGAACGTTAGAGGTCATATTTGTGTACTGAGATTCATGACTACTGGTATAATTATTAAATTTAGCCTGTAATGAATCTATATAATTTTGCAAAACTACCGGTTTGTCTAAAAATCCAGACCAAAAATTAGTAACAGTTGGATTTATAGTAAGATCAGTTGCTGACTTTGGTAAAAGTGCTTTGCCGGCGGCTTGATATATTTTAGTTAATTCAGGTTTAGCAGCATTAGTAAATACGTATTTGTTACCTTTTCCTGTCATAAAATATTTTTTTAAATTCTCAGGTACCATAAACGCCGTAACTACCGAAATTAATTCACTTGGATCCGGAGAATTTGAGACAATTAATTGTCTAGTTGTAACAAAACCGTTTGACATAAATTTAACTATCTTAGTGAGTGCCTCCTCAATAGTCTGAGTTCCAAGAAGATTTTTATAGGTTTCTTGAGAACTGGCTGAAACTAATTTCTCTTTACCTAATTGTCTTAATGCAATAAAAGTAATAAGTTCGTGAACTGTATTTAAGGTTGATACTATCTCAATTTGGCCCGCTGTCCAAAATTCAAATTGACTACCTGTATTTACCGGTAAGCCTAATACAAATTTACCTGCCCATTTTCCACCGATTCCTACTGTTGGATATTTAGCCCGATATGCAGCTAGTGCACGTGATGCTCTAAGCACAGCAAGTACTCCATTATTTGATGCAGTGATGGTAAATGTGTTAGCCTTAGCCGCTAATTCATCGCCGGTTATAATAATATCGCCTGTGCCATTAATTGTTGTACCGTTTATAGTTAGGGTATTTGTACCAGGTTTAACCGCTTTGCCAACTCCAAGTTTTGCTTGAAACGTTGCTGGGTCTAGTCCACTTAGTGTAATTAATTCAGATATACCAGTTAAGGTAAATGTAAATTGTTTATTTGCTGGAATATTTTCAAAACCGGCAGAGCTAAATGGTGTATTGCTTGCTGACCCTGCAAAAATAATAAATGGCGTGTTAACTGGGATATCAGCCTCTTTAATTAAATCCACAGACTCTAATAACCAATTATTATAGTTTTTAATAATATTATTCATATGGTATTTATTTTATTAACCAGTTTTAATAAGTTCAGAAATTTTAGCTAGAGTCAATGGGCCAACGGTTGTTTGATTTGGCTCAACTTCATCATCGCCTGTGATTTCGTATTTAGTTCTAAATTCTTTAATTTTAGTAACTGTAACTGGACCAACATTACCATCGCAGGTTTTAGTATCAGTTAAGAATACACCAAACACAACAGCCTGAATCTTTTTAATATCATCAGTGGTTAACTTTCCATCAGCTGCACCGCTTAACATACTCTCTTTATCTAAAATATCAGATGAGTCAGCTACTTTTGCATCAGTTGAGCCTGAGTCAGCTGAGCCCGAGTCAACCGCACTTGAGTCAGTTGAGCCTGAATCAGCTGAACCTGTACTTGCAGGAGCAGATTGGCCTGGTGTAGCTCCAGTATAAACACTTGTGGAAGCAGATTGTGTACCAGTATAAATCCCAGTAGAGCTATCCTCTGCTTCAGTAATGAGGTTCCAGCCCTTAAAATCTTTAATTATTCCGTTTGTCATATTATCTTCTTTTTTATAAACTTGTAGAGTTATTTATCTGGTACAGTTTATGACTTTGGGCCAAAGCCACGGTTTAGTATGTTACCTAAGTGAAAGTTTAGGGTCCCGAACCAGCCCCTTAGTCTGCCTATTAGGGTAGTGTCGTCTTCTGGGTTTCGATAGAAAACCTCGATAATAGAGGCCGATCGTTTGCCCTTTAGATTTGTAACCACTGCAAATCGGACCAGGATACCAGGTTTAAGATTTGAGATATCAAATTCGCCAGGTGTAACTGCGATTGAGTCATCGTCGCCAAAATTAATCCAGGGTTTGCCTTTTTTGTAGTATAGTGAACCAATCATAGGGTATGGGTTTTTTTAGTTTTTTAAATAATCCAAAAGAGCCAGGCAGTAAACAGGCCGGCACCAAGTGCAACAAGTACGGTTAATATAATTTCAGAGCGGGTCATATCACCCGAGTCAATGAACTCAATGGATTCGGGTTGACGTCTGGCCCACCCAATTAATAGCGATATAGTTACACCAATCGCGGCAAGTGTCAAGAGCTGGGGCCACAGTAGGGCTAATTGTGTAAGTAGTTCCATAGTATAGAGTTATTTATAAAACTATACGCGTCGAATCTTTAAAGTTTTGGGCCGGGACCGGGTTATTTAACCTTCGGTAAAACCGATACTATAGTTTGCACTTTGACCTGCTGCACCAAGTGTATATTGATCGCCCTGCAGAGTAACACCGGTATATTTGGAACCAGTGCTTGTGGTTGACTGTTGTTTTAAAAATTCAACTGGGTACTTAAAATGAATGGCTAACATTTTTTGAGCAAAGGGTTCTGCTTTTGGAAAGTTATCTTTTAGAATTTTTATCCCTGTGGTGTATTCAGTCTGTTTTTTTAACTTATCTCTAGTTAATATTAACCAGGCTTTAGCCGCGGTGATGTCCATTGTCTTGTCTTCCAAAGGCAGCTCATCAAACCGGCCAATTGCAGCATTATAGTCTGTTACGGTAGCTACGGTCCTGGACCGGGACTGCTGGATTTGATGCTGGGGCAGGTGAGGTAGAGACCTGTGAGGTTGCAGCCAGTTCGGCCGCTGCCTTTGCAGCAAAAGCTTTCTCAGCATCATCAAGTTTCTTCTTTTGTTCAGGCGTAATACCTTCAGCCTCTTCGGTAATAAATTGACTAAATGTTAAAATTGACTTCATAATTATAATTTATTTTATATCAGTTGACCGGATTAGGGTATAGCTAAAAGAGTTTTTATGGATTGAGGCTGCAAGTCTACAAATTGCCATGAACTTGTCAAAGTCAGCACTTCGCTTGAATACTTGACAGCCTTCGGACCAGTTCTCAACATAGGTAGAGTCGGCACCGGCTTTATGAATATTGATTCCAAATATACCTTCCTGAATCTTGTCTTGATTATAGGTTAAGTCTTTATTTGCATCACGATATACTTTTACGTTTTTGGCCTGCCCCAGAGCCTCGTATTTGCCTTGATGCAGTCGGATTGTATGAGATCCCCGGTACTGGCCTTCAACAAGTCGGGCAACCCCGGCCGCATTATGGTATTCCAAGACACCTTTTTTACCTGGATCAGTTGTTGCTGGCCAGCTCTCAAATTTCCAGGCACCGGCAACTTTATAGGACACGGTTAGCAAGTCATCAAATACATTGGTAACGGCCTGCCCAGTCGCGGCATTTCGGATCCCTACAATATTAAGGTCATAGTCTTTTGCGCCTTCAAACCAGGCATAACCTTTAGCCTTTACGGCAGCTTCAACTTGTTCCTTTGTAAACTTCATAACTTTTTTCTACTTTTTTATAAGGTTATTTATACCGAGATTCGCCTAACCAGGTTAGGCCCGGATATCGTTAACCAGGTCGGTTACGGCAATATCATTTGCACCCATATGGGAGTCAGAGCCCTTTGACCGGTTAACTGTTGCAATTATTTGTCTCTTTGCAGCTAAATTAGCCGAACCACCTGCTGAATTTTCTCCGCCGGTATAGTAGTATTTTACCTTGTCCGGAAAGTCGGCTGCAAGTTTGGTATAGAAATTTTTGGTAGTCAGATTGCGGCCTATCCAGATATCAACCAGATAGATTGCGGCCCATTCGGTTGGGTCTACTCTATTTAAAAGGCTCATGCCCGGTAGGTATCCACCAGAGAACAGGTATAGAATTTTCTTGACCGGGGTCAGACCAAGTCCAGATATTTCAGACCAGGCCTGTGCACCGTCTATTCTTGATGAGTTTGCAATAAATGTGGTTGTATCGGGTAGGGTATCCTGTTTAAAATAGTCATACATATAGTCGCCGCTTACTCGGCCGCCAACATCAGTGCCGCCAAATACAACAACCAGTGGGGCAGACTTATCTGAATTAACCGTGATTTTACCTTGTGAAAGTGATTGGCCCTCGGTTGTGCCAGTTTGGCTAGACCGGTCGGGTTGAGCAGGTTGAGGTTTAGTTTCCGTTGCTGGAATAATACCATCATTTAGGTAGTTAGGCAGGCCTAATTCAATAAACTTTTTGGCAATCTCTTCTTGATAGCTACGATCAAAATAGCCAAGTTCGCCAGCAACCAGCTCCTTGACACTTTTATATTCAGAGTTTGGGTTTGACTTAAGTTCGGCATCGATTTTAGAGAGGTCGGCCGGGGTTTTAATATCCGCAACAGCCTTCACCAGAGCCTCTTCATCGGTGCCTATACCAGCAGCCGCAGCCATAATACCAGAGGCTGATTCAAATAGGCTATAATTAAGTAGATATTTCACGGGTTAGTCAGTAATATTATTATCCCTCATGGGTGTGGTGTTTGTTTAAAGTGGTAAGTTACTGAATTTGTTGTTGTACAGCTGGAAAAGATGTTGGTGTAGGGCTTGGCTGAAGCATAATCGCTATTGCATTAAGACCAACCTTTTTTGCAATAGTGCCTTTACCGCTGCGGTTTGATGCAGTATTTAACAGTGTTACAATTTGACTAAGTTCAAGCGCATCATTGTTGGCTAATTGACCATTTAGGAATTCCTCTAATGTACCTTTGCGAGCTGCTTTCAAAGCATTATTTAGGTCGGTAATATCAGAATAGGTTTGTAAATTGCGGATACCATCAACTATTGCTTTTTCATCAACTAAATCACCTACCCAAGTATTAACAATTGAACTTGCATCAATTAACGAACCCCCAATATAATCAATTTGGTCAGGCGTCCTACCCATTATAGTAATTGGATTAATAACTATTTGGCCAATTCTTTCGCGCGCGTTTGGTTTAAGTGTTTTTGTGTTAAAGAAATTTTTATCAACCTTGCTTGGGTCATATGTTTTAGGAGCTTCAGCCATTAATTTATATGCAATATCTGGGCTAATTGATAACTCTTTCATAAGCCCAAGATAAAGGTCAGTTAAGAATTTCATTCGGGCGGCTGCAACTGCTGCATTTTGTTCGGCACTACCGGTTGATGAGGTTCCAACATAAAACTGAATCATTGGTGGCAAAGGAGTGGCTGGATTATTAATAAATTTTTGAATTGTTGGAATTGACGGTGTAATTGCACGTTTCATCCATGCTTTAATATCAGTCATACTAATACCGCCAGGATCAAGCGTTTGCATTTCGCCCTTTACACTTGTCTCGCCTTCAGCAAAGTAGAACGTTTCAACATAAGTGTCAGATTTTGTAGTAAATACTGGCTCTTGCCCAGTCACTGCCTCCTGCATATTAATATTTTCATTTACGAATTGCGTAAAGTTTAATAGTCTCATAGTATTAATTAATTATTTTAGGTTATTTATACACAACAAACCTCTCTAAATTTTACACAATTTGGTACCCGAACGGGTCCTGGACCTGGGGGATTCTGGCAGCCAGCTAAAGAGCACAAATAACCTGGCAAATGGTCCTGGACCTGGGGGATTCCAGGAACCAGCACTTAGGACAAATTAGCCAGGCCTAGGCCAGGTACCGGGGGAGAAGCCAGCAACCCGATAAAGGGGCAAATTAACCCCGAAGAGTCCACGTACCTGGGGGAAGATCCACGAACCAGATAAAAGGGCAAATTGGTCCCGAGGCGGTTCCCGTACCGGGGGGCACCAGGTAAAATATAAAAAAGTCATGCGTTCTGCTCCTGGAGACTTTTTTTATAGGGGCATAGTTCACTACCGGGGCACCTCCCGGAGTGACCCTGGCTGACTCCGGTAGTGGTCCCAGGGCAGCCTGGTATTGACTCCAGGAGTGACCCTGGCAGCAGGCCGGGCTCAGTCCAGGCAGCAGCCAGGGCTAGCCAGGGGTACTGGCCAGGAGCCGGTACCAGTCAGCTGGCAGGCAGGCCAGGTAGGCTCTATCCAGGCAGGCCAGGTAGGCTGGCTGCAGGCAGGCCAGTCGAGAGTATCTCTAAAACTTAGTCTGCTGGTAGGATATAATATAGGTATGAAAGTAGATTACAATGAGTATTTAGAATTAGGCGACCTGGCCCAGATGCGGACCGAGTTGCTGATCCGGTTAGAGACCGCCGGTCGCGACTGGCTCTTACTGGACCGGGCAGTCGGACAATATATTGTTGACTTGGAACGGGGTATAGGTACCGAGCCTTGGGCTGCAGAGTACCGGGTCTGGTTGAGGTCGAGAATTAGTAGCCTCTTCTTAGAGACTGTTGAGCAGGCCGTGGAGCACGGTGAGTATGAATGGGCAGAGGTGTTGACACAGTACGGCCACCGATACTGTTTATCGGTATAATAATAATATAAAAAAAAGAAATATAACAATGAAAAATCTACCTAAATTAGGAGGCTCAGCAGGCCGTAAGACCGGGCTGGCTCAAACACTATCTACTCTACTCTTGACAGTAACAGTTGCCTTTGTTGCAAGTATTATCCTGGCCTGGCCAGTAAAATGGTTATGGAACTGGCTTGTACCGGGGATATTCGGCGGAATCCAGATCAGTGTTGCCCAGGCCTGGGGACTTATCCTACTGGCTCAGTTACTGATTCCCAGAAGTCTCGCCCCGACCGGGCAGGCCAAATCGGATAAAGCTTAGGTACCTTATAATTAAACAAAATAAAATATATACAATGAAAAATGCAAGCAAAATCGGTATGAAATACCGCAAGTTAAGCACAGGTGCAAAGTTAGCAGTAGTCGCTTCGAGAAAACGTCACGGTGATGTAAGCCGAGTAGCAACAGCAACTGGCTTTAGCCCAAACTGGACAAGCGAAGTCTTAGCTGGTCTTGGTACAAACAGTCGTATCTTAAACAGAGCATACGATATGACTCGCGGACGTATCCGTAACTCAAGCCTGATTGGATAATCCGGTCAGACACCACCTTAATAGATTGGGCCGGCCTGTAGGCACGGCCCTTTTTTGGGATCAAAAAAAGCGATAAGAAATGGGACTTGATATATGGGCAGTGAGCAACTGCATAGAGGCACGAGATAAACGAATGGCGGCGCTCCGCCTGGTTGAAGAGATTGGAGTCGGCCAGCTGGTTGAGATACTTGACCTGGATGAGCACTCAGCCAGGCACTGGCACGGTTTGAAACCCGGAACCTGGTTCCAAACGCCTGGTTCCGAGGAGTCAAGAGCCAGGCTCTGCAGCTACAGTGTTTGGCACCGCTGGCGGTGGTACTGTGCAGAACTGTGTTCGGCAACCCTAGCCGGGCAGCCACATAAACTTGCTCCACTACTGGACCATACTGATTCAGGCTGCGGATTTAGTACCCGAACCTGCGGGGTATTAGCTCGAGAATTAGAAAGGCTGGCTCCAATATTTAAGGCTCATCTACTTTCTGATTACCAGGCTCAGGCACTGGGCGGAGTACTACAACCGGATGCCGAAGATTTTTTAGCAATACTGGAAGTCTTGACCGTGCACTTCAGGCTTGGAGCCCAGCATGGACTGCTATTTTTTGAATAGATATAATAATAAAAAAAGAAAAGGAATAAACATATGTTAACTACACTACAACAACTTTCTCGAGACCAGCACAATGATTCTGAATTCGGCAAGCAGGCCAGAAACTTTATATCCACTGCAGAGCCGTGGCCAATCCAACGTTATCAAACGGCCCGCTTCAGACCGGCCCGGAGTTTAGACCGAGTTGTCGAGATCATGGTCCAGTATCCAAATGACCAGGAATTCGGAGAAAAGTTACGCAGTTGGTTGGGCCAGGATTGTTAATAACTTTCCTAAAATAAATTTTTTAGTGTCAAACTAATTGCTTATATTTGTCTTAACCAATTAACTCAACTACCTATGTCGACCCAAATCCGGGCAGCTCGCCCAAACCTTAATCCAAAGTCGCTACCGACCTTGGCACTTGCCGGAAGAGCCAATATCACCTTCCGCAATATGGAGCAACTTACCCACATGAACGTGCGGATCAAGCAGTTACGCGACAAGCAGGATCGCAAGAAGTTACTGCCTATTTACTATGTCAATATCTCCCTCTTGGCTGACGGACGTAGCGGACATCAGTTTGCCGGTACTGTCTTTTCCGAGTCCTTAACCTACAAGTTGGGTAAAGGTGTTACACCAAACTCGCGACTGGCACAGGCTCTGGGCTGGGTGGTAGCCGCCATCAAGAACCC
>Ga0114974_10004471_pt1 | contig 10467 bp, 11 predicted proteins | sample S_130206_EF_Meta_FD_87318 | JGI IMG/M metagenome (GOLD analysis project Ga0114974, IMG submission 87318) | Freshwater microbial communities from Lake Simoncouche, Canada to study carbon cycling - S_130206_EF_MetaG | ecosystem: Environmental > Aquatic > Freshwater > Lake | place: Lake...
AATGTTAATGTTTTACGATTATCACACCCACAATATACGCAGGTATGCCCATCTCTTCTATAAACATTTTCTCGACTTAAAGGAACTTTTTGAATCGGTTGGTTCACATATTTGTAAACCCTAATAATTGAAGGTTTTTTGATATCCAATTCAGGATTGATTAACTTGAATGATTCCGGATGTTCGGCAATAACACTTGCATTACCTTTATAAGAAATTACAAAAGCCCTCTCAGTATTTATGATAGACCTTGGCATAAAACTTGAATCCAAAACCAATGTTTTTCCGTACTTATTCACGACTTTTGATTTTTAATTAAACATTCTTTTTATTTGTTCCCCCGTCAGGAATTGAACCTGACCCCATAGATTAAAAGTCTATTGCCTACACCAGTTTGCTACGGGGGATTATTGAGCTCATTCCACTTTGTTATTTGGCTCAAATTATAACTAATTTGAACTTAATAATCAAACTTTGTGAGCCACATTTGTCGGTACGGATGGAATCGAACCATCGACCACTGAAGTATCAGTTCAGCACTCTACCGCTGAGTTACGCACCGAAATTGTCGGGATAGCAGGATTCGAACCTGCGAGTTCTCCTGCTCCCAAAGCAGGCGGGGTAACCGGACTCCCCAATATCCCGAGTAATTAACTACCATCTGACTCTTTTCGAACTTTGCAGGCTCGTATCATTCCTTAATGGTAGTTATTTTGTCTAAATGGCTGGACTCGAACCAGCGGTCTCTACGGTCCAAGTGTAGCGGATTACCAACTTTCCCACATCTAGAATTTAATTATATTTTTAATTTTCCTGAACGATAATCTTCCACCATTTGTTTCAGTCTCTCGTCTCTTTTTTCCATCATCTTTCTGATTTTCTCAGTTCTTTCAGGACTTGGGTTAGAATCAATTGTATAAACTACCCCCATTTCATCTAATTCATTTAAGAATTCTTTTGTTTCAAATTTTTTCATAACACTATGTTTTGCGGAGAATAGAATACTCGAAATCCATCCATTACGAACCACTCGCTTAGCAGGCGGTGACAATACCCTGATTGTTTTACTCTCCATTTTGTAGTCCCTGAGGGAATCAAACCCCCACTCTAATAGCCGTAATATTAAGTGCTATTCGTTACACCAAGAGACCAATTTGAGGTTAAGAACTCCTCTGTGTTGTAAGAACTGTGTACGGGTCATTCTTCTTTTCGCCCCGTATAGTATTCCCTTTCTCACCGGGAACAACACATTGTGGTCAGGACAGGACTTGAACCTGTACTGCCGGGAATTCACATAGGAGCGATTAACACTATTCCCCAATTACCTATTTTAGCGTTTACCATTCCGCCACCTGACCAATTTGAGGTTGAGAACTCCTCGTGTTGTGCAAATATAGACATAAACTCTTTAAAATTTATAATCTCACCCGACTATTCCATTCCCCTCTCACGGGAACAACACATTTTACTTCCACTGAGTTTTTCGGTTATACTTCCAAGTTTTATGTTCTCTGTACTTATGAGAAAATTGTCCCTTTCTGTAATGAACACCCTCATCCCAATATGGGGGATATTCAAACTTTAACCAAATCACTCGGTAATCTTTTGAACAAGTCGCCTTATTCAATCTCATTCTGTTAGTGTTTACACTCATAATCTCTGAGTCTGTTGTTTAGCAGACCTCAAAGATTATCCAATACCTTTTTCATAATATTTTAATTTTGGGTGTTAGGACGGTACCGCCCCGTCTTCTTTGGTTCCACAAACCAACACTTCACTAAAAAGCTTCAAACACCATATTACCCCACTTCACCGGGTTAATGGACCGGCTGCCATATGGGAGTGGGGGTTTCCCGTTATATCGGGACTCCGCTGACGGGGTGGGATTCGAACCCACGATGGAATATTTTCACCAGATTAACAGTCTGGACCGTTCGACCAACTACGGCAACCCGTCAATTTTTATTCATATATTTTAACCACTTCCTAATTGAGTTATCACTAACACCATATATTTTACCTGTACCAACATATCCAAATTCACTTATTTGTTGTTTTAAGGTTTCAATATTAGGTCGTTCAACTTTTCTTTTATAAATTCTTGGTTTAACTTCTTTAATTTTATCTTCATTAAGTTGTTTAGAACCTCTACAATACGTATGTGTTTGAGAATGACAATTTGGACATAAAAATCTTAAATTATTGATTCTGTTATCGTCATTAATACCATTTATATGGTCTAAGTGTAATATAATTTTTTTCCCATTCCACTCATCAATTAATCCACATTCTTGACATTTATATTCAATTAAACATTCATCAATAATTCTTTTTTTCATATGAACTTTAGAATAAGATGAATTTTCTATAAAAATATCTTCGTTTGAATATTTTTTAGACCACTTATTTCCTCTTTTAAAATCATATACTAAAACAGATAAATCAATATTATATTTTTTTGCGTAACGGTCTAATGTTTGAAAATTACCCGAATTTGTTGTAATGTTTAAAAATCTTAAAACATCTGACTTACATTCACTTTTATCAATTGCCTTTAATATATTCTCTTGACTCCATTTATCTGACCCAACATAACCGTCAGTTTTTAAATCGTATTTTTTTAACCAATATCTTACTGTAGTTGGATTTGTATTTAATATTTTTGAAATTTTATTTATTGATAATTTTTCATCAACTAATTTTTTTAAATTTTCTTTATTCATAATAACGTCTTTTATTATAAATATCTAAAAGAACACAAATAGTCAAATTAAATGTAAATTTTTCTAACAATATGATTAAATTTGTTGTGGGGACTACCGGTTACGCTCCGGTCTCTAACGGGCTTCAACCGTTCGCTTTCACTAGATTAGCTTAATCCCCAAATATGATAATGTTGGAGTACCCGTCTCGCTCCAATCTTAACTGCCTTATCCAAGTTTTATCGGTGCACCGGCAGGGGGTGCAGAATTCTTTGACCTATATTGGATTGTCGACATCCGGATACAGAGAAAACCATTATCATTTGTGGAAAATAGTGGACTCGAACCACTCCCGTGAGGACCTGATTTACAGTCAGGCTATCGTATCCGAACGACTTTTATTTTCCAATATACACTTCCTGCTCCGCGAGTATAGTGAGAACTGAGCATCGTACCCCGAGATGGAATTGAACCACCACCATTTGTATGTAAGACAAATACGCTTCCATTACGCCATCGGGGCAATTTGTACCGAGAAATGGTAACGCTCCATTCTAAAGTCGGATATGAACCGTCTTTGGTCCTTGACCTCTCGGTAGTTGTGGTGGATATAGGCTCATCACCTATTCTTGGGGTTCCACCAAACCCTTCGTTACCCCCGAGAGAATCGAACTCCCACCTTATGGACCAAAACCATACGTACTAGCCGTTATACGAGGGGGCAAAGTTGCGGAAGAGACAGGATTCGAACCTGCAACCCATTACGAGCGACGGTTTTCAAGACCGCTCGACAACCAACTGTCCACTCTTCCATTTCTTACCAATATTTCAAATAACATATCCTTTACTTTGATGGGACAAAGGTAATCCTTTTTTTCTAACTTCCAATTTTTTTATAAAAAAAAAATCCTGAACTTTTTAGATTCAGGATTTTGGTATGATAGTATATTAACTTTTTACATTGCTATTATATCTTCTAATAAATCATCTGAATCTGTATGCGAGATACGCGGATACGAACAATTACTAAATTGTTGGTTCCAAATCACGACGTTCATATGTTTATTAGTGTTTTTCATTTTTCTTTTTTTTTGTGGTATTTCTACCTTGTTTCTTATAACTATCACAAACTTACGAAAAGTTTAATAAAAGTCAAATATTTTTTTATTTTTTTTTATTTACATCGTTTCAAACATAATCTAAAATATTTTTCATATGGTCTATCCGAGTAAAAATAAAAGTCAATATAATTCCAGCTTCGGTTTTGTAAAATGATTCTTATAGCAGACTCATTTCCATAATCATCAACTAAGATATATAAAAAATTATAGTCTTTAACGAACAGTTGTCTAGACTTGACATACATTAAATTAGTACGATTGGGTGTAATAATGGAAATAGTATTTGTTTCTGAGTCTTCATAGAAAACAACTTCACCTTGAACCGGTAAAATATTCCAACCATCAGGAGTTCTTACGTCGATAGATTCAAATTCAAATCTTTTTTCTTGACTTAATGCCAAGGTAGAGATTAAAATCAAAAGTACGAATATTAGTTTTCTCATACAAGTTTGTTTGCAATGTTAATAATAATATTTTCATCCTCATTGGATAATAAGTGTTTTGACATTCTAATCTTTGTTAGTAATTCATCCCATTCTAAATCCATTACACTACCACCTTGTTTGTTGGGAACTGCTTTCCCGTTGAATCGAGATAAATGTCCATCTTCAATTAAAGTTTCAATCAATTCATCTATTTCTCGACCATTACACTCGGAGATATATTCCCAAGGCTCAATATCGATTTCTGTACTAAAATCTGGCATAATTATAAATTTTCTAAATAGTTAATAAGTTTTGTTACTTTTCCTTTTGAATTCCATCCCGAAACATCTTCACCATCCGGCATTGGAACAAACTTACCTAATGTTTTGTAGAATGCTGCAACTTCGAATGTAGTTTCACCATCACCTAACATCCAAGGACCTCCAACAACCGAAACTTCGATATCGTTTCCTAAATCTAATCTTGCTTGAACGGAGCCTCTACCGAGAGCGTGTGGTTTAAATACTAAATCGTTAAATGTTTTCATAGGACAAATATATAACTTTTTTTTATATTACAAAATAATTAATGTTTTTTTACTAAATATTTGTGTCCGGAATCAGAATTCACTTCAAAAATATCTTTCATTTTTATTGCTTCTTCCTCAGTTTCAAAACTCATTATCTCAGAATAAGAATCAACTAAAATTACCGGTAACTCAACTCCGGTATGATGTTTAACCATTTTTACTATTACCCACATAATCTTTTTTTTTAAATATAAATAAAAAACAAAAAGGTGTCAAATGACACCCTTTTGCTAGATACAGAATTTTCCCCTTTCTTTTAGTTGGTTAATCCCGTCCGGTTTCTACACCGGAGGTAAGTTTAGGCTTGTAAGGCCATTGTTTTCATTTTATTAGCTTTGTCCTCTAATTTTGTTTTAACACCACTAAGTGATGGACAAACTAATTTAGCCAAACCTGATTCTAATGATTTTACCATTTCACTATTGTCAATAGCACTAAATAAACCATTTCTAACTACGTCTGATATACCACCATCGTATCCTTTATCGTGTTGTATCTTACGAGCAATACCTTCACCAATAGATGATGCTAATTTTTTAGTTATAAAGTTACAATCAGTTAATTTAGATATATCATCAATATGTAAGTTACCTATTGCCGTAACAATAATACTACCAATCCATCCTTCAGGATTTACCGGAGTAAGTTTTTTAAGTAACCATTTACCCATATATTCTTTAAATGTTCCAAATATAGCTTCTGACCCGTGTTGACCAAACATACCTTTGATAGTATCCCAAAACTCTTCTTTGATAAGTTGTTTATCAAAACCTTGTGACTCTAAATAAATCGCCTCAGAGATGAGTTCGTTAAAGAATTTTTCTCTTGGTTGTTTGAATTTAAGAATTCTATTTTCAGTTAATATTTTAGTTCTTGTTTGGATAATTTTAGTCTCAGCTAATAAATTACTATTTTTCTCTTCAGATAATTTTTGTAAATTTTCTTTGATTAATTTATCTAATTTTGTTTTAGATTCATTCACACCTTTACCATCAAGTGTTAATGGTAAATATGGATTTTGACCTGCAGGGAATTTATCATCTTTACCCGCCAATATATTATAAACATTATTCTTATTCAAAGTTTTACCTCTCCAAAATGTAAATAAATTATTTTTTTTATTAACTTTTGGTAATTCATCAGGTCTAATTTCAAGGTCCTCATAAACACCTGAACCCCAACATCCTTGAAGGAATGATTTATATCTTCCACTGTTAACTGTTGAATTTGCTTGAGTGTCTTGACGAGTCGCGTATCTAATAACTGCAGATAAATAAGTTTTAATTGCTTTATCACATTTATCTTTAGTGTATTCATTATTATCAGCTCCACCTGAAATTTCAGGTACCGCATTTTTAGGGAAATAAATGACTACATCTTTATTGTTATACATTAAACCATAATCTCTTCCGTTAATTGGGTAATATTGACTTAATTCACCTCTATTAACCGGAGGATTTAATGTGGTACTACCTTCTTTCGGTTGAATTTGATAGTCAGCGTAATTATTAGGGAAATAATATGTTAACATATCATTCCAACTTTTAAATACATAAGATAGAGCGCCTTGTAATGCAAGTTGTTTTAATTGCTCACTAACACTTTCAATCAAATAATATGGGTCTGAATCGTAGTTTTTAGGGTCAATACCAAATTTTTTTAAAATATCTGTATATTGTAAATCTAAATCAGAAAACGCCATTCCTTTGATTTTCATAGGACTATTTTTGTCATTTAATGCGTAAGTAAATTTACAAGCATCACCCGTTAAAATCATTCCATCATATGTTAAGTAATATGGTTTTGTATCGCCTTTTTTAAACGACTTTTTAGCCGCAAAATATATTTTACCGTTAACATTAACAGGTTTTGATGTTCCGTTTTGACTTCTACATAACGCAACTAAAGTCCCTTTATCTTTTAAGAATGGACTTGTCGTTAATATTGCTAGTTCATCTTTTGGTGCTTGAACTATTTGTTGTGTTTGTTCAATAATAAGAGAATTAACTTCATTTATAATATTTTCTAAATTATCCATATCAGATTCTGTTTTAGTTGATGTTTCTTGAAGTTGGTTTGATAATGAAAAATCGTCACTATCTACCCAAGTAGGGTCAAAATTTGTATCAGGTGTTTCAGTTTTATCCGGAGCAGTTCCCCATCCCGAAGATAATGTCCATACTTGACCGTTCTCGGCAGTAATTACTAATGAGTTTTTATTACAAGACCATTTACCATATATTTTAGTTCCGTCTTTGTATAAGTATAAAAATGAATTATCTTCCCAAAAATAACCTGAATCAGGACCAAATGGATTAATAACAATTTCTTCACCTTTACTATCTTGAGTTACTTTAGCCTTTGTTAATACTTTTAAACAATTTGCCCATTCCGGTAAAACAACCGGAGTTACTTGAGATTGTGAATTATCATTACCACTACCACCACTATTATTTGTTTTACAAATTACATCAATATCTTTTTTAGTGAACCCATTTGGATATCCAGCGTTTTTTAATGCTGCTTCAGTTTTAACCCAAAATTTACCATCTTGAACTAAACCTCCTAAACAAGCTTGCACTTTTCCAATATCTCCATCAGGTGATGTCTTACAACCTTTGGTATATTTAGACTCTTTATCACAATTACGATATCTTCCACCACCGGTATTTCCACCTCCACCTCCGCCGGATTCTTTAAACTCAGGGTCATTACAAGTAAAATTTACAATTTTTCTTGTTGATATAATTCCTTTTCTACCATTTGGAAAATATCTAAAATCACCAATAACATATGAATTATTAGATTCTTTTGATACACCTTTTGACTTTGCTAATTTAACAACACAAGGGTAATTATCCCAAGTTGATGTTGTAGTACTTCCACCCCCACAATATTTTGTTTTTTTAGCCCAAGATAAATCACATACATATAACTCATAAAATCGATTAATGTCTTTACCAAAAATGACTTCACCTTCTTTTTTACCTTCTTTATAAGTCGCCTTTTTACAGGTTGAGTATATTTTATTTACCCCACCAGCATCTCTAAAATAATGAGTATCAAATGCTTCAAAATCATCATATGTGTCTTTCACATACTCATCTCTCACAAGTATTGTATGTAATATTTTTCTATTTTTTTCCATTTTTTAATGATTAATTAATCAGGGGCAATAATATCATCTTCACTACCATTATCAAATAGTTCAATCCCAGCACCTGATACAAAATTTTTAATTGTTTTTCCACAAGAATCTAAGAAACCATAAAAAGATTTACAATTTTTTTGTTTTGCACAACTATAAATCACAAATACAATAAATGCAACAACTCCTCGTTTTTCCCATTTTCCAAGTTTAGAATACTTAGCAGAAATTTTATTCCAAGTATTTGGGTATCTATTTTTAGCTAATTCAATAAAATCGTCAACATCTTTTCCACTTATTTGTTCATAAAGTTGTCTTCCAGACTGTGTGTTTAAACTATCAACCAACTTTTTCATTTTTTTTACTTTAGACATTAAATCCCTGTCTTTAGCTATGACTAATCTATCTTTTGTAGTAAAAGAATTAATTGTTTGCTCCAAATCATTAACAATTTCTCCATATGATACTGCCTGTTTGGATTGAACAATTAAATTATCAATTTCACGAATTCTAGTATCTATTATCATTTTTTCTGCGGTGGCGGTTACAGGTAACTTATTTTTAGCTGTGTTTAAAGAGGTTTTTAACTCAGTACCTAGTTGACCATTTGGACTTTCTAAAATACCTTTTTCTAACGCTTTAAATTCTTGTTGATTAAATCCTAATCTAATAAAATCATCCATTGAAGATTTATTTATTAAATATTTTTGAAAAATGCTTTTACCCGCTTTCCAAATGTCATCTAACCAAGTACCTGGTGCCGCCTCGTTCAATACTTTCAAATTCATTAAATTTTTGATAGTATTTATTTCATTAATTAATTTCATATTATTTTTGTTTTAGTTTATAATCACTGGATATTTCATATTCATTATCGTTAATAATAACAGTATTTAACGTATGTTCAGAATTTGTTACAAAAGTTATTTCATTTATTTTATTTTTTAACAAATTTTTATTTTTTTCTGATATAATATCAAGAAGTTCATCTTGAACACTGTTAACACCTCTTTTAAATGTTGTTTTTTCATTTGACAAACCTTTTAAATAAGGAACTATGTTTTCTTTAAAAAAATAAGCAAACGTCCCCCACTTAATACCTCTTTTAATTCCGGTTTTAATTCCAACCTTAGCTCCCGGTTCCAAAAATTTAACTGATGATTTTAAAAATTCTTCAATACTATAAATGATGTTATGTACGTTGGTATCAACAGATTTACCCGCAACTTTTAATTGTCTAAATCCTGTTTTTCTACTTATCCACTCAAGTGCTTTCCAAATACCTTTTGAAACACTTTTTAATAAACTAAAACCTGTCTCTAAATACGGTTTAATTTCATACCATTTATTTGTTTTTGTTAAATATGTAAATACTTCTTTAAAATTTTTAAATTTAAGTCCTTGAGCACCTTTCATTATTGGTCTTAAAGTTGACGATAATATACCTGAACTAACAATTCCCAAAATATCAAAAACTATGTTTAGCCAATTCCAATCTTTTTCAACTACACCTTTATAAACATCATAAGCTAAAAGTGCGGTATATGCCGCAACAACCGCTCCAACCCCAACACCTGTTGATGTTAATGCTACTTCTAATCCAACCATAACCGGATGGGTTAACGCGTCTCTATACTCTTCCATAAACTCATCAAGAGTCATATGAAATGCCGGTTTTTGAATTTTTAATACTTTAGGTGAAGTTGCCGTTGTTTTTTGTCTTCCATCCGGACCTCTAAAAGAAACCGCAGTATTATCTACAAATTTTTGAGTGTTATTGTAACGCTCAGCATCCAAATGTTTTTTTATGTCCTTATCCGTAGGTATCGTTTGTTCATCTAATGTTTTACCTAATTCGTATTGCATCATAAGAAGAACCCTATTTAAAGCGTCATTACCTTCAGTAAGTGTATAAGTTGAATTCATAATCTATAAATATACGTAAATCAAGAATTATTTTTAGGCAACGGGATTTGCGTGTCCTCTTGTAAGACCGGTTTCCCCTTTCTCACCTTCTAACCCCAATTTATTTGCTTTACCTCTATTTAATCCGGTTTCCCATTTTCTACCTCTAGTATTTAAATTAGTTCCGGCACCACCTCCGGCACTACCTCCTCCACCACTACTTGCTGCAGGTGCCGCGTCTTATTCATCTAATTCACCACCAGTTTTTGGAGTATATTCCTTCATTAAGGAGATGATATAGTCAATGTCTGTTCTCATAATTTATAAATATCTTGTTAAATGAAAAACCCCTCTTAAACGGAGGGGTTAATTTTTTAATATAATTGTGTATCGGGTAATCTATCCGGATAAATTAAATAATATTCATTTAAAAATGATATTATCTCGTCTTCATCCATTTCAAATTCTTCATCATAGGTTCCGAAAAAATCATCATCTTCGTCCCCCCACAAATCGTCGGTATCATCTTTTAAAAAATTATAACCAAATGTTTTTGATTCGCCTAAATCTATTTGGT
>Ga0114974_10004472_pt1 | contig 10467 bp, 8 predicted proteins | sample S_130206_EF_Meta_FD_87318 | JGI IMG/M metagenome (GOLD analysis project Ga0114974, IMG submission 87318) | Freshwater microbial communities from Lake Simoncouche, Canada to study carbon cycling - S_130206_EF_MetaG | ecosystem: Environmental > Aquatic > Freshwater > Lake | place: Lake...
AGCACCTTCGTAAACACCTTTACCAAACTGCATGCCACCTGATGATTTTTTAGTATCTGTTGCTGTTGCTACACTACCGCTTGTGGTTGTTTCAGCAACTTTTTTCTCTTTCTTGTCAGCAACTGCTTTCTTCATTGGCTCTTTCTTATTGCCATCTTTGTCCATGTCCAAAAAGTCTGGTTTGGAATCTTCGTCAGTTTTTTTGACTTTGTTAGGTAACTTGCTGATGTCTTTGCCTTTATCTGCTTTGTTAAATTCCTTGGCTACTTTTGGAGCTACACCAACTTTTTTAGCAAACTTAGGATTGTGCGCGGCTCCGGCCATCATGCGAGCCTGTGACTGACTTTTTGATTTTTCAGCTACTGGACGAATACCACTGCTTTCTTCACCATGACGTTCTTTTTGGCTTAGCATATAATCAGTAACACTGGTCATCATGCCTTTGATCTGACCCATTTTTTCTTGTACCCACTCTGGCAAGTTATCACCTGCACCAAGCGCACGTTCAAGTTCTCGAGCATGACGTACAATAGTGTGTAATTGATCTTTGGCCATACCAGCTTCATCATCATATTCACCACGGTCGGTTATATCAATATCATTTTCTTTGACAGCACGACCACCTTTGTGTTTCCATGCCTTACCGGTCACACGCTCAGGGCCTTTTGCAGGACCTTTTGGACGACCTTTAGCTTTTGGTTGATCAGATTTGACTTCATCTTCTTCATCATCTTTGTGACGACGAGTGTATACTGTACCAGTGCTGATTTTTTTCTTATCAAAATTACCAGTACCTTCTTTTTCTTTCTTTGCCTGAGCTTGATAGTCAGGATCAAATGCTGTACCTTTACTACGTGGCTCTTTGGTCTTTTCTTCATCCATGGGTTCTTCTTTGCCTTGCACAAATGCTTTTAATCCCTTGGCAACATTCTTCAATGGATGTTCTTTGCCAGGTCGTTTTAGATCTTGCTTGCCGGCCATGGCATCTTGATTTCTTCTTGGAGCAACTGCGTTTTTCATTGCTGTGGCTGCTACATCGCCCAACATTTCATCAACTTCTTTTTTGGCGCCAGCAATCTTGTCGGCAAAAGTGATTTTATCTGTAGGAGGTGCCAGTTTGGCAAATGATTTTTGTTTGGGTGTTATTGGCTTGCCAGCTTCGCGAACTGGATACTGTTTGCCACCAACCTTGATCTTTTCGCCTTTTTGTATACCATCACGTTTGGCATCAACCACGGCTTTGCTAAACGCATTGCCTTCGTCGGTCATACCCTGACTCTCATCATACTTGTCATATCTGTTACGAATGTTGTTCATGGTTGCATCGCTGGCATTGTCTCGTCCGGCTTTCTGCAAGGCTTTCATGCCAGCATCGCCATATTTCTTTTTGCCAATTGCAGCTTGAAAAGCACTTTCTTCCATGCTGTCACACTCACACGGTGAACAATCACAAGCAGAACAATGTCCTTCAGCATTTTCTTTGGTTAATCTATCAACAGCTTGACCAATACCTCCAGCACGTTTTTGAACTATTTGTCTGCCTTGAGTTTCATCTTTGGAACCCATTGGCGCAAGTGAACTACTACTACGAGCGGCATCACCACTTGCATGGGCCTTTTTAATATAACTACCCAAGGCTGCTTTACCGGCAGGAGTATCACCAATTTCTTGTAACTGTCCGGCCTTTTTCATTTTCTGGAATTGTGCACCAGCAATACGATTGCCTTTTTCACCGCCGCCTGTTTTTTTGGCCAGGGCCTTGAATCCAGTAGTGGCATTGTTATGTTTGCCCATGTCACGTTCAGTGACAGCACTCTCAGCTAGATCTTGGCGCTGTGCCAGATCCGACATCTTTTTGTTTAGGTTGTAGAAAAAATTATCCATGGTTTATCCTCTTGGTTTGTTGCCAGTTGCTGGCTTAGGTGGCAACTTGATCTTGCTCATTGGACTTTTGTCTCCCATTGGCAAATCGTTTGTGGTTTTTGCAGGTGGTGTCTTGCCACCAGCTACAGTAAAGTCACTGCGGTAAGCATTTTTGAGCACAGCATGATTGTTGTACTCGGCACTGTAGTCTTTGTACAAGGCTTTTTGTTCCTTGTTTGGTGCAGGAAAATCTGTGTCAGTTAGGAGATTTTTGTTTTGAGCTTCAACTTCGCTACGCTCTTGATCCATGCTGTCTTCATAAGGGGTAGTGAGCATTCTGATTCTGTTGGGATCAAACATTAGCAATTGAGCCAGTTGTTTGACTTGTGGCTCGATAGCTGGATAACGGAATTCAACATCTATGTGTGACACACGATCATTTTCAAACGCAGGAAAATCTGCAGGCTTGGCCTGTACAGGTGTGGTTTTAACACCTGAGATTTTGACAATATCAAACTGTTTGAGTTTTTCTTCCAGATCTTTTAAGAAGTTTGGAGGAGTCTCACCTACAATTTTGATCCTGTAGTTGTATGTGCGTTCTGATTCAGCGAGGTATTCTTGAAATTTTTTCATGCTTTTTTCCCTATATGATATTTATGAACTTTTGCTTTTTTGATCTCGAGAGCCTATCAGGCGTTCTAATAAATCATTACGACTCAAGATCTGCCCTTCAGCTGTGGGCAACTGTTCTGTGTCTGGCGCCTGTTGATCCAGTCGAGCTTTTTTCAACTGTAGATCAATCATCTTGAGTTTTTTGTTTAGTTTGGTAGTCTTGGCAGTAAGGGCATGTCCCAGCATTGTGCCGGCTACAGCAAACAGTTCAGCGGCAAATCTAGAATCCACATTCATGCCAAGATCACTTAGATCTTGATAGCTTTGTTTGGCAAGATCGGCCAGTTCATCCAGTTCACGATCACTGGTGTCAAGATCACGCACAGCCGGCAAGGCCAGATCAATCTTGTCTATGTTGGTATCAATGGCCACGATAGCGGCACGAGTTTGTTCTACGGTGAGAACTGGGGTATCAGATTCTTTGTCTTGTTCAAGTTTATCAAACTCAAACAGCTCCTCTAATTTTTTCGTCATACCCTATTTACCGCGTTTTTTACCACCTTGGTGAAATATATCGTCTTCGGTTATGACCCTGAAGCGCAGGCCTTGTGCCCGTGCCCATTTGGTCGCGGCATCCCATTTGCAGTAGTTCACAGCCACAATAGCCCGATCACGGTCGTTCATTTTGCTTTCGATCAGGCTTTGTTTTTTGGGTTTGATTTCTATCAGTTCAGCAACGGTGGTGTTGTTTGGGCCGCGGTAGGTGACCAAAAAATCTGGCACATAGTTGGTCATCTTGCCGGTTAAAGGATGTCTATACGGTATCCTGATGCTTTCACTGGCCCATTGCAACACATTGTCGTTGCTGTCCAGGAACATCATGAAAGTCATTTCCCAACCAGATCGATATTTTATCTTGCCAGATCCCACATACTTTTCGAGATTTTGTGGAGTGTATATGCCTTGTCTAAAGTTAGCCATAGCAGACCTTAGTTGCGGATGTTGTGTGCTACGTAGAAGTTTGGCTGTGTGGCAACATTTATTCCTAGCAAGGTACTGTTGCTTCTGGTGGCGTTGATATAGTAGGACAAACTCAAAGTTAAATCAGGCCCAGTTTGTCCTTGTATTTCTTGTAACAGTGTCAGTACTGGAGTTCCAGTAAGATTGGCTACTCTGAACAAGGTAACAGTAAAATTGCCAGCTGCTTCACCGGTTCCAAACACGCTTTGAAAGTAACTGAGAACAGAATCATACGCATCCACTGGAACGCTAAGTTCATAATCGTAAAATCGGTCAAATATTTTTACCGACGTATCTTTTTTGGGATTAGCGTAGTTTACGGTGCCCATCGATTAAAATCCCAACTGTGATTGTACTGTGGCGCCTGTGGCAATTTTTGGTGCATTTGGAAATATCTGTCCATTACCGGCATTGATTGCTTGACGCATGTTGCCAGCTAAGCCTTGTTTTAACACACTGGTACCAATTGTTTTTAATTCTTGACCAGCAACTTGTCCAATGTTCACATTCTTAAAGGTATTGTAAGCAGTACTGGCAGTTTTTACAGCACCTAGAACATTTTGTAAACCACCTTGTCCACTTGCTAGTGCTTGTAGATCTTCTACACCGCCTGCAATAGAATCAATAAGTCCACCTTGACCAAATACTGAATTTGTTCCACCAGCCCTGGACAACGAACTCTTGGTAGTGTCGTAGTGCGCTGGATCGGCAAATCCCTTTGCTGGACCACTTGGAGTTGCTCCACCAATGGCTCCGTTATAGTATTTCACTGTTTCATAGGCAATAGTAAGTGTATGTGCCATGGTTCCGGCACCTTGACTGTAGTCATACTGATCGCTTTTCCAATCTGTAATAATGGGATTAATTAAAGTGTAACTGGCATAGCGTTTTTGTGCTAGACCGTAAATGGTTATATCGTTGAAAAATCTGGGCTTGCCGTTATTGTTTCCTGAAGCTGTACCGGCACTGGTGTCAGTAAAACCTTCACCTATAAATCCCCAGTCTGTGTTCTGCCTGCCGCTGTAGGTGTCAGATGTTCCATAACCAAAACCATTTTGCATGAGGGCATTTTGGCCAGATGTTCCTGATTGATTTGGCACATTATCATACCCGTATGTGCTGTCTTTATAGTAATAGGTATAGTAGTTATACCAGAGATTTCGTATGAGATCACTGTTGTCATCGTGCAGGGTAATAGTCACGGGCTGATAATTGATCTTGGTCTGAACTATTCTTTTGCGATTGTATTGATTCAGTGTTTCGTTGGTGATTTGATAGCTGGGAAGATCAACTGTTTTGACCATGAGCCCTATGCTGGCCACATCGTTGTTATCAAATGCACCTTGTAAAGCAGGAATTTCACCAGTGTTTATGTTAAAGTAACAATGAAATAGATACTTGCTTCTAGGAGTAAGCTGATAGTTGTTGCTTCTAAAGGTCTTGCTGGCATGACTGTAATCTTTTAAGCCATTGGATCCAATGAACCCTTGGAGTATATTCTCGCCAAACGAGCTAAGATTCATAGTGTACCTGGATTATTGCGCTGTGCCAACACCAGTAGCTACGTCACCAAGAGTTCTACCAACCAAGATACCAACACCACCACCACCGCCACCTTGTGGGTTTTGTAGGGCATTGTCAAATCTAATGGTCAGAGCAATTTGAGCCGCTTCATTGGTGCCATAGTTCATGTCGCCATAGTTGACGCCTTGTAAATAACAACCGTAAATTTCCCAAGTCTCAAGTGCAACTGGAGTATTAGCACCATTACCGCCATCGAGCACTTCAAACACTGTGGTAAACTTGTAGTCAATACCGGCACTTGCTGAACTCATTTCAGCAAAGTCCAACTGTTTCTGTAGTTGCTCGCCAACCAACTTGCTGACATGACCACCAGCATCATCGCGAAGGTTACAGGTGATATCTTGCCAACCATACTTGCCAGCTAGTTTAATTGTACTGTTATAGATAGGAAGATCAATATTTTCAAAGGTCACATTTGGACGTTGGAAATCCACAACCTGTTTGGTCAATTCAGTTACCGGACTTGATACTCCAAAATTCTGAAAGCTCACTCTGAAGCGATACTTCAGTTTGGGCATTAACAAGCCTTGGTTGCTGTTACTTTGATCGCTTGCCAAGGGCACGGTCATTTTTGTTAGCGATGATGTAGCCATTTTTGTTTAATCTCCTGTTGTACTTTTATTTATGGCAATGAGCCGGGGCAAAATTTTAGTCATTTTGCCCTGATTCATTATACTGTTGCGCCAATGGTTCCTGTGTTTTGAATACGTACTGGTATGTATATAAACTCAACAGCTTTGACTGGCTCAATTGCAATGTCAACCCATAATTCGTTGGCATCAATTCTGGCCGGTGTGTTATTTGTAAGATCACACACAACCAAGTAATCGTAGATACCACGTTTGGCTACCAAGTCAATCATCAAGTTAGTGATAGCATTGGTGATCTGATTACGTGTGATTGTGTCGTTTGGTTCAAACAAGTATGTTTTACCAATTGTGGCCAATCTGGCACGCAAGAACGCTACCAAACGTGCTACGTTGATACGATCGAGTGCAGTTGTTGTGCCTTGTAAAGTATGGTTACCAAAGTTAGTGATACCAACACCAGGAATAAAGGTGATTGGATTGATGTCGTTTTGATACAATACATCACGTAGGCCTTGATTCACACCCAAAGGTTGGAATTCCCCAGTCTGTGCATTTAAATAACCAATCTGTGTGGCATTGTCAATTACACCGCGGCGTGTACCAGCCGGTGCTAACCATGGATAACTCACTTCGTCACTGCGGATAATTGTGCGCAACATCATGTGGCTTGGTGCTGTCACTACCAAGTTACCGCTAAGGTCATTAGTGGTACAGCTTGGATAGAATGCAGCCGCATAAGCATCACCAGCGTTTAGATTACCGTCACCTGTGATTACACCTAGACCGTTGTTGTTGGTCGCCCAAGTCACAACTTCTTCTGGTGTCAACCGTAGTGGAGTATCAACTACTACAAAAGCAGTTTCTCCGCGATCGGCATTGAGTAAAGCCAAATTAGGTGCCAACTCAGGATATGATGGGCAAGCGATCAAGTTGAACTGATTCTGTTCTTCTCTGATTGTGGTGTTGCTATCAATACCAGCACGTAAAGCCTGATTGATAATGGCTCTCTGTGCCTGGCGACCCATGTATGGACTGCCATCTACTCTGTTGCCACTGGCCGTTAACCAAGTGTTGGTAACAGTGATCGGAGTCCAATAAACATTAGTACCCGGAGTCTGATTGAAGTTAGTTGTCAAACAAATATACACCACACTACTATAAGTCACCAAAGTGCCAACACTGTAGGTAGTAGCACTGTCCCAAGCATAAGCCGGATAGTCGGTGTTGTTGAAATAATTGTTTTGGAATGTCTTGACATTGAATCCACTACGACGACTATTCCATAACAGTATACCTTCTGGATATAGGCTTGGACTTGGTGCATCTGGGTCTAAATAACTACTATCTAACAAACTTATGATAGTTGGCAATGGATCACTTACAGGATCTGTAGTTCCATTTGGTGCCCATCTAGCATCAGCGAATAGCACACCACTTTGTGTGGTTTGATTGCTGTTGTCAATCTGTACCCATTGATCAGTGCCGTCGACATTTTCCCAACGATTGATTACCGGATATAATTCAAGATTGCTTGTGTTGATCCACAAATCACCGTATACCAAAGGACTTAGTGCTGTGTCATTTTGTGTGGTTGGTGCTGCGGCAGCAATGATTGGACCGCTGGCATTAGTGTCACTGAGATTGTAACCACGTATATCGTTAGTCACAGTTTGATAACCTCTCCACAGTCCACCATCCTGGATCATGATATCCACTTGTGTTGGATCGCTGTAATACCAGTAAGTACCGTTGTCAGGATTTTGATCTGGAGCAGTCGCACTTGTTGTATAACTAAATGTTGGATAACTTACCCAGTTACTGAGAACTAATGTATCAGTGTTGGTTACATTTAAGGCAGTCAAGCCTCGGATACTTTGACCAGTAGCAAAACCTGCATCGCCCACTGGAGTACCATCTACGTCAGTGAGTTGGATGTCGCCACCTTGGCTGTGTGTAAACACAACAAAACCACTACTGTCAACCGTGGCACTTACATAAGGAACTGCTGCGGCACTGACTGCAGCAATAAAGTCTGATACATCAGTACCAGTCAATTCTGCTGTGGCGGTGTTTAAAGAAGCACTGCCAGATTCAGTAGCACTGATCGTAAATGTATCACCGCTGGTAAACCCACTTGGAACTACATAACCAGTCACATTAGTGGCGCCTAAAATATAGCGTTCCCAAATCATGAATGCGCCAGTACCATCACCGTATGGATCAACTTGAGCATAAGTTGCGCCAACAGGAATGTTAGCACCACCACCAGCTGGGTCTAGTGAATACAACGCAGCAGCATCTGTGGTGAACACCGGACAATTTTGTTGCACAAATGTGCCCAGTGTTGAATTGTATTTCTTGACTATTAAATTGGTGCCCAAGTTTACATTGTTTGTTTTCTGCCATACCGAACCAGTTGGGAATGGAATCGTGCTCGAACTATTCCAACGTGGATTTTGATAGCTTGGACTTGCTTGGTATTCAGGAGTTGCATACGCACCTTTATTGATACCCAATGTAGTTAGTGGGGTTCCTGTGCCGTTAGTAATACTGACGCTGCCAAACCATTCGATGGTACCAGCACTGACGCTGCCACTAGATGTGGTTGCAAAACTAACTGTGGTATTACTTGCGGCGACAACATCAAAAGTGCCATCGTATGTGCCAGCAGTTGTACCTGTAATGGTAATAGTACTACCAACTGGATATGGATTAGGTACAGCGTTTCCTGCGTTAGTAAATGTCAAGGTAGCAATGCCAGTTGATGCATTAGCACTACCACTTGTGACAGCACCAGTGTATCCGGTTGAGTTACCATCTGCATAGATAAACAATGCACCACCGATCACAGCAGAATAAACACCGTCAATTGCGGCTGTGTTAATTGCTGTGGATAAACCAGTTGGTGTGTTATTGGCTGATACTGGAACCGTGACTGTGTCGGTGTTGTTGATGATAATTGTATTATTAGCAGTCAATTCAGAAGGTGACAGTGTGCCAGTGATTGTAGGCCAGGCGGTTTTCCAATCATTGGTGCCAACCGCTACCCAGGTGTTATATAAACCGCTTAATGTGGCTGAACTTGTTTGTGTACTAGTTGGACCGCCACGCTTGTAGTATTCAGGATTTTGTAGTGCGCCAGCAACATCAGCACTTTGTACTCCACCGCCAACTACTACATAGTCACCAATGCTGCCATAACTTTGCACTGGTATTGCTTCGTTAGTTACCAAATTGGCTGTGCTGGTAATAACACTAGGAATTTTGTTGCTGAACGCACCAGTGGTCAAGTTCCACTCAAAAATTCCCCAATTGGAATTGACTGAATCTAACCAGTAGGTGTTGTTGTTTGGAGCACCTAACGGTCTAGTCAAACTAGCAGTAAGGGCAGCCAGGTCAATATCAACACGCTGTACATAACATTGGTTGGTAATACCCAATGCGCTGTAAGCGGCCAATAAGCCGTATTCATTAAGCTCGTATCCGTTGATCGGAGTACCAGCTGTAGTATTGTAAAAGAACGGAACACCAAAGGTGTTGAGCAAGTCTCTCTGACTTGTCATTAAATAAGTTTTGTTTGCATTAGCAGCCAGTGTGCCTGAAGCTACACCAACGCCAGCGCCAGAAACTTTGTTCTGAGCTGTTGCCAATAAAACGAACGGTACCGAATTGGTAGCGCCTGGGATATAATTGCTTTGATCAATTATAGTAACTTGTACACCGGGGGATATTAGAGCCATATCAAAATCCTTTTTTCTAGTATAGATATTTATGGCTTATGATAAAAAGAACGTGGGTTGCCTGCCCTTTGCAAAGGTTTAACTTAAATACAGCATGAAAAGACCGTTATGTTCGGTGTGTAAACAAAGATTTTGTGCTGTAAATTACTATCGTGATGAGCAGGTTCATTATCGTAGTCGGTGCGAGCACTGTATCAAGAAAAACCAACGGATCAAGCCACCTATTGCTAGATGGCAAACCGCAGGCTATAAGAAAAAACCCGCTTGTGATAGATGTGGATTTAGAGCCAAGTATGCCGCACAGTTATTGGTGTATCATGCAGATGGAGACATGAACAATGTCTCTGTTCGTAATTTAAAAACCGTGTGCCAGAATTGCGTGATTGAGGTAGCTAAATCTACTCTGCCTTGGCGTCCGGGAGATCTTGAACCAGATGTGTGATCTGCTGATATAGCGCATCCAGGCTGGAGTTATTTTCGATCACGGCATCGAACTCGGTGCCAATCCAGGCAGTTTCGCTGGCATGGATATTAAACTTTTCCAAGGAGATTTTACTACGTCTCCAGGTGATATTTTTCTGCCCTTCGTTCACAGCTAGAGCCAGGGGATACCATTCAGGATCAGGTCCACGGACCACACGGACCACACGCCCACCAGCCGATTTTATAGACGCAATTTCGTTAGGAAATCTACAGTCGCTTATGACCACATCATCGGTTATTTTACGCAATTTGTTTTCTAGACTGGCAATCCAAATATCATCGTGGAAGCTACGTCTGGCAACTTCAGTTCCCCAGTACTGTAGCACCCACCTGGGTGTTATCGCCATGCCCAAACGATCGCTCCACCACTCGTCACGCTGTTCTCGCCAGGCACGGCTCTGTTTGGTACGACCTTCGAGTAGTTCTCGATCCCAACCAAACACATGGGCCACAGCATCTTTGAGTGTGTTAGCAAAACTTTCTCTTTTAAATTCGTGTATGTTTACTAGATAATCTGCTATAGTGTCTTTGCCAGCGCCGATCAAGCCACAGATGCCAAGAATCATGCCATTTCC
>Ga0114974_10004475_pt1 | contig 10465 bp, 10 predicted proteins | sample S_130206_EF_Meta_FD_87318 | JGI IMG/M metagenome (GOLD analysis project Ga0114974, IMG submission 87318) | Freshwater microbial communities from Lake Simoncouche, Canada to study carbon cycling - S_130206_EF_MetaG | ecosystem: Environmental > Aquatic > Freshwater > Lake | place: Lake...
GAGTGAAAAACTCTAATTGAATTAAGTCAGCGTAGTGACTTTTAATATGCCCTAACCTGTATTAATTGGCACGACACAATATTTAGCCACTCATGCTGATCATTTTCTATTTTAAAATAATTACCATAAATGGCAGGTACAATAGGATCAAAATAATTAACCCGAATAGGCCGACAGAGCTAAGTTCCATCATATATTTCCTTTGCGTATAGCGAAGAGTGACAGTTGCGAGAATAAATTCCATTAGATTACAGAAATAATTTATCTTTAGTATCTGTTACATCCTCAATTAGTTCAATACGTCAAATGACTTATCAATCGGATTACACAATGACATTAATGCTCGATTATTCCATAATGCTACATTGAGAAAAGGCAACAACGCTTAACGTTATCTGAATTTAAAAAAATAAAATAAAACGAATAAAATCAATAAAATAACTATGCCAAACAAACCCTCAGAGCCTAGTTCCATAATACATTCTCTCTGTTTTAGTTAAAACCAGTTAATAGCATAACCTTATTTAAAAAACATGCCACCAAGTAACACTAGGTATAAACCTCAATAAAGTGTGTAAAATTTGAGATTGGCTGTACTGACAAGTTTGTCGTATTTAAGACAAATTAGAGAATGTTCTGCACGACAATAAAATCAACCCGCTACCTCTTTCTTTTTCCTTGCCACTAAATTGATTGCTTGAACTCGCTTTCATTGTAATTCCCTTTTTTCACTTTAATTTAAAATAGAGGTACCTTTAATTTGCACAAAGACCGGTTTACCCAGACTTAAATTTAAAAATGCGGCTGATTTTTGGGTAATATGCGCGAGTAATTGGTTCTCACCTACTTGCAAACTCACCACGCTTTGCCCCATATCATCATTAGATATGGCTAAAATGGTGGCTGGCAGAATATTGAGAATACTTGTTTGCGTTGAAATATCGAGCGTAATACTCACGTCACGCGCAAAAATTTGCACACGCAATGCTTCGCCAATAGCGACTGGAATCATCGGCAAAAATAGACAACCGCCACTAAATTGCACTTGTGTTAAATAATCCGCACTGTCATGTTGTGCAACACGCACTGCCCAAACGCAACTTGCTTGACGGTCTTGCGCAAGCGGCAAATCCACGCGACTGAGTGTTTGTGATATTGGCCCCGTGGCAGTCACTTTCCCTTGCGACATCAGCACGAGATAATCCGCGAGTTGCGCCATTTCTTGTTTTGAGTGCGTCACATAAAGCACAGGAATTTTTAATTGCTGATTTAAACGCATCAAAAAAGGTAATACCTCTTGTTTACGCTCCCAATCAAGCGAGGCAAGCGGCTCATCCATCAATAAAATGCTTGGATTTATCACAAGAGCCCTCGCAATAGCAACGCGTTGCCGCTCACCACCTGATAAATTTTCAGGCATTCTCGCGAGTAAATGCGAAATCCCAAGCAATTCAATAATATGCGTTTTTTGAGTTGCATCAATACTGTTTTTAAGCCGCTTTAACCCATAATTGAGATTCTCATTTACACTCAAATGTGCAAATAAATTAGCCTCTTGAAAAACATACCCTAATGCACGTTGATGCGTAGAAATAAAAAGACGTTTATCGCTGTCTTGCCAAACCTCGCCATTGATTTTTAAATATCCCTCTGGCGCTTTTTGTAAACCGGCAATGCATCGCAGCAATGTCGTTTTTCCCGAACCTGAATGCCCAAATAAAACGGTAATGCCTGAGCTAGGCAGGGACAAATCAACGTCGAGTTTGAATTCACCGTAACTCAATTTAAATTTGGCAATAATCGACGCGTTCATTTGTGCAATTGTATGGATGAAGGTGTTTTAACGATGCTGTAGAGTACCCACAAAACACAAAATGAGAACGCCAGAAGTCCACCAGCTAGCCAGTGTGCTTCGCTGTATTCTAATGCTTCAACGTGATTATATATTTGCACCGATACCACGCGTGTTTTATCGGGAATATTTCCACCCACCATCAGCACCACCCCAAACTCTCCGACCGTATGAGCAAACCCCAATACCGTTGCCGTAAGAAAACCTGATTTTGACAGCGGCACAACAACACTAAAAAACGTATCGAGCGGACTTGCACGAAGGGTTGCGGCTGCTTCAAGCGGTCTATTGCCAATGGCTGAAAATGCGGTTTGCAGCGGTTGTACCACAAAAGGAAGTGAATAGAGAAACGATGACACGACAAGTCCTGCAAATGTGAACGGCAACGTGCCAAGACCCAACTGCGTGGTGATTTGTCCAATCGGACCATTTTTACCTAACATCACCAGCAAATAAAACCCCAATACCGTAGGTGGCAAAACCAGTGGCAATGCCACGATTGCATTGATGATACCTTTGTATTTAGATTGGGTTCTCGCAAGCCACCACGCCAGCGGTGTCCCAAATAGCAACATCAACATCGTGGCGAGGCTGGCGACTTGAAAAGTTAGGCGCAGCGTCGCAAGATCTGCAGAAGTGAGCATAAATAATTAATCTTTAGAATGTAGGATAGAAAATAACGGTTTGCTATTTATAACACTCTTTTAAGTCAAATGGTTATTCCTGTTGAATCAAGGTAGGCGAGATTGCAGAAATTAGCGAGACAGCGTTATAAAATTGTGTTGAACGTTTTAACTCGCTCCAATCTTCATATTTTATTGAAACACTAAAGCGCTCACTGAAGCGGTTAAATTGAGCGAGCGCTTTTAGTAGACATTCATTTTCATATTTTCTTAATTGCTAAGTCGGCAAGCGTCACATTTGATAAATAAGATTCAATTTCCGCTCCTAATGACTCCCATAAGGCATTGGAAATACAGAGACTGTGCTGACAATCATGGTTTGCGCATTGTTCTAAATTCATTTGTCTATCAACAGTGCGAATGATTTCTGCAACAAGGATTTCATCGGGTGATCTACCTAATTTATATCCACCACGAGGCCCACGTTCCCCTTTCACTAATGAGGCTTTCACTAAAAATGTAAACAGTAACTCTAAATAACTAACCGAAATTGGGTGTCTTTGCGCAATATCTGAAAGTCTTACAAACGCTTCATTTTGACCATGCAACATAACATCTAGCATAACCGTCACCGCATGATGACTTCTTTTTGTTAAATACATACTCTCCTCTTTTTGTTAAATACATACCCTGCTCACTGAATAGATTATTTTTCAAGGACCGGTAATTGAATTTGAAGTTGATACTGCTCAATATTGGAATAATGAACCACAATAACGGCATTTCCACAAGTAAATGAGAAAGAACATAGTTAAACACGGCAAGGTTAGGATACACATTACGGAGACTTAATGAAATAGTATTTGGAAAATTGTGCAATTCGTATTGATAAAACTGATCAATACCGCCATTGCCAGACTAGCTTGATGCTAATTCAACTCGACAGTCTATGCGACAATATTTAAAACGGATATCCGAATCAACTCACCCAACTAAAGCACTATCTAATCAGCAGAAGGTGCGCTCATCGCAAGTCCATGTCCCACAGAAGCTCAGCAGAACATAGGCCAGACTGCCGGTGGCGCATAACTATCAATGATTGATTTAATAGCGTGAAGGGAATGACGACAAATTAGGAAGAGGGTTTGAACTACAGATAATTTTGAATGATTCGCTAAATGAAAAATAGACGGACATAAAAAAGCGCCACACAACATGTGACGCTTTTTGTCATTCAATTGATGAATAGAGGCTTAGTTGCCTTTTACAATCATAGGTTCAAAAGTAAATACGTTAGAATTTGTTGGTGTCACGGTCACTTTAATCCAATGAACACTTCCACTTCCAAAGTTTTCAACACGCGTTAAATTTTTCACCATGTCTGCTTTTTTCATCGTTTGTTGCATCAATGGTTTATCAACTCTAAAGAAATGATTATCACCATGCACTAATACTACTTGACCTGTAAACGCTTTCGTTTCTGCTATTAATGCAGCAAGGAAAGCATCGTAGCCATCATGAGTTGCTAACGTCGATACAACAGTCGCTCTTTCATCAACCGTTTCTGTTTCTGGTAAATCAAATACAGGATCAGCTTGAATCACAATCATAACACCAGCCGCTGCACCATCTTTAGCTGCCTGAAAGGATTCTTTCATAAATTGAATATTTTTTGCATCGCGTGCAATATATTCTGCGTTGTCTGCATCACATTCAACTTGTGTACGAACACTTTTTGAATTAACACATTCACCAGCGTTAACTTTATTGTTATTACTACCTGGAACATTTAGTGTAACAAATACAACATTTCCTTTAGTCCAACGACTGTTTTCAGAATATTCCCCACCAGGTGTACCTTGACGAGTTAATGTCAATTGGGTTTTAGCATTGCCACCAAAACTTTTTGATGATTGAAACATATTTTCGCGAAGGAATTTAAGTCGTTCTAAATTGTTATAACTTCCGTTATTAGTACGATGACAATCAGTCCATTCATTATCACCAGGCACATAAACAGTAGGTATAGCCAAACTATTGAACATTGATGTTGCGTCGTCTCTAAGGGTTTTATCAGTACACAGTGAGCTACCGTCTTTTGTATCACCACCAAAAATAGTAAAGCTTACCTTTGCATCAGTAATGCTTTTTGTTAAGCGAGAAATTGATGTTGTACCGTCTGTTGAACCGTCTAACGCTGGGGCGGCAACAGATGAAGGTGTTGTATCACCATTTTTGGCATAAGGCATGTCACTCCATAATGCAAAAGTGAAGGCTGCTGCTTTGAGTTTCGGTGCTGTAGCAGCATGAGAAACAACTGGATTAAAGGCATTAGCAACTAAAGCTAGTGCAGTGAAGCTCATGAGGGTAACATTCTTATTCATCAGATTACTCAAAAAATAGTAGTGAAAATTAACAAAACAAAAAAATCGCTTTTGCGTTTATTTGCTTTAATGGAAAATCTCTACTATTATAATCCCCTAATTGTGACAAAATAACGACAATGTAATATAAAAAATACGCTATAAAATATGTGTTTTCTCATAATTTATATCAAAATATTTAAAATATGAATTATAAAGGCGTTACCTATCGATAAATCAGATGTTATAGAACATTAAACTATGGAATTTCTGAGCATAAATAAAAAAACAGATCAACATGCGTCTAGGCAACGTAATTGAAAACCGAACACTGGGTTTTTGATAAAACCTCATTACCACTCATTCTATTTAAAGCTAATTAAAACAAATGGCATGAATAACATTAATAAAATAATTAAACCAAATAAACCTACAGACAATAGTTCCACGATAAATCTCCTTTTGATAAATAGATATAAAAAGTCGCTCATTTATTATATAAATGACTTTTAAAATATGCCGTAATAGTCAGAAATTTATAAATTTTTTCTGAAAATATCACATGATTTACATATTGCACTAAAAATCAATGTTTTGAATCACCCATATAGGGGATTAACGATGTTTTTTATCTTTTTTTATCAAAGGGATCCACGTGGAAAATTCATATTTAAATCGTAATGTCCGAGGCAGCAATACCCTCATTATCAATGCCTGTTAAAACAATGACTTGATCTGCTATACCATCCCCATTGACATCATCAAATAAATAACCATTCGTAGAATCGAATTCGAAGGCAAATCGCTCACCGCTGGTGCGCATTGCTTTTAATAATACGGTCGCTGCGGTCAGTGCGGCTGAAAAATCCTCAACCGATTCAGTACCTTCAGCATAATTAGTTCTATTTGCCACCTTCCCTAACGATAACCTATCAACTTGTGAATTAAAATCTGTAATCGTGTCACTCCCTTGCATTTCTGCACTATAGGTGATTTTAATTCCCGAAGCATTCCGAGTTTCCGTTGAGCTTTTAATAATAATTGAACCTGAACAGCTATTGCCAATGACAAAAGTATCTTTACCATCACCGCCTGTTATCGTATTGCCACCACTTTTACTGGCGACAATGATGTCATCCCCATCTCCTGCATCGACTTTTAGCTCAACAATTTCGCCAGGATCACGCGTGGTAGCGCCGATGGGCTTTACCGCTTTTATCACAATATTGTCATCATGATCAGTGCCTTTGAATTCATTTGTTGAGCTGAACAATCCATCCAATTGAGATTTATCGCCATAACCATCTGTATTTAAATCTAATAACTCTTTTGCAGAGGGTGAATTCGTTTTCAGCGTGAAAAATGCTGTGTCAACTTTTAAAGCGCCCTTTGAAACAGAATCACCATCAATAACTCCCTTAGCTTCTATAGCAATGCCATTATCAGAAAACGTAAATAACTTTAATGTGGTGATTGTATTATCATCGATCGTGTTATGGGTAACGTCATAATGTAGCTTGTAAGCATTTTCAGGATTTTTATCCATATTGGCATACGTAATATTTTTCGTTTGCTTAGAAGCAATAAATGTTGCATTCTCATCTGTTGATGTTGTTGAGTTGACCACAGATGAATCTATTTTAATAGCAGGTGATTTGAAGTGAAACGTTTGTTTTGTATGATCTTTTGTCGTACCCGTATTATTTTTTACATTAAAATTATACACAGATTGAAAAGAGGTACTGAATGTTGAGCGGATTGCTTTTGAACCACTTTCAGCCGAAAAAACTTGTGAAAGTTCATCTGAAATAGTTGAATGAAGTTTTAAGGAATGATCTAATTTCGCAAACGAGGTGACTGTTTTATATTGATGATTGACAAGTAATTTATCACCATATTCATTAATGTAATTAATTTTTTCTTGAACATTGTCATTACCTGTTCCAAAGTCAATTTTTTTTGCTACTTTCGTGAGCTCAGAAACACTGACATTTGCCTTTATACTTGCTTGCGAATTTGTTTTAAAACCGATTTGATACTTTGCATAATTATCACTCGAAGTGATTGATTTTTCATCCAATTCTAATGCGCTAAAAGCATCCGATAAATTTTTTGCATAAATATTATCCGTACCTAATGGACTCAATAGGTTTTCGGTAACTGGATTTGCGGGAATATCAGTAATAGTGGATGTATCAATGTTCGAAAATGCTTTATTTGCATTATATATTTCAATTGCAGAGCTAAAAAGCAGTGCCGGTTTTACTGCATCAGTTGCCATCTAATATCCCCTTTGATTTTCTGTATTGAATTCATTATTTAAACTATCACCTTCAATTATTATTATAACGTATTGAATATCTAGATTAAAATAAAAAATCAATCTTGTCTGCCCAATTGACTAATTAGCGGTTTTTAAAATATATCAAATCTGTTTCATCCTGATATTTAGAATTTGTATACGATAGGCTATTGTGACGTGGTGTCATATCGACTAAACGCGCTGCTTTTGCTTGAACCCATCCACTTTGCTCCAGCGCGGCAATCACCCGCTCACGCTTCATCAACATAAGCCCATAAATTTAAAACTACTTCAGGCGATTTCAGTGCTGAAGATTGGGCATTCTTGTATTTCATAATATTTTTTCCAAAAAACCAATAAAAAGCTAATTTTGGGGTTCCGATACTAACGGAGCGAAAATATACGTGAAGGAATTTTTTGCCATTATCTGAACATAAAAATCGGATTGGCATACGAAACGAATTAAATATCCTCTTAAGGATTTATCACAAAATTATTTCATGGTTTATCGGCGTAATGAGTCATTGCCCATGCTCGATGAATAAACGCGGGATCTTTTGCTGTGCTTGTGCAGAGAAATTTCGTATTCGGATAAACACCGATACGCCCCAAATCGACTCTATCGGCATCCCAACAAGTTTGCACAGTCACATCCGCCTCTGTGAGACCATTGCTATGCTCCGCAAGTGCTTCACAAAGCAGATCAAACCCATGATTATCCAAATCAAAAAGCTCACCGCGTATCTCATGTGCAAAGGCAACTGCCCGATTTCCATGCTCAGGATCATACTTATCTGAAACACGTTGAGAGTCATGCAGTAGCGCAAATAACTTCACTACATCGGGGCGAGCATTTTCTTCCTTCGCTATTTTCAAACCAAAATACTGGACACGTGACCAATGCGCTATGCCATGTATGCCATTTAAATCTAAACGAAACTGATGGCGTATATGTTCAAAAAGTTTTCGATTCATAGATTCGCTCCATTTAATGGGTACTTCACCCACCATCGCCCTGTGGGTAATTTTCCAAGAACGTTTCTTTCACAGCGTCAATACGACTTTTACAGACCTTATATGCGGCAGTGGCTTTTTCAACCATTGGAATGAGTGCATCAATATCGGGTTCTTGCTGTGTTCTTAACGTGTTAGCAATTTCAATGAGAATGGCGTAATGGTGTTTATACGAATCGGCTTCTTCACTCATGATTTTTCCTTTTTGGCGTTTTAGTGGGTTTGGCAATCAAACTGCCATCACGAAATTCAATGGTTAAACTCGTTTGTAGCTTGGCTTGATGCACTGAGCTGATGGGAAGGCCCGACTCACTGCGTATCATGGCAAAACCTCGCTGAAGTGTCGCTTTAGGGGATACACCTAGAATTTCTTTACCAAGTGCTTCAACGTGTTGAATGGCTTGCTTGAATTGATTATCTGCACTACTAAGTAGGCCTTGATACGTTTGCGTAATATGGGTAGTCGTGCGATCAAGTTGCTGTGCCATATCACTGATGATGCGCTGATTCAATCGGTCAAGTTGCGCCTGAGCGTTGAGTAAAGCGGTATGCGACTTGGATTCAATCAATTGCATCGATTGATCTGCTCGCACTTCACTTTCACTGAGCAAACGGATTACCGTTGGCTCAATGCCCGTGGCAAGTTGCTCAATTTGATGTTGCGCCACGCTCAACTGCTGCATGGCACTGCGCATAATGTGTTGATAGTTCGCTTCGGCTTCGCGAGCTTGATGGCAAAGCGATTCACGAATATGCGCAATCACCTTTGACGGCGTATCAAAGCGACTATGCGCAATTTCATCCAGCATCGTATTGTCGCGCTCATGCCCTATTCCCGTAAAAACAGGAATGGGACTTTGACAAAGTACCCGTGCGAGTTCCACTTCGTTGAGCCAATACAAATCTGTTACCGAGCCACCCCCTCGAATGAGGCAAATAGCATCATAAGGCGCATCTTCTTGTTGAAGCGCATAGATACTGCGCAAGCACGCACTAATTTCCTGTGGTGCATCCACGCCTTGAAACTTGGCGACAAAATACTCAAATAAACACAGCCCCGCTTCACTTAAGCGATCCGCATCTTGCTTAAAATCCCCAAGCCCTGCGGCATTGTCAGGACTAATTACGGCAACACAGCAAAAGTCCTTAGGGGCAGGCAGATGTTGATTGCGATGCAGTAACCCTTCTTGCTTGAGTGTAGTACGAATAGCACGCAGTTTCGCTTCAATATCGCCAAGCGTGTAGCTAGGGTCGATGTCTTGAATGGTTAATCGAATGCCATGAGAGAGATGATGGTCGGGTTTTGCGAGCAGCATGACTTTAATGCCACTATGTAAATCCAATCCCGTCGCGGCATTAAATTTAGCACTGACATCATCGGCAACATGCTTCCACAAAAAAGAGGATACTCGCGCGGTCAGATTGCCTTGACTATCATGCTCGACTAACTCAATAGCAAGATGTCCAACACCAATGACGCGCACTTGACTGATTTCAGCTTTAATCCAAATAGCTGTCGGCACGGCAATGTGAATGGCATGCGTAATTTTGAGCAGTAACTCACTCAGCCCCATGCCTTGCGTAGCGACCGTGTCATCATCGTGTATTTTGGTGGGAGAATGAGAAAGACCGATACCCTCCACAAGCCATTCACTAAAGGGCGTCGTATCCATCCCCGCTGGCACAAACCATTTTTTAGCAATCGTGTCCCATCTTGCCCCCAGACGCTTCACTTCATCCTTTTGATGAAAAGGCGTGTTGAGATAGATAATGTCTGTTGTGGACATAGGCTAGTAACGTATGAAAGAAAACATCATTTGACCACCATCAACTCGTTCCAACAGGTCGTGTAATGCGGCGATAATTGATCCGCTTTAGGTTGCCATACGCCCTTAGACAGTGCAGAGCCGAGGCTGATACTTTTTGGAAACTTGCGATTGATTTTATCAATGGCAGCCATGAGCGTAGGATTTTCTTTGGGTAGCACGGCACGTTGGTTATCGAGCAATATCAGTTGCTCAGGTGTACTCACAGGCACAAGATGACTGAATTGTACACCACACTTTTGATAGCGATAACCCGCTTTGTAAATATGATTCAATAATGTATTTGCGGTAGTCACAATGACGCGGGTATCTTGCGTGGCAACATCGAGTTTTAAAGTCGCACTGCGGCCGTACTGCTTATCACAACGACTAAACGGATTCGTGCGCACAAACACACTAATACAATGCACTTTCGAGTGTTGCCCGCGCAGTTTCTCAGCGGCACGGGTACAGTATTCACTCAGCGCCTGCGATATATCCGCTAC
>Ga0114974_10004476_pt1 | contig 10464 bp, 7 predicted proteins | sample S_130206_EF_Meta_FD_87318 | JGI IMG/M metagenome (GOLD analysis project Ga0114974, IMG submission 87318) | Freshwater microbial communities from Lake Simoncouche, Canada to study carbon cycling - S_130206_EF_MetaG | ecosystem: Environmental > Aquatic > Freshwater > Lake | place: Lake...
TTGCTAAAAGATTTGGATGCTTTAACTACAGACATCGCAGTGGGAGAAACGTCCTTTCGCAAATCTCCTTTACATTCCTTGCTAGGGGTAAACAATGCCTTTATCAGCGCTAAAAAAAACTCCTTGTTTTGGAAGAAAACCTTTTATCCTCTTGTTCTTAAAGCCCTTCACTCATATACATTATTAGACATGCTCAGTCCCCTATATCATGTGCTAAAAACAGCTGGTCCAGGAGCCTGGACTACTGCAGCATCAAATTCTTCTCAAATACATGTGCTTCCTCAAGAATATTTTTACAGCCTTAAAAAGGTCAAAAAAACAAGTGTCACAAAGTCTGACGTGGATTTATTAAACCTGAGTTATGCATATCATGCACAAGATTCAAGCTGGTTAAAGAGTTGGGAGTCAATAATAATTCAATTGTTTATTGGAAATAATTGGAAATTTACTTTTTTTGTGCTAGTATGTATCGTTCTTGTGTTTAAAATCTAGCTTTGCACTCCAATGATTTAGGCCCTTTTTACCCGCGGTTCACTCTTAACCTCACTCGGTGCCCTCCACCTCCTTCAATGCTGCCTCAAGCTTAATGAAAAAAGCAGCGGCTTCGGGGCAGTTGGGAGGCGCCAGAAGGTGCTTGGCCAGATTCTCCTTGAAAACTTCAATCATCATGGTGTCTTCCGGGGAGACTTCCACCGGTTTAACTTCCATGATTTGCTTGGCCAAAGTTGCCTGCGTAGTTGCCAGAGTCTGATCCGGAGTAGCCTAAAGGGGGATAGGGAGACAAGGATGAAATGAGCGCATGGGGTAAGTCCTGTGCCTTTGACACCAATGAAGGCGAAGACCGCCCAGGGGGTTTAGCCCCGACTTACCTGCATTGTGGAACTGGGAGAGAGGAATGAGTCGTACCCAAAAGAATCGTTTATGATGTTTTGTCACAAAACGAGTTAATAATTGTAAGAAATAGTTATGGGCATTGCACTTCCCTTACCATGCTTGGCGAACCATTGAAAAAGTTTACAGGTAAAAATAGATCCTACTGGGTTGGTGCGGTGCTGCCCATTCTTTACTAAAACCTGTCCACCTGCAGAAAGTGTATAGCAGTTATAATTACTTAGAACTACCTTTGTTTCTTGAATTCCCTTTCCTAGAAACGAAAATCCTAGGGTGCAATCACAGTGATTTAAAGTCTCATCTGCCCCTCCATTAGAGGCAATGTATTGAGAATTGCACTGATTAAAAAACCAACCATTGCCATTGCCAGGAACAGTGTAGTTCTTACGATGTGATTGCACAGTTATAGAATTTGTTTCATTTAGCAAAAACGAGGGAACGTCCCAAGCGATTCTAGTACCTAGACAGTCATTGTGCTGTAGAGCATCACAAGTCTCATAGGGCTGTAAATCATTAGGCGTACCTTTACCTAGAGCAGGGTCGTTATTAGTTCTAACAATGATACGATTATCAGTGAAAGGTCCAGGTGTGGGGGCATAGGGAAAGGAATAAGGAAATTTTTCAGGAAATTCTTCTTCTAGGTAAGGAAAGGTTATGGTGTACTGCTGAACCGTAGATTTTCTGGCTAGGGGACTAGGATCATTGAAAAATTTTGTAATGGATCCGAAAAAACTTATAGTCAAGAAATGATCCCAAAAGGCTGAACCTTGTATACTAAGAAAGGACTCTGCCTTAAATGCAGCAGGAAAGGTCCAAGACTCATTGGGTATATAATAAATATTTGTAATTGTACGATCTATCGAAGGAAAATAGTAATTTATAGGTGCATCTGCTGAACCCATAAAATCATCAAATGTTATCCATCGTACCTGAGTAAATGTGTTTGCCACTGGAACATCTGGACTTGACACATTCCCATACTGTGGGCCTCTTACCAAGGAAGCAACTGGAAGAGGATTGGATAAAGACTGCTGTAGTTGTTGAAATGCAGGCTCGATAAAAGTAGTAAAGTACAGGGGCGACTCTGCAGTTACTGGTGAAGAATGAGCCACTTTAACAGGCTTAAAACTTAAATAATTTCCAGACAGCACAGTGGACCCAATAGTTTCATCAATTGGCACGGGATAGCCCAGTGCCAGCAAAAGTTGCTGGGATGTCAAGTCATTTACGTTAGAATAATAGGTTCGATCAGTTAACAGCAGGTTGGGCGGACTCAGGGATTGAATGACACCCTCTAAATTAGCACTACTAATACTTAGTGCTCTAGATCGCAAGAGACAAGGACGAGTTCCCAAATTGTACTCAAAATTTTTTGGCACTGGCAAAAAAACCTGGCTATAACGTGTGGTAAAGGACGTTTGCAATACCTCTAAAAGCTGCTGAGAATTTGGAGCCAATTGAGTGCAACTTTCTGCAGAAAACTGTGAGGATAGGCGCTGTGCACCCAATAACTTTTTTAAGGTAAGACCCATGTTCTGCGTTCCCAGAGTTTTTACAGTTTCATATATCCAGCACCATCCCCTATCCATTGAATCAGAAGAATCTGCTCCAGAGCAGTCCAGACTTGAGTTTGAGGCATTAAAGCACTGACACCTAAACGTGTTAGGAGCAGTTCCTGGCACGCACGAGCCCATGCCATTGCATACCAATCCACTTACAGAAGCAATAGGACATTGAAAAGAAAACGTTGAGCAGCTCACTCCACTAAAGCCAGGGTAACAACTGCACCTGCAGCCTTCACTGCCATTAAAAAATTCATATGCTCCATTGCCAGAACAAATTCTTTGTTGCGAATCAGTTGGACAATTTAATAAATTATCGCACGTCCAATAAAATACTGAACATGTAGAAGGGTCTACAATTTGAGCATCTAAATCTGCACTACAACTTTGTGGATGATTTGCACAAGTGTCATTTAAAACATTTGTTTGTTGAATTAATTGATTCTGGTAAAACACCTGGGACACGCTTTGCTCAGAGCACAACCTAGTCCTAAATTCTTGAGAATTTGTAAAGTAAGTTGATGACCATGTACAAAATGTGCATGCTGGCAAGGAGCACGTAGAATAAGAAAAGAATTGAGTGGGGTCTGTGTCACAACCTGTACCCCCTGTAATTGATCGATTATAAACAATTTCTCCAAAGGGATACACAGAATCCGAGCACCCCTGTGGATTTACACATTGAGTTACACTGTACCATGCAGAATATGAGCACACTGACTGAGAGCACTGGGGTAAGGCCACATCCTTTTCATAATTATTTGTATCTGTATTGTATCCAGTATAGCTTACATTCACCCAATTCCCGCAGGGCCGAAAGTCCACTGTTACAAGAGAAGGATCAGAGCATGCCACTCCCCCACCCTGAGAGGGTTGCACAATGTAGCGCTGGCGCTCAGTAAAAGTACCAAACAAATTTTCTGGCGTGCACTGTTGAGGACAGGGAGCAAAGTCCGACCAGGTGGAAAGAGAGCAGTCCTGGGGTTCAGCGCACTGCTCACCAGTCAAAAAGTTTGAGCACACTGCATCTAAAATTCGCGTGCTTGAGCACAGGCCTGGAGCAAACTGGGAGGTGGGTAGGCCAGCACAGCGCAGATAACACTCTGCACGAACTAGATCAATACTAGGAGGAATACAAGTGGCATTATCGCACGAAGTATAAGAACAGACTGAAAAACTTACATTGGGGCAATTGCCCAAGGGTACCTTTCGTAATGCCACACTGACTCCAGGACCACAGGCAGCATTGCATTCACTGAAACTTCCCCAGTCGCTAGCTCCCCCAGCATTACAATTACAGATTTGGGTATTGTCTGTACAGGCAGCGATTTGCACGAGCTGTCTAAAATCGCATTGTTTACCTCTGCCACTTTGTTGTTGAGCCACTCGAAAATACAGATATTGTAACCCCGTTATTCCATCATTCTCACACGGACCAACTGCGCAGGACGAAGAAGCATAAAATTCTAACACACAGTCCAAGTCAGGTGGGCAAGCCTGCACAACATTGTTGCAGGTCTGACTAAAAAGAACATCAGAGATCTGACAGTCCTGTCCGCCCGTAGTTGCAGAACTAAGAGGAGGAACAATTTTGTACTGTTGAGGCAGTTCTCCAGGGCGAGTGCAGGTTGGACAGGACGACCATGTGTAAAGAGAGGGATCTCCAGGCACGCAAGCCTTACCACACTGCAAAGCGTTTCCTGGACAGCTTTGACTGCGCAGCATATCTGCGACTTTACATGGCGCACCACCCTCTTGCTCTAAGCGTAGCACTGTTCTTGTACTAAATTGCCATCCCTCATTCCCGCAATTGCGCGAGCACTCACCCCAAACACTCCAGTCCTTGCTAAGCTCACAGCTACCCGACTGGAATTTTAACTCCTTGAGCTTTTTATAGACAAAGAAAATTGTTACAGAGAGGACGAGGAGCAAGGTAAGAAAAACTTCGAAGTGAGATAGAAATCCAACATAAATTGGAATTTTTTTTACTGAGGAACTTTGTTTTTTTACTCAATTGGATTCAAGCAGTCAAGTACCGCTTCTGCTAGAACTGGGATTTCAAGCAGGAGTGTCCGAGTGGTTAAGGAGGCAGGCTTAAGTAGACATAAAGTCTTTAAAGACATCTGCTGATGCAAATCGCGTGGGTATGACCAGGAATCTCTTTCACTGTACCCCTCAAGTTCCTATCTTGCGATAGGGAGGGTGTCACCACTCTCGATCCCCACCTCCTGCAAGCTTTTTTGCGCCTTTTCCTGAAACTGGGCTGCAGCTTTTACATTAGGAGACTTTTGAAGCAAGGAAAGCATGGCCTTTGATACAAGTTTTACAATAGAGGAAGCATAGGGTCTCTCGACATCTAAAAATAGCACTAGGCGCTTTCCTGGAACTGTACTCAAGACTTCATGGGGATATGTATCATCAAAAACCACCAACTCCTTTTCTCTCCAGTGGTACTCTTCTCCACCCACGCGAATAAAGCGCTGGTGACGTTCACTTTCTGGATTTTCTACGTACAAGGTAATATGAGCACGTAAAATAGATTTAAAGTAACCGCAGTGCTTCCTTATGTGTATAGGTCCGTCCATGCACGATAGCATGGCAAGTTTAATAGAAGGAATTTGTAAAAGCAGAGAGCTCAGTAGCGGACAGGCCTTGCAATTATCTATATTTATTGAACCGTAACTAAAGAAACTAAAGACTGACCAGGGCTGACCAGCTGCGATTCTACGCTGATGGGGATGAGAAGAAAAAGGAACTGTGGAGTGCATAACTGCCATTGCCTCGCTTCTTATAGAAGTAAAGTTATTAATAAGCAAGGATAGTTTAGGCTCGACTGCCTTAAAATTCCAAAATCGAGGAGTATAGTAAACCATGGAGTGCATGACATTGAACGGGAAACTTAGTAAAGCTGGCTCCTTGATGCATAAAACAAGGAGAAGAAACAATGCACTTTTTTTCCAGGCCAAAACAGCATAAACCATTATTAACGTTACTAGCAAATCTCGAATAGCCAAATTTATTGTGCATTGTTTGAGGGGAAAGGGCCACGCATCTTCAGCTAGTGTTTGTACCAAAAATCCAACTTCTCTGACTCGCTCTTGAAACTTTGCAAGCATTTTTATTTCGTTCTAAGTTATAATTTTTGATTAAACCTAACCCAGCCAAGGGGGATATATATATAAAAATTCAGAAAAAAACTTTCTTGTACCTTAAAAAAAAATGTCTGGACTCGAACCCACGACGATTGTCGGCAATGCAATTTCTACTGCCAACCCCTTTGCTTCTGTGAAGCCTGCCCTTGATGGAGTGACTAAGCTCATGATTCCTTATGTGGACCAGGTGTCTCAGCAGACTACTGGTTTGATTGTAAGAGACCCTGGCCTGGCCTTCTACGTTACTCTCCTGTTTGTGGTGTCTTTGCTCGTAATTGTGGTCTCTGACCGCGTGAACATGACCCGTAACTTGAGAACGGCCATGATTGAGGCACACCTGGTGTTTCTGAAGATGCTTCGTGGAATTGTGACTGTGGGCTTGTTCATGGTGGGACGTAGAATTGGTTCTTCTGGTGGCTTTCTGGGAGGCTTGCAGGAGGCATCTGGGTTCATTGAGACCACCACCACTACCTGGTTTCTGCAAAAGCTCGTAGAGTGGTTTACTGAGGTAAATCCTAACAACGGACTTTATGCAGCCGATACTTTTAACGCAGTAATTGATGAGGGAAGCTTTCTTCAGTCTATCATGTTAGTAATTCACGACTATTTGCAGACGTACAATGATACTGTCATCGCATCGGTTACTGGAGATCTGGTTGTATTAAATGGACTTACCGCTCAAATGGGTTTTGCAATTGTGACGGGTGACAAGTCTGCTGGTGCTGCCACTGTTGGGCGTGTTAAGACTTTATATCAGCTGTACAGTTTGTCTCTGGCTGGGCAAGGAACTACTAATATGGCTAAAACTACCGGAGGCTTTTCCGGAGATGCACTCTGGTATTATTCCCCCCTGTTTGTGGGCGTGGTTGTGGGCATGCTGTAAATTCAAGTTGAATAGAACTCTAAGACTTATATGCATATAGAACCAAAAATATTACTACCAACAAAACTAAATGAACAAGATAGATAATAGAAATCCATTTTATCAAATCTAAGTGTAATTTAAAACTTATTGTTTTCTCTGGATCAAATTTTATCGGAGTTTCGAGGTGAATTTGTCTCTTTCTTCTTTTTTCAGGGTTTTGTACAGGACTTTGGAGTAATGGAATCGTTCGAGGAAGCTCTAATGACATATCTTTAGAAACTTTTTCTACAACCTTATCTGGTACAGGTAATTCTTCTGCAGGTTTCTCTATTTTCTTTACGAGTTTTTCTTTAATCCCCCATGCCTGCGAAAACGTTTGAAATTTAATTCTTTTTTTTACTATTGACAAAAAAGAATATCGTCAATAACCTTACTCCCTTTTCAAAGAACTCATGTCGATACGCTTCAATCATATTTAGAAAGGCGCCATTTTGCCTATGATTTTAGTTTGATGGGATCTGGAAAGACGTTTACAAGTACTAGACTTGCATTCGAGCGAGGGTTTAAACACGTTATAGTTATTTGTCCTACAAGTGTTATTCCTAAATGGAATCAAATGAAAGTTTTGGCCAAGGATGTTCCGTTTCTTGCCTGTATTTCCTTCCAAAGTTTAAGATCAACCACATTCCATCAACCAAAGCACGGATTACTTCATCGTTTTGAAATTCCTTCTGAATTTTTTAATCGAAATACAGTTGATTTTTCAGTCACAGCTCAATTCCAGGAATATGTAAAGGAAGGAGTGCTATTGATTGTAGACGAAATTCAAAACATAAAAAATCATTCGTCTCAATATTTGGCAGCCCAGGCGCTTATAAAGGAAATTATGGAAGCTCCGCCACATTCGCCATCTAAACTTTTATTGCTTAGTGCTAGTCCGATTGATAAACGAGAACAGGCTGTGCGCATGTTTCGCACACTAGGAATCCTAAATCGTTCTTTGGCCTACTATAATCCACAAACCTATAGCATGGACTGGGCTGGTTTAAATGATGTCGTGGGCTTTTGTTCCTCAATCCATGACCAAGACACTGCAAATACTCAACGAAAACTTCCTCGAGAGCCTAGTTTTGAGCCTTTTGTCTACCGACTATTTATCAATGTTCTTAAAAAACATTGCAGTAGTACCATGCAAGTTCAGCAGCATGAGAGCAAGCTCAAAAAATGCAATGCATATTACTTTATTGATGCGCAAGGCGAGGAAATTTTGTTACGAGGAATGTCGTGCTTGACCACTGCCACTCGCTTTGAAAACGGGCAAGTCAATTTGCAGGGAGAGGGAGCAAATAGAATATCCAGTGTTATACGCGCGCTACAAGTTATAGAAACAGGTAAAATTGGCTTGTATGCACGATTAGTCGAAAAATATTTAAGGGAACAGCCCAGCTCAAAGATTGTGGTTGCAGTAAATTACTGTGATACACTTGTAGATTTACAGGCTTTACTTCTCACCCACAGCCCCCTGGTACTCCAAGGGTCTAGCTCTGTGGCTCAGCGCGCCACTGTTTTGCAAAAATTTGCAGAGCCTTCTTTGACTCATCGAGTTTTATTGTGCAATCAGACTGTTGCTTCCACAGGAATTGACTTGGATGACAAGCATGGCGGATATCCTCGCATTTGCCTAGTGTCTCCAAGTTATTCATCAATTACAGCCTTTCAGCTTGGCCATAGGTTTCATCGTCTTGATACTCGCTCTGATGCTACAGTGCACTTTGTGTTTGCTTTAAGACCTCAGCGCACACCTCAACAATGCGCAGACATTATTGAGCTAAAGGTCCTAGATGCCTTGAGCAGAAAATCCGAGGTAATGAAGCAGACTTGTGATACAGAAATGATGCCAGATGTTCAATTCCCAGGGGACCACGAGGAATATATTGAACCCTATACCTTTTCTTATTTATTTTTTTCAATGTATAATGCTGCCTTTCGCAGCAATTGGGGATCATCACGAAATTTACCTATACCTAGATTGCACGAGTGACACAATAAGCCCCTGACCTTTAGACTTATATGGCAATGATCTACGCAAAGTGGTTCAACCTTTTCACAAATCTTGCATTTTTCTTCTTGTTGAATTTTCATGGATTCTTGCTCTTCCAGGGTAATGTTATAGTTTAATTTTAGTTTTTCCTTAAGTTTGCAGGTCTTGCACCTATGCCTGGGTTTTCGTCTTCTGTCTGATACTCTAAACTCGCTTGGAGTGAAACATTGAAGGGGTCTCATAGACTTGCACTGAGTGCAAAGAATTTCAGTGATCATCTCAAGAGACACCTCATCCATACCAATGTGTACACTCAAAAAAATAATTTTTATATATTCTTTCTCACAATCATGTTTGGTCGATGTCTGGTTGACGTGGAAACACTTGAGCCCTTGGACTCGCCTCAAGTTTCTGAAGAAGTAAAAGAGGATGACGACTTCTCCGACTTTTTTAAAGATACCGCCTGCTGCTCGGGCACACTGCCAGAGCACGTGAATCATAAATTTACAGTGTTTAGCAAGCATGCACCAAAAATACCAGTTGCCGAGCCTCTTAGTTTCCCCAGTTCAAAGGGTATGACAATAAGGCAGTATTTTATGACATTCATTCATCGAACTCCAGAGCAGTGCCTTACAGAATATAAAAGTCCTCAGCGCAGTGAGGAATGGAAACTTGCAAGAAAGTTCGCTCTGACAGCCTCTGACTTTGGGGGGGCTGCTGGTCAAAATGCCTTTGAAAGTCCTGAAGAGTTGATTAACAAAAAATTGCGCATACCCTTTCAAGGCAATGCTGCAACTCAATGGGGAACATGCATGGAACCTAGAGCAGGAGAAGCATTTTTACAATTCGCAAGGCATTCCATTTCAAGCACGTCAACTTTAATTGATGTTAACTTAGTCAAATATAGTTCAAGTAGCTGGTTGGCTGTAAGCCCAGACAATATACTAAGATACGAAAAGAATGGGCGACTGCATTATGACTTGGTCGAGTATAAGTGCCCAACTCGTGACAGTGGACCAAGACACCCCTATGCAAAATATTCAGAAAATATCCCTCCTTACTACAAGTGCCAGATGCTAGGGATTTGGGGACACTGCAATGATAATCAAGGAATTCTCGTGATAGAGGGAGACGAGCTAAAGCAAGTTTACATTGAACGAGTCTGGTTTGTGGTCTGGCAGCCCCAGCGCCTTTGGATTACGCCATTTAAGCCTAGTCTTCAAGAGTGGAGGGAATTGCATCTGAAACTAAGAGCTTGGTACTTTGAACGATTTCTTCCCGCGCTCTTTGAAATGACTCAACATTAATCCACCTTTAATGTAATCTCTTCTTCTTTTTCCATTACTTCTTTTTCCATTACCATTTCAGAAGATGCGCCTTCCTGTAATTCGAGTGGCACCTCCTTCGCTTCACTGTCTTCAGAATTAGAAGATACACTTACTGGAGCAGAGTCGGTATCGCTAATCTGAGCCTGCGTGATGGGTAAAAGTGCAGTTTCCATAATTTTTAATTGTTTCTCAAGTTCACGCTGTTTAGATTTGAAGGATTTTTTAATCTCCTCCATTGCTTGTGCTTGAGCCAATTTTGCCTCTTCAGCCTTTTTCTCTGCTTGAGCCTTTATGCTTTCTGCCATGGCTAGCGCGCGCTGAGACTGATACTCTGCATGACTCTGAGCTTCCTTTGATGCCTTTAATTCCATGGCACGCTCAGAGAGCTGCTCCGCCAATTGTCGTGCAGTCTCTTCTTGTGCAGCTCTAATCTCTTCTAATTTAGCATCCTGGCTGGTTCTCAGCGCAGAAAATTTAGAATCATAATCACTTAGAGATTTAAATTGACTTTCTGGATACCCTCCCTCCATCTTATCCAACTGAAACCCTTGTGGAGTAGGTACATGACCATTGGAGCGATAAATTTTAATTTTGTGCAATCCATTGGTTTCGGGAGGCATAGCAA
>Ga0114974_10004479_pt1 | contig 10459 bp, 9 predicted proteins | sample S_130206_EF_Meta_FD_87318 | JGI IMG/M metagenome (GOLD analysis project Ga0114974, IMG submission 87318) | Freshwater microbial communities from Lake Simoncouche, Canada to study carbon cycling - S_130206_EF_MetaG | ecosystem: Environmental > Aquatic > Freshwater > Lake | place: Lake...
CTCGTCTCTGTTGCTCTAATCCTCACCTTGGTGCCTTGCGGCCTTTCGGTGGAGAGGTGTTACCTCCTACGCTGTCCTGTGCAGTCCGGACGTTCCTCCAGTGCGGCCTTTCGGCCCATTGCCTAAGCAATGGCTTTGCAGCTTGCACCAGCGACGGTCTGGCAGGCTTCACACCGACATTATCCACTGAGGAGTGCAAATGCTTCACAGTCCGCGCGATAATGCTTGTGTCTGCTTGATAACTACAAGCCCAACCACCGATTGAAATGATTCGAATTTCAGAACTGAAACTGCCCCTGACCGCCTTGCCGGTCGAGGTTCGACGCGCAGCCGATGCACCGTCTGAAACAGACGAAGATCGCATTCCAGCGCCTCATCCCGAAGACGCTCTTCGCACATTGGCTTCGCAAGCCTTAGGCATTGACCCACAGGCCATCGATCAACTGCATGTTTTCAAGCGCAGCTTTGATGCACGCAAAGTCGATTTGTTGGCGGTCTTCATTGTGGATGTGACTTTGAAAAACGCGAAAGCTGAAGCACCGCTGCTCGCTCAGTTTCCAAAGCATCCTCACATTCAAGCCACGCCCAACATGACCTGGCATGCGCCATGTCATGCCCCCGCTCACTTTGGTCAGCAAGAAGGCAAGCGGCCTGTGGTGGTGGGCTTTGGCCCCTGCGGTATTTTTGCAGCCTTGAGCTTGGCGCAAATGGGCTTCAAGCCCATCGTGATAGAGCGCGGCAGCCCTGTGCGCCAGCGCACCAAAGACACCTGGGGTTTGTGGCGCAAGCAAACCCTCAACCCCGAAAGCAATGTGCAATTTGGCGAAGGCGGTGCGGGCACTTTTTCAGATGGCAAACTCTACAGCCAAATCAAAGACCCACGTCACTTAGGCCGCAAGGTCATGGACGAGTTTGTGCAAGCCGGCGCACCCAGCGATATTTTGTTTGCGGCGCACCCTCACATTGGTACTTTCAAATTGGTGAAGGTGGTAGAAAACTTGCGCGAACAAATCATTTCACTGGGCGGTGAAGTTCGTTTTGAACAACGCGTGGTCGACATCGACATTCAAAGTACACCCTCAGGCCGGCAAGTGACTGGCCTGCACATAGAAGATCGCAACACAGGCGCGCGAACGCATCTGGCTACGCAACATGTGGTGCTCGCTTTGGGTCACAGCGCCCGCGACACCTTCACCCTGCTGTACGAGCGCGGTGTGTACATGGAAGCCAAAGCATTCTCAGTGGGCGTGCGCATTGAACATCCTCAAAGCGTGATTGATGCGGCACGTTGGGGCCGCCATGCAGGCCACCCCTTGCTGGGTGCGGCCGATTACAAACTGGTACACCACGCGCAAAACGGCCGCGCTGTTTACAGCTTTTGCATGTGCCCCGGCGGCACTGTGGTGGCAGCCACCAGCGAAGCCGGACGTGTGGTCACAAATGGCATGAGCCAATACTCACGCAACGAACGCAATGCCAACGCGGGCATGGTGGTGGCCATTGAGCCTGCCGATTACCCCTTAGACACGGCCTCATGGCAAGCTGCATTTGGTGAGCAAGATGGTTTGAAATGGGCCACGCAAGCCAATGTCATGTCAAAGCAAATGCCCAAGCAGTACCACCCTTTGTCGGGCATTGTGTTGCAACGTCAACTGGAATCTAAAGCCTTTGTAGCGGGCGGCGAAAACTATACGGCACCAGGTCAGTTGGTCGGTGATTTTTTAGCGGCGCGCGCTTCCAAAGAATTTGGCAATGTGGTGCCCTCTTACAAACCAGGTGTGAGTTTGGGTGACTTGTCACAAGTCTTACCCACATATGCCATTGAAGCCATGCGCGAAGCACTGCCCGTATTTGGTCGCAAGATCAAGGGCTACGACATGAAAGATGCGTTACTCACGGGCGTAGAAACACGCACGTCGTCACCACTCAAAATGACACGCGGTGAGAACTTTCAGAGTTTAAATACGCAAGGACTGTACCCCGCAGGGGAAGGCGCAAGCTATGCCGGCGGCATTTTGTCGGCGGGTGTAGATGGCATCAGGGTGGCTGAGGCCTTGGCGCAATCGCTGTGCAACCCGACCATGCGCCCATCCGTTTAAAAAGTGATTTTGGTGCCAAGGCTGAACATGGCCTTGCCGCCCACACGACCGAAAGTGCCATCGACCTGAAAACCAGGCATGACATCGGTGCGTGCACCGATACCCACCATGGGTTTGGCAGCGCGCTGAGCAATTGATTCAATGTGCCCTGTCCATGCGCCGAAAGACTGCTCCCAAGCCACGCCAAGACTAGGTGTGTCACGACCTACTGCATCGCGGCTGCTGACCACGCTGGCGTGCAGTGCGCCAACACCCATGTCACAGCTTGAGTTGGCGGATACAAAAGATTTTTGGCCATCGCCCTTTTGCCACTGGGTTGCACCCACCACCCACGCAAAGTGACAGCTGTTGTCTTTTGGTGAAGTGACCTGCATCTTGGCTTGAAGGGTTTGACTGTGTGCGCCGCCTGAAAAGGTTCTGACATCTTGCGCAATCAAATCCAAACCTGGCAAAGGAGAGAAGGTAGGTGCAATGGTGAACGAGCGCGAACCATCGGCTGCACGCGACCAAAATGTTTCAACGTGCGCGACACCTGTGTCGTTCACGTTGGCGTCGTCCACACTCAAAGGTCGGCCAGCTTGGGCAGATACGCTTAATAAAGAGATCGCTAAAAGGGTAATGATTTTTTTCATGTCAATCGTTCACTTTAAATTTCAAAAACAATATCAAACAAATAATACAGGAATCATAGAGACCACCAACAACAAGGCCATTGTCCAATTGAAAATTCGCCGTACCGTATCTTGTTGCAAATAATACTCAAGCTTAGCGCCCAGCCACACCCACAAACCCACACTTGGAAAGTTGATGGCACTGAACATCATGCAGGTGAGCACCACAAAAGTGATTGACGCGTCGGTGGGCATGTAGTTGCTGAAATAACCAATCGACATGATCCAAGCTTTAGGGTTCACCCACTGAAAAGCCGCAGCCCCAAAAAAACTAATGGGCTTCGTCGCTTCTGCGCCATTGCGCTCTGGTGCACCACTGCGTGCTACGCCCCAGGCCAAATAAACAAGATAAGCGAAACCCACCACCTTCATCACTTGGTACACAAAAGGGTAAGCCTTCAACAAACTTTCCAAGCCTGCGCCCACCAACAGCAACATGACAAAGTGGCCCAGCGAAACACCCAACCAATGCGGCACGGTACGCTTCACACCGAAGTTCACACCCGAAGCCAACAGCATCATGTTGTTAGGACCCGGCGTGACCGAGGTCACAAAAGCAAACATGGCCATGGCGGCCACCAGTTCTCCATTGAAGTTCATGCGTGCTTGCCCTTGGGCCACTGGGTGTGAAACTTGCCAGGCTTGTCCAAGCGCTGATAAGTATGTGCGCCAAAGTAATCTCGCTGAGCCTGCAACAAGTTGGCTGGCAGGCGCTCTGTTCTATAGGCATCGTAATAACTCAAGGCGCTCATCAAAGCAGGCACGGCCACGCCGCTTAAGGCAGCCATGGCCACCACCTCGCGCAGGTCTTGCTGGCACTTGGCCATGAGGCGTGCAAAGTGCTCATCGATTAGCAAGTTGGTGAGATCGTGTTGGTTGGCAAAAGCGCGGCGAATGTCTTCCAGCAAACGGGCGCGAATGATGCAGCCTGAGCGCCATACCGAAGCCACTTTGTCCATGGGCAATTGCCAATCGTGTTCTTGGTCGCCGGCCTTGATCAAGGCAAAGCCTTGTGCATAAGCACAAATTTTGGCAGCCAGCAAAGCGCCTTGAATTTTAGGCAAGACCTCGGCCAAGTTTTGAGTTGCTTGCGGCTGAGGCCCTTTTAACAACTTGGAGGCCAACACCCGCTCCGCTTGCATGGCACTCATGGTGCGCGCAAACACCGCATCGGCGATGGTGGGCGCACTGACACCCATGTCCAAGGCAATCTGGCTGGTCCATTTACCCGTCCCTTTTTGCTCGGCTGTGTCCAAAATCATTTCAACCAAGGCATTGCCTGTTTCAGGATCCTTGTGCGCCAAAATGTCGGCGGTGATGTCAATCAAATAGCTGCTAAGTTCACCCTGACCCCATTCGCGAAACACCGCACTCATTTGCATGGGGGCCATGCCCAAACTTTTCATGAGCGCATAGGCTTCGCAAATCATTTGCATGTCGGCGTATTCAATGCCGTTGTGCACCATCTTCACGAAGTGCCCAGAACCGCCTGGCCCCATCCATTCGCAACAGGCTTGGCCATCGTCGGCTTTGGCAGCGATGGCTTGCAAAAACGGACGCACCAAAGGCCACGCTTCTGGCGAACCGCCAGGCATTAAAGCGGGGCCGTGCAAAGCACCTTCTTCACCGCCGCTTACGCCAGAGCCGACGAACAAGATACCAGTACCGTCTAGTGAGTCGATGCGCCTTTGGGTATCGCGGTACAGCGTGTTGCCGCCGTCTATCACCACGTCTCCAGCTGATAACAAAGTTCGCAATTCATTCAACACAGCATCTACGGGGGCTCCAGCGGGCACCATCAGCCAGACACGGCGGGGCAATTGCAAATTGGCCACCAACTCCGCTAATGAATTGGCAGCGCAGGCCTTCAAGCCTTCTGTGCGTTTGGCAAAGCTGGCGCATTTATTGGCATCTAAGTCAAAGCCAGTGACGCTGAAACCGTTGCGCTCTAAGTTGAGTGCTAAGTTTTCGCCCATGACGCCTAAGCCAACTAAACCAATGTGTGTGTGTTTCATTTCTTGCTTGAATGATTTTTTAAGGTAAGTGGAGTGTGAAGTATCAATTATTTCAGGCAACAGGCGCAAACATCTGCTGCAAAGTAATCAAAGTACGTTTGAGTGTAGCCCCGTGAACAGCCCCCTCACGCTTGACCAAACGTGTTTTGTCCAAGGTTCGAATTTGGTCTAACAAAATGAGGCCCGACTTCCCCTTGAAAGTAATCGGAATTCGAAAAGCAGCAGAACGTGATCCCGTGGTCATGGGCGCCACAATGACTGTTCGCAAGTGGTTCAACATTTCTGGTGGCGAGATCAAAACACAAGGCCTGGTCTTTTGAATTTCACTGCCCACCGTGGGGTCGAGTTGAACCAGCCAAATTTCGCCAGTCGCCAGTTCGGCAGGTGTTACCACTTCAAGTCCTTGTCATCGGCATTGCCAAATTCTGGCCAAACCAGAGAGTCGTCTTTTTCCATGGCAATGCGCTGACTGTCCATGGCCCAGCCCTCTCGGGGGTTGGTTTTAACAGGTCGGATTTCAATCACGCCGTTATTGACGCGAAGCTCGGCCACATCTTGCAAACCCGTTTGCTCGAGGATGGGCTTGGGAATGAGGATGCCCTTTGAGTTGCCTAAGGATCGAATGTTGACTTGCATGTTAGCTTCCAGTAATGTTACTACAATGTTATCACTCATCTAGCAGGGTGCCAAGCTACTGATTCAAAGTTTTTCTTTCTTTGGGTTTCATAGGAGAAGATTGGCGTTTTGGAAAGAGGCTTGAGCTGATTGGCATAGGCGTCAAACAATTGGGGTCAGAGCACAATTAATTGTGCTTCGCAAATTAATCATGATCTGACCCCAATTGTTCAAATCGTCAGCTGCCTATGCCAATCAACTCAAGCCTTTGTGTTCGGAAGATGTCCGGCGCAAAATGTCTTCAACACCACGAAGTTGGTGAGATGGCTTGAGGGGGCTGACGATTTGTGGTACTCCACCATGAGGAAGCCCCCTCAAGCCATCTCACCAACGTCCATCCGGAGAAAAGTCCCAGCATACCAAGATCACTCAACAGTCACACTCTTAGCCAAGTTACGAGGCTTATCCACATCAGTCCCCCGAGCACAGGCCGTGTGATACGCCAACAACTGTAACGGCACCACATGCAGAATAGGAGACAACACACCATAATTCTCTGGCATCCGAATCACATTCACACCCTCGCTGCTCTCAATCTTGGTATCGCCATCGGCCAACACATAAAGCACTCCTCCACGCGCACGAACTTCCTGCATGTTGCTCTTGAGTTTCTCCAGCAACGCATCGTTAGGCGCAACAGTCACAACCGGCATCTCGCTGGTTACCAAAGCAAGAGGTCCATGTTTAAGTTCCCCCGCTGCATACGCTTCTGCATGAATGTACGTAATCTCTTTCAACTTCAAAGCACCTTCCAAAGCAATTGGATAGTGCGTTCCGCGCCCTAAGAACAGTGCGTTTTCTTTGGACGCAAACTCTTGCGCCCAACTGATAATTTGCGGCTCAAGTGCCAACACAGCTTGCAGCGCTGCGGGCAAATGTCGCATGGCTTTTAAATGCAGGGACTCGTCTGCTTCGCTTAAACGTCCCTTGCTCTGCGCCAATGCCAAAGTTAGCAAAAACAAACCCGCCAATTGCGTGGTGAAAGCCTTGGTTGAAGCCACACCAATTTCAGCGCCAGCGCGTGTGACATAAGCCAATTTGCATTCGCGCACCATGGCAGAAGTGGCTACGTTACAGATGGTCAGCGTGTGCTGCATACCAAGGCTTTGTGCGTGCCTTAAGGCTGCCAAAGTGTCTGCCGTTTCGCCCGACTGTGTGATGGTGACCACCAAAGTTTGGGGGTCAGGCACTGAATCTCGGTAACGGTACTCGCTGGCAATTTCTACTTGGCATGGAATTTTGGCTACAGATTCCAGCCAATACTTGGCCACGCAGCCACTGTAATAACTGGTGCCACACGCAAGGATCAAAACCTTGTCGATTTCTTTGAAAACTTTGAAAGCACTTTCTGAATGGGCGCCACCATTCAAGCCATCAAACAACTCCGGCACGATGTGCTCTACGCCTTCCAAGGTGTCTGCAATGGCACGTGGTTGCTCAAAAATTTCTTTCTGCATGTAGTGGCGGTAAGGGCCAAGTTCTGCCGCACCGCTGTGTGCATGCACCGTTTTCACGGGGCGTTCTACACGATTGTGTTCGCGGTCCTCAATCCAATATTTGCCCAATTGAATGTCGACCAAATCACCTTCTTCAAGGTACACAATTTGATCGGTCACACCGGCCAAAGCCATGGCATCGCTGGCTAAAAAGTTTTCGTGATGCGCTGTGCCTACTCCCAGAATCAGCGGAGAGCCCGCACGTGCACCCACAACGCGTTGCGGTTCGTCTTTGTGAAACACAGCAATGGCGTACGCACCTTTGAGTTCGTTCACAGTGCTTTTAACGGCTTCAAATAAATCACCGTCGTAAACGCTGTCCACCCAATGCGAAATAACTTCGGTATCGGTTTGGCTGGTAAACACATAGCCCTTGGCCTGCAATTGCGCACGCAATTCATCGTGGTTTTCAATGATGCCGTTGTGCACCAAGGCCACACGGCCAGGTTTGTGTTTGAGATCTGCCAAAGTGCCAGGACCTGAACTGAAATGCGGGTGCGCGTTGTGCACCGCAGGCGCACCATGTGTGGCCCAACGGGTGTGTGCAATGCCGGTGCCGCTGTCCAAATGATCGGTTTCAATTTGCGACATCAATTCGGACACGCGTGATGTGCTGCGCGCGCGCTTCAAGCCGCCCACGCCGCGTTTAAGGCTGGCTTCATGGATGGCCACGCCGCAAGAGTCGTAACCTCGGTATTCAAGGCGCTGCAAGCCCTGAACCAAGATGGGAACGATGTTTCTGTCAGAAACTGCACCAACAATGCCGCACATGGGTCTAGCCTTTAAATTCAATGTGGGGGCATCTTATGCCTCTTGGTTAAAAATTAATGATTAATTTAAATATTAATTTGAAATTAAATTTCATTTTATTTAATATTTAACTTATTATTTCATAATAAATACTTTATTGAAACAATGATCAACATCATGAACTCTGATTTCAACAACATTAAAAGCACTTTAGACGCCACAGACTTGCAATTGCTGGCTACTTTGCAAGCCGATGCCAGCATCAGCAACATTGCATTGGCCGACAAGTTGCGCCTTTCTGCCGCCACCTGCTTGCGCCGCACCAAGCGTTTGCTGCAAGAAGGCTGGATTGAGAAGCAAGTGGCCATTTTGTCGTCGGACAAACTTGGGCAACTCATGAGTCACAGCGTCACGGCATTGATCGAAGTCAGCCTAGACAAACAAGGCGAAGAGTTGCTGCAGGCCTTTGAAACACGCGCCGTTCAAGAGACCGCAGTTCAGCAATGTTGGCGTGTATCGCCCGGCCCCGATTTCATGTTGGTGGTGCAAGTGCCCGACATGCCAGCCTACTTGGCCTTCACGCAAAGGCTTCTGACGCAAGATGCCAACGTGCGCAATGTCAAAGCTTTTTTCAGCGTGAAGCGCGCCAAGTTTGGCACTCAAATAACGCTGCCAACCCCATAAGCAACCGACCTGCTAAGGGCCCGCTTAAGGCCTGCTCATTGATGCATCGGCATTCGCCAAGGCCATCACTTCGCCTTCGGCGTTTTCTGCGGCCGCTTCCAATTGGCAATGCTCACTTGCTTGCCACGCGCCACACTTAAAGCACCGGGCTCTGTGCTCTTGGAGATGGTGGACCCTCCGCCTACTGTGCCGCCTGCACCAATTGTGACCGGTGCAATCAACACACAGTTACTGCCCACATGCACATCGTTTTCAATGATGGTGCGGTGTTTGTTGGCACCGTCGTAATTGGCCGTGATGCTACCCGCGCCATAGTTCACGCGCTCACCCACGGTGGCATCGCCGAGGTAAGCCAAGTGATTGGCTTTGGCGCCTTTGGCCAAGGTGGAATTTTTCACTTCGACAAAATTGCCAATGTGCACTTCGGGGCCTAATTCGGCACCTGGACGCAGTCTTGCGAACGGCCCAACCAAGGCACTCTCCCCGACTGTCACGCCTAACTTTTCACCATCGATGTGGGTGAAGGCATGGATCACAGCACCTGAGGCAATGCGCGCGTTGGCAATGACGCAGTTGGGGCCAATGCGCACGCCTTCGCCCAAATGAACTTGGCCTTCAAACACGCAGTTCACATCGATTTCGACATCGGCTTCACAGTGCAATTCACCGCGCACATCAAAGCGCGCAGGATCAGCCAAGCGCACGCCGTGCAACATCAAGTCGTTTGCTTTTTGCAACTGGTAAGCGCGCTCCAATTGGGCCAGTTGTTGGGGGCTGTTAACGCCTGTCACTTGCAGTTCGTCTTGAATGCGATGCGCCACAACTGTCACGCCATCGGCCACCGCCCACTTCACCACATCGGTAAGGTAGTACTCACCCTGTGCATTTTGGTTGTCGAGTTTGGCCAGCCAAGTTTTGAGTTGTTTGGCGGGCACGGCCATGATGCCGCTGTAAACCTCTTGAATTTTCAGTTGCTCTGGGCTGGCATCTTTTTGCTCCACGATGGCCAGCACGCTGTCGCCCTTTGCTGTACGCACAATGCGGCCATAGCCTGATGGGTTGGTCATGTCGAGGGTAAGCAAGGCCAGGCAATCTGCTGTCGAGCCTGCCGGTCGCAAACAGGCCATCAAGGCTTTGAGCGTGTCGGCGTGCGTCAGGGGCACATCGCCCGACAGCACCACCACCAAGCCATCATCTGCCAGCACTGGCACCGCTTGTTGCACGGCATGCCCCGTACCCAACTGAGGTTCTTGTCTGACAAATTTGACGGCTAACTTGCCTGATACCAAAGAAACGGCAGCTTCTACTTCGTCTGCGCCGTGGCCCGTAATGACGATGGCAGATCGGGCTTTTAAGTGAGCGGCTGTGTCCAGTACATGCCCCAACAAGGGTTTACCGGCCAAACGCTGTAACACCTTGGGAATTCGACTTTTCATTCGAGTACCCTTACCTGCCGCCATGACAACCACGTCCAGCGGCTGTTCGAGCGAAAATAGGGCTTGATTAACTGAGTTGTCCGACATGGCGAAATTATCCTTTTGGTTCCGAATTATCACGGCTTCTTTGGTGGCTGTGTCAATGAGCGTCATTTTGACGGGCTGTAGCGCCGTCAGGCTCGGCTACAACAATCTGCCCGATATCGCGTCTTGGTGGTTAGACAGCTACATTGACTTCAGCGATACCCAAGGCCCCCAAGCCAAGGCGGCGCTTCAAAAGCTTCAAACTTGGCACCGCAAAGAAGAGCTGCCGGCCATTGCCGATCTCCTGGTACAAGCCCAAACATTGGCCCCTCAAAACATTACCCCCGAGCAGGCCTGCAAAATTTGGGAAGGTGCTCAAGTTCGCGTTGAATCCTTCATTCAGGAGAGCAGTCGCTTGGCTGCGCCGGTGGTTTCTCAATTGAGCGCCAAGCAGTTCAAGCATTTGGAAAAAGAGTGGGCCTCGCGCAATGAAGATTGGAAAAAGCAATGGGTTCAAGGCACGCCAGATTCCCGCATCAAAAAGCGAGTCGATCTTGCCGCTGAGCGCTTCAACTCGTTTTATGGCGATTTGAACTTGGAGCAAAGACA
>Ga0114974_10004484_pt1 | contig 10455 bp, 9 predicted proteins | sample S_130206_EF_Meta_FD_87318 | JGI IMG/M metagenome (GOLD analysis project Ga0114974, IMG submission 87318) | Freshwater microbial communities from Lake Simoncouche, Canada to study carbon cycling - S_130206_EF_MetaG | ecosystem: Environmental > Aquatic > Freshwater > Lake | place: Lake...
ATGTACTTGCCGACCACGGCGATGCGCACTTCGCCTTCCGGATTCTTCACGCGGCTCACCACTTCGGCCCAGGCGTCCAGATCCGGTTCCGGCGCATTGTCCAGGCCGAACACCTTCAGCAACTGCGTGTCGAGGCCGACGGCGTGATAAGCCATCGGCACGCGGTAGATGGTGTCCAGGTCCATCGCGGGAATGACGCGCTCGGCCGGCAGGTTGCAGAACAGGCCGATCTTGCGGCGGTCGTCATCGGGCAGCGGATGGCTGGTGCGGCACAGCAGGATGTCGGGCTGGATGCCGATGGCGCGCAGCTCCTTGACGCTGTGCTGGGTCGGCTTGGTCTTGAGTTCGCCTGCCGCCTCGATGAAAGGCACCAGCGTCAAGTGGATGAAGGCGCTCTGGCCGCGGCCCAGGTCATTGTGCAACTGGCGGATGGCTTCGAAGAAAGGCAGGCCCTCGATGTCGCCCACCGTGCCGCCGATCTCGACCAGCAGGAAGTCGAGGCCATCGATATCGGCCAGGACGAATTCCTTGATCATGTCGGTGACATGCGGGATCACCTGCACGGTGCGGCCCAGATAGCCGCCCTTGCGTTCCTTCTCGATCACCTGGGAATAGATGCGGCCAGAGGTGATGTTGTCGGACTTGCGCGCCGAGACGCCGGTAAAGCGCTCGTAATGGCCCAGATCGAGATCGGTCTCCGCGCCGTCATCGGTGACATAGACCTCGCCATGCTGAAGCGGGCTCATCGTGCCCGGATCGACATTCAGATAAGGGTCCAGCTTGCGCAGACGGACTTTGTAACCGCGCGCCTGAAGCAGCGCGCCGAGAGCAGCGGACGCAAGACCTTTTCCGAGGGAAGAGACCACGCCGCCAGTGATGAAGATCAACCGGGCCATGGGAGGCCAACATCATGAAAAGGGTATGGCGGCGCAAGCGCTAAATTTGAAAATATTTTTGCGCTAACAGGGAAGCGGAGAATTGACGCTGCGGCCTTGATTCGATTGCCCTGCCACTCGCTTTGGCGCGCGGCTTTCAAGGCTTGCAATGGTCCACTGGACCATTTCCTCCGCGCTGCGCGCGGACCGCCTCTCACTATTGCGGCTTCGGAACCGACGGCAAGGCGGGCGCCGCCGGCGTGACGGGCTTGGCCGGCGTGGTCGTGGCGGGCTGGTTCAGCAGGATCGAGCGCGCCGATTCGGGGCGGCCCTGCAGCGCCAGGATGTTGAGGCCGATGCAGATGAGGAAGAACAGCGCCGCCGTGATCGCCGTGGAACGGGTCATCACATCCGCCGCGCCGCGCGGGCTGAACAGGCCCATGCCGCCGCCACCGCCACCGCCGCCAATGCCCAGCGCGCCGCCTTCCGAGCGCTGCAGCATCACCAGGATGATGAGAACCAGCGCGACAATGACTTCGGCGACGAGAAGAACGGTCTGCATGAAAGCGGGTCCGAGAAGGGCTGGCGGGGTTTAAATCATTGATCGGCAAATAGGAAGGCGGTTGCCGGACGGCAAGTGGACGCCCCATAATCCCTATTGTTTCAATGAGTTATCAAGCCGCCGTCAGACGGCAATCGCGGCCGGCTGGTTGCGGGCGCGGATGATCGCCACCGTGGCGTCGATCTCGGCCAGCAGGTCCGCCGAAGAAGTCTCGGGATGGAAGGCGTTGTGCAGGCTGAGCGCCGCATGGCCCAGCAGGTGCATCGAGGCATTGCGGTCCACGCCCAGGCTGAGGCCTTCGACCGCCGCCAGCAGGCTGTCGCACCATTCCAGCGCGGGCTGGAACTCGGTGTCGCGGCTGCGCCGTTCGATGGAGCGCACCAGCTCGCACAGCCGTTCCAGTTCGGGCGGTGCACCCTTGGAGGGCAGCACGTCCTGCATCAGGCGCCACAGGATGCAGACCTGGAAGGAATCGCGGCGCAGCTTTTCGGTATGCAGCTTCTCGCGCGCCGATTTCAGCTCGATATCCAGCTTGCGGGAAACGACCTCGTCGCTCAGCTTGTCCTTGGCCTTCATCTTCAGCGAATTGGGTGGCGCGAACAGTTCGGTGTTGGAGGCGCGGCTGTCATCCTTGCGGCGGTCGATATGCGCCTCGATGCGCTGGCCCAGCAGCGCGGTCGAGAAAGGCCGCAGCAGCAAATCGTCGGCGCCCGACGACACCACGCGATTGATCAGGCCCGCGCTCTTTTCCCAGGCAGTGACGATGATGACGATGAAGGGATTGTGCCCCGCCCCGCCCTGCCGCATCTGCTGAATGGCGGCGCAGAGCTCGTCCGCCTGCCCCTGGGCCTCACACAGCGCGATGTCGGGCGGATTCTTCTGGATGGACTCCACGAAGGCTTCGATGGTCGAAACGGTTTCGGTGCGGCGGAAGCCGAGCGCGTACAGGGCCGCCCGCGTCGCGGTGCGGTTTGCCGACACCGGATCGTAAATCAGTGCATCCACGGAATCGAAGGACAGACGTCCCACAGGCCCCACGCAACCTTTCTGGTCAGGCCCAGAATGCCGCGCCGGCCGTTAAGTAACGGTCGAAAGGGGTAGTTAACGATCTGTGAGAAGTTCGGCTTAAATTGTCATTTCACGGCGCTGATGATGGCCATGAAATCCGCAACCTTAAGGCTGGCCCCGCCCACCAGCGCGCCGCCGACATCGGGGGTGGCAAGGATGGCGGCGGCATTGTCCGGCTTCACCGAGCCGCCATACTGGATCAGGATTTTCCGTCCAGGCTCGCCCAACTGCTTCACAAGGCAGGCCCGCACATGGGCATGCATCGCCGCGATATCATCCAGGCTGGCGGTCTTGCCGGTGCCGATGGCCCAGACCGGCTCATAGGCGACGACCGTGTTGGCCGCGCTCGCCCCGTCCGGCACGCTACCGGCAAGCTGCGCTTCACATACGGCGTTGGCATTGCCCGCCTCGCGCTGCGCCAGCGTCTCGCCAAAGCAGATGATGGCGGTGAGACCGGCGCGCCAGGCGGCCTTGGCCTTGGCCGCCACCTGGGCATCGGTCTCGGCATGATACTGGCGGCGCTCGGAATGGCCGACAATGACATGGGAAGCGCCCGCCGCCTTCAGCATCTCGGCGCTGATATCGCCGGTGAAGGCGCCCGAAGCCTCGGCATGACAATCCTGCCCGCCGATCGCAAACGCATCCTTCACGAACCAGGCGGCCTGGGCGATCAGGGTGGCGGGCGGACAGATCAGGACATCGCAGGCGGCCGGATTGGCCTCCAGGGCGGCCTTGAGCTCGCCCAGCTTGGCGGCATCGGCCTGGCCGGCCCCGTTCATCTTCCAGTTTCCTGCCACCAGCGCGCGCATTTCGCTTCCCTTTTTGTCCTGTTTTCCTGGCTTTTAGCCCGTATCGCGGCTTGCCGGAAGGACGCCCCCTCCTTATCATCTGCGACCTTTTATTACGTCGCAGGATTTCCCCAATGATTCAATGGATGCACCGCCTCTCGAAGTCGTTCGTCGCGACCATGCTGATGGGCGTCCTGGCGTTGAGCTTCGTCGTCTGGGGCATTGGCGACATCTTCGGCGGTGCCACTGCCTCAGCGGTGGCCACCGTGGGCGGGGTCAATATCGAGAGCACGGTGTTCCAGCGCAACTACCGCAACTTCCTGCGGATCGAAGGCCAGCGCATGGGCATCGAGATCACGCCCGAGATGGCGCGCAGCATGGGCATGGGCCAGCGGGCGCTGCAGGAGATGGTGGACCGCCAGGCGCTGGACAATTACGCCGCCAAGCTGGGCGTGGCTGCCAGCGACGAGCAGGTGACGCAGACCGTGCATGGCATCGAGGGCTTCCGCGGCCCCAACGGCCAGTTCAACTACCAGAACTTCCTGCAGGCGATCAGCCAGGCGCAATACACCGAAGCCGATTTCCTGGGCGAAGTGCGCACCGACCTGGCGCGCACCCAGCTCACCGGCACTGTCGAAGCCTTCTTTGGCGTGCCCGGCGAATATTCGCTGGCCGTGTTCCAGTACATGCACGAGAAGCGCGCCGCCGATTACGTGGTGGTACCGTCCAGCACGGCGGGCACCATCGCCACGCCGGATGCAAAGACCCTGGCCGCCTTCATCAACGAGAACCCGGCCCGCTTCTCCACGCCCGAATATCGCGATGTGCAGTTCGCCTATGCCACGCCTGCCGATGTCGCCGTCGATGTGACCGAGAAGATGGTGGCGGATGAGTACGCCGCCCGCAAGGCGACCTACAACGTGCCGGAACGGCGCGAGCTGTGGCAGCTTGAGTTCAAGAGCACGGCCGAGGCCAAGGCCGCCCGCGCCAAGATCGATGCCGGCACAACCTTCGAGAAGCTGGCCGAGGAAGGCGGCCTCAAGCCGGCCGACATTTCGCTGGGCGTGAAGTCCGGCGAGGAGCTGGGCGATCCCGCTGCCGCCAAGGCCGCCTTTGCAGTGGGCGAAGGCCAGGTCAGCCAGCCCGTGCAGGGCACCTTTGCCTGGCTGCTGCTCAAGAGCGGCAAGGTCACGCCCGGCAATGTCCGCAGCCTGGACATGGTCAAGGACGAACTGCGCGAGACGCTCAAGACCCAGCTCGCCGCCGACAAGCTGGTGGACGTTCTCAACGTCTATGACGAAGCCCGCAAGAATGGCGAACCCCTCGCCGCCGCCGCGACCAAGGCCAAGATGAATACCGGCCGCATCGCGGCGATGGATGCGCGCGGCCTGACGCCCGACGGTTCGCCCGCCGTGGGGCTTCCCGCCGATCCGGAATTCCTCGCCACCGCCTTCAGCGCCGATGTCGGCGCCGACAATGATCCGGTCTCGGCCAAGAGCGGCGCCTATTACGTGGTGCGGATCAATGGCACGACGCCGCCCAAGCTGAAGCCGATGGCCGAGATCCAGGCCGATGCCGAAGGCCAGTGGATCGCCCGCAAGCGCGCCGAACTGCTGGCAGTGAAAGCCAAGACGCTGAACGACCAGGCGGTGAAGGAAAAGTCGCTGGCCGGCATTGCCGCCGCGCTGGGCGCCACGGTGGAGAAAAGCCCCGCCCTGCAGCGCGACACCAACACGCCCGCCATGCCGGCAGCGCTGATCACCAAGCTGTTCGAAGCCAAGGCCGATGGCATCGTCTATGCGCCGCAGCGCGATGGCTACATCATTGCCCGGCTCACCGGCATCTCCCATCCCAAGCCGCAGCCGGGTGACAAGGACTTCCCGGCCCAGGCGCAGCAATTGTCGGCCAGCGTCGCCGGAGATATCGCCATCGCCATGGCGGCATCTGCCCGCGCCGAACAGAAGGCGACGGTGAACCAGAAGAACCTGGACGCGGTCATCGGCGTGCAGCAGTGACAGGCTTGAACCCGTGACGGACTTCGAGACGTTCGCGCAGCGCTATGGCGCCGGACGGGCACAATTGCTGCACACACGCCTGGTCGCAGACCTGGAGACGCCGGTCTCGGCCTATCTCAAGCTGGGCGAAGGTCGAGAAAACAGCTTCCTGCTGGAGAGCGTGCAGGGCGGCGAAGCGCGCGGCCGCTATTCCATCATCGGGCTGAAGCCTGACCTGATCTGGCGCTGTCACGGCGATCATGCCGAGATCAACCGCAATGCCCTGAACAGCGACCGCTATGTGGCAGAGGGCGCCAAGCCGCTGGAAAGCCTGCGCGCGCTGGTGCGCGAGACGCAGGTCGAACTGCCGCAAGGCATCCCACCCATGGCGGCGGGGCTGTTCGGCTATCTGGGCTATGACATGGCGCGGCAGGTGGAGCATCTGCCCAACCCGCCACCCGATACGCTTGGCCTGCCCGACGCCATCATGCTGCGCACCACCATCGTGGCGATCTTCGACACGGTGAAGGACGAGATCATCATCGCCACGCCGATCTGGCCCGATGCGAAGGTAGACGCGAAGGCGGCCTATGCCCGCGCACAGGAGCGCCTGGCCGAGACCGTGGCCGAGCTGGAGCGCCCAGCACCCGCCGCGCCGCCGGTGCCCGCTGACCTGCCCGCCAACGTGCCGGTCGAATCCAACATGACCAAGGCGGAGTTCTTCGACGTGGTGGCGCGCGCCAAGGAATACATCGCCAGTGGCGACGTCTTCCAGGTGGTGCCGTCGCAGCGCTTCCGCCGCCCCTTCACCCTGCCGCCCTTTTCGCTCTATCGCGCCCTGCGCCGCCTGAACCCGTCGCCCTTCCTGTATTTCCTGTCGATGCCGGGCTTCCAGATCGCGGGCTCCAGCCCCGAAGTGCTGGTGCGGCTGCAGAACGGCAAGGTCACCATCCGCCCCATCGCGGGCACCCGCCCGCGCGGCAAGACGCCAGAGGAAGACAAGGCGCTGGCCGCCGAACTGCTGGCCGATCCGAAAGAGCGGGCCGAGCACCTGATGCTGATCGATCTGGGCCGCAACGATGTCGGCCGCATCGCCAAAACCGGCGCGGTCAAGGTGACCGACAGCTTCTTCGTCGAACGCTACAGCCATGTCATGCACATCGTCTCCAATGTCGAGGGCGAAATCTGCGACGGGCTGGACGCGATGGATGCGCTGGCGGCGGGGCTGCCGGCAGGTACGCTGACTGGCGCGCCGAAAATTCGCGCCATGCAGATCATCGACGAGTTCGAGAAGGAAAAGCGCGGCGCTGCTTACGCTGGCGCAATCGGCTATTTCGCCGCCGACGGCTCGATGGACACCTGCATCGTGCTACGCACCGCGCTGGTCAAGGATGGCACCATGTATGTGCAGGCGGGCGCCGGCATCGTCGCAGACAGCGTGCCGGAATCCGAATACCAGGAGACGGTCAACAAGGCCCGCGCCCTGATGGCCGCCGCCGAGGAAGCCGTGCGCTTCGCGAGTGCGGCGAAAAAAGGGCAGTAGTCAGCGCGCCGCCAGAATTTTCGCCCGCGCATCCTTGGCCTTCATCGCTGCTTCCAACGTCACCAGCGTGACGCCGTGATCTTCGCGCAGCCATTCCGCCACCAGCCGCAACGTCGTGGCATGGGGATGGCCGATGGCGATGGCGGCACCGTTCTTCTTCGCCACCGCCGCCAGTGCCGCCAATTGGCTCCGCACCGCCGCTTCGCTCTGGTCGTCGTCCAGGAAGATGTCCCGGCCACCGCTCTTGATGCCCGCCGCCCATGCCGCGTCTTCGGCGCGTGATGCGGGCGAGGTCTTGGAGTCGAGGAAGAACAGCCCCCGCGCCTTCACCGCCTGCAGCACCGGCTGCAGCGCCGCCACATCGGCGGTAAAGCAGCTGCCTTCATGGTTGTTCAGGCCCGTCGCACCGGGCACGCGATCCAGCGACCAGTTCAGGCGGCGCAAAATCTCGTCGCGCGCCATGCCGGTTTCCAGCACCATTGCCACGCGCGGCGTCCCGCCCAGCGCCTGCATCGGCACATGCGCCAGCACGGTGCGGCCTTCATCCTTGGCGCGGGCTGCAAAAGCAGGGGTCATCTCGGCATAAGGCAGGAAGGCCAGCGCCACCGGCCTTGGCAGGCGCATCGCCTTTTCCGTGCCCGCAATGTCGGCGCCCAGGTCGTCGATGAGGATGGCGATCACGGGCTGACGCGACGGCGCATCACGCAGCGCCGTCAGCCAGTCGGGCATCGCCGCGACGGCCACGGGATAGAGCAACTGGGGCGCGTGCAGGCTTTCGGAGAATCCCGGCAGCGCCAACCAGGCGATATCGTGGGCAGCGGCAGGCGCGTCGGCATGGGCCTGCGCCATCACGCCGGGCGTCACCGCCGCCACCAGGCGCGGCAGCCCCGCCAGCGCCGCCGAACCGCCGGTCCAGAGGGCAAGGCCCGCCAGCACTGCGAACAGCAGCTCACGCGCATGGCTTTGGAGAAAACGAATCATCGGCCCCATGCGGCCGATTCTAGCGCAATCGGCGTCTGACGGCCCGCCTTGCCCCCTCCCGCAAATCGCAAGAAAAGAAACCATGCCCTCTTTCGTCTATGTCCTGGCCACACAGAACCCCGACGGGCGCATCGTCACCTATGTGGGCTGGACGCTCGATCTGGAGCGGCGGCTGGCCGAGCATAATGGCGGCGCCAAGGGGGCACGGACAACGCGCGGGCGCGGCTGGGTCCTGATCTATGCCGAGAAGCATCGCACCCGCCGCCGGGCGATGGCGCGCGAATACAAGCTGAAGCAGGACCGGACGTTCCGGTCCCTGCTGCGCAGCGGGCTGTGATCAGCTCTTCTTCGGCGGACGATGGGCGTAGAGGAACTGGCCCATGCGATCGAGCGCGCGGGTGATGTTCTCTGCCGAGTTGGCATAGGAGATGCGCACATAGCCTTCGCCCAGGATGCCGAAATCGGGGCCGCCCACCATCGCCACGCCCACTTCGTCCAGAATGGCGGTGGCCAGCTTCTTGGCCTTCCAGCCCGTCTTGGCGACGTTGGGGAACGCGTAGAAAGCGCCCTTGGGCATGATGCAGCTCACGCCCGGCAGGCTGTTCAGGCCACTCACCACCAGCCGGCGGCGCTTGTCGAACTCCGCCACCATCATGTCGACGCAGTCCTGCGGCCCGGTCAGCGCGGCGATGCCGGCATACTGGGTCGGGGCGTTGACGCAGGAATGGAAATTCACCGCCAGCTTGCGCGCCAGGTCATAGAGCTTGGGCGGGAAAATCGCATAGCCCAGGCGCCAGCCGGTCATCGCATAGGCCTTGGACCAGCCATTGAGGATGATCAGCCGGTCGCGGATTTCCGGATAGGACAGCAGCGTGACGTGCTTTTCGCCATCATAGAGAATGCGGTCATAGATTTCGTCGGAAAGAATGGCGACATCGGGCCAGGCTTCCAGGCCCGCCACCAGCTTGTCGAACTCTTCCTTGGGCACCACGCCGCCGGTCGGGTTGGCGGGCGAGTTCAGAATGATCAGGCGCGTGCGCGGCGTGATCAGCGACAGCGTTTCTTCTGCCGAGAAGGTGAAGCCGTAATCTTCGCGGATCGGGATCGGCACCGGCGTGGCGCCGGTGAATTCGATCATCGAGCGATAAATGGGAAAGCCCGGATCGGGATACATGATCTCTGCGCCCGGCTCGCCGAACATGATGATCGACATGTACATGGTGGGCTTGCCGCCCGGCATGATCATCACCGAATCCGGTGAGACCTCGACGCCATAGCGCGCGTTGAGATCGGCGGCCACCGCCTCGCGCAGCGGCGGGATGCCGTTGGCGGCGGTATAGCCGTGATGGCCGTCGCGGATCGCCTTGATCGCCGCTTCCGAGATGTGGTCGGCGGTGCGGAAATCGGGCTGGCCGATGCCCAGGCTGATGATGTCACGGCCCTGCGCCGCCAGCGCGTTGGCGCGCGCCAGCACGGCGAAGGCATTTTCCTCGCCGAGATGATAGAAGGCGGGGACGGTTTTCAGCATGGCAGGTACCGGCAGGTTTTGCGGGCACTGCTATATCCTGTCGCCAGAGGTGAAACCAGCCAAGCCAAGGCGTCAAAACGTCCGATAATATCTATTATTTTTCAATGGCTTACATAAGTGCTGGGCGCGATGGCCTGCGGCTGTCCCTGTTGCGCCCCCGCCCCATCACGGGCAGATTCCCTGCCCATCCGAAAGCCTGCCGCCCATGCCCGCCGTCAAAGTCATCAGCCTGGAACGATCCGCTGACCGCCGCGCCGCGTTCGCACGCCACAATCCGCAGCTCGATTATGAATTCTTCAACGCCGTCGATGGCGCGGCGCTGACGCGTGCCGCCGTGGCAAGCACCGGCCTGTTCGCGCCTGGCCTCGACTATACGGCGGGCGCTTATGGCGTCGCGCTTTCCCATCATGCGCTGTGGCAGGCGGCGATGGCATCGGGCGAGCCGCTCACCGTCGCAGAAGATGACGCCATCTTCCGCGAGAATTTCGCCGCCGCGCGCGATGCCCTGCTGGCGACGCTCCTGCCCGACTGGGACATGGTGCTGTGGGGCTGGAATTTCGATTCCATCCTGGCGCTGCGCGTGCTGCCGGGCATGCCGGCGGTCATGGCCTTCGACGCGCAGGCGATGCGCGCGGCGCTGGCGGGCTTTCCCTACACGACGGCGCGGCCCGCAGCATTCCGGCTGGATGTCGCGTTTGGCCTGCCCGCCTACACCATCAGCCCGAACGGGGCGAAGAAGCTGACGGCGCGCTGTTTTCCCCTCACTGAATTTCGCCGCGAGCAGACGCTGCTGGCCGAACCGGTGACCAACAAGGGCATCGATGCGGCACTGACCAATCACTACGGCACGACCGACACCTATGTCTGTTTTCCGCCGCTGGCCGCCACGCCCAACGACAAGGCGGCATCGACCATCCAGAACGGGCAGTATCTGCCCGGCTAGCCGGGCGCGCGGGTTTGCGGCACAGTGTTTTCATTTTGGGGGCGCCATGATTTTCGAACGCATTCCCACCGGCGGCTGCCAATCCTACCTGCTGGGTTGCAGCGAGACCCGGGCCGCCATCGTGATTGATCCCAACCTGGCGCAGATCGATCATTACCAGGGCGTGGCGGCTC
>Ga0114974_10004487_pt1 | contig 10451 bp, 9 predicted proteins | sample S_130206_EF_Meta_FD_87318 | JGI IMG/M metagenome (GOLD analysis project Ga0114974, IMG submission 87318) | Freshwater microbial communities from Lake Simoncouche, Canada to study carbon cycling - S_130206_EF_MetaG | ecosystem: Environmental > Aquatic > Freshwater > Lake | place: Lake...
CATCAACGAGTTTCGTGGTCAGCTAATTTACGGTGAACGCAAATCTTATACGTTTATCGAAGCTGCGACGAAATACTTGAAAGAAGTACAAAAGAAGAGTCTTGACCGCGATGCAGTCACGTTGAAGGCCGTGATGCCGTATATCGGAGAATTAGAACTCGAACGGATTCACATGGGAACATTGGAAAAATTCATTGCCGATCGACAATCAGCAGGAATCTCTAATGGAACCCTTAATCGTGATTTAGCCATTATTAGCCGTGTGATGGTCTTAGCTTCACGACTGTGGCGCGATGAATTTGGCAATTCTTGGCTTCAAGAACCGCCTTTGTTGCCGTTGTTAAAGACCAATAATCGTAAACCTTATCCGATTAATGAAGAAGAACAAGAACGTCTTATTTCTGAACTTCCCGATCATTTAAAAGAAATGGTGATTTTTGCACTCAATACCGGTTGTCGTGAAACAGAAATTACGCGACTGCGTTGGGATGAAGAAAATCGAGAATTGGGTATTTTCACTTTAGCAGGTGAACGTTGCAAGAATGGGGAAGATAGAATTGTGCCCCTCAATAGCATCGCCAAGGCAATTATTGATGCACAACGCGGTAAGCACAACGAATACGTGTTTACCTACAAAGGCCAACCTGTTCAGCGTATCAATGGGCACGCATGGACTAAGGCGCGAGAAAGAGCCGGATTGAAGAAATGTCGTATTCATGATTTGCGACATACGTTCGGCAGACGATTAAGAGCAGCAGAAGTGAGTTTTGAAAATAGACAAGATCTGCTGGGGCATAAATCGAATAGAATTACCGATCATTATTGCCGTGCTGAAATCGCCCAATTGCATGAGGCGGTTGAAAAGATAAGTCGCGTAAATCTCGCGTAAGCAGAATTCAGGTCAAAAAAAAAGACTTCACAATTACTTGTAAGTCTCTGATTTGCATATCTTATCTTGGTGGGTCGTGCGCGATTCGAACGCGCGACCATCGCATTAAAAGTGCGGTGCTCTACCGGCTGAGCTAACGACCCCCGAATAAGAAGGGTAAGTATAGAAGTTATTTACAACCCTGTAAACAATAAATTTATTTTTTTTATAATTCACTCATTGGCCAACGCGGACGCGCAAATATTTCAATGCCTAGCGTGTAACCAGATACAAAACGCTGATAACCAGCATACGCAATCATTGCACCGTTATCAGTACAAAATTCTAGGCGCGGAAAGTAAATCACCCCTCCCTCTTTCTCAGTCATTGTGGTTAATTGATCACGAATTTGTGTATTAGCGCTCACGCCCCCTGCAACAACTAAGCGTTTCAACCCCGTTTGTTGCATTGCACGACGGCATTTAATGACCATCGTTTCTGCTACAGCATCCTGAAAAGCGAATGCAATATCAGCCTTATCCTGTAGTGTCTGATCGCTTTTCTGAAAGGTCGTCAACGCAAAAGTTTTTAATCCACTAAAACTAAAATCGAGTCCTGGGCGATCTGTCATGGGGCGAGGAAAGCGAAACCGAGACTGCCCTTGATTAGCTAATTCAGACAGCTTCACACCACCGGGATAACTCAAACCCAACAACTTTGCTGTTTTATCAAATGCCTCACCTGCTGCGTCATCGAGCGATTCACCCAGTAATTGATATTGCCCAACGCCTCTCACTTCTATTAATAAAGTATGGCCACCTGAAATTAACAGGGCTACAAAAGGAAACTCCGGTGGATGTTCTTCGAGCATGGGCGCAAGTAAATGTCCCTCCATGTGATGCACAGCAATTGCCGGAATCTGCCACGCCATCGCTAAACTTTGCGCAACCGCTGCGCCAACAAGCAATGCCCCCATTAAACCAGGACCCGCCGTATACGCAATAGCGCCAATATCAGCAGCCACTAAATCACTTTCACGCAAAAGTTGCTTAATAAGTGGAATTAATTTCCGGATATGATCGCGTGAAGCAAGCTCAGGAACAACGCCTCCATACTCGCTGTGCATGTCAATTTGACTATACAGAAGATGGTGACACAAACCACGCTGCGCATGATAAATAGCCACGCCCGTTTCATCGCAAGACGTTTCGATACCTAGAATATACATAGAATATACATTGAGTTTTTGAAAATTAGTGAAGTAAAGGTATAATAAGTGGTTCTATTTATGTTGTGCAATCAGAATAAATTGCCACATAAAAACTTTTATCCAAATTAATATTTTTAAACCATAACTGGAATTAACTTAATGCCATCAGTAAAACTTAAAGAAAACGAACCATTTGATATCGCTATTCGCCGTTTTAAACGCGCATGTGAAAAAGCAGGTGTATTAGCTGAAGTACGTCGCCGTGAAGCCTATGAAAAACCCACTACCGAACGTAAACGTAAAGGTGCAGCAGCGGTTAAACGTCATTTGAAAAAATTGGCGCGTGAGCGTTATGCGTTGAAAAACTTACGTCGCGGTCGTCCTGCGCTTTAATTCATGAGTGAATTATTAATTCGTATTAAAGACGAAATGAAAACCGCCATGAAAAGCGGTGAGAAAGCTCGCCTAGGCGTTATTCGTTTAATGCTTGCCGCCGTCAAACAAATTGAAGTTGACGAACGTATTGAACTCGACGACAGCCGTGTTTTACTCGTTTTAGATAAAATGGTAAAGCAACGTCGTGAGTCCATTCGTCAATATACTGATGCCAACCGTATCGACTTAGCCGATATTGAAGCGGCAGAAATTATCGTTATTCAAGATTTTCTTCCACAAGCATTAACAGAAGAAGAAATTGATACAATGGTTGCAGAAGCCGTTGCACAATCGGGCGCTACATCAATTAAAGAAATGGGAAAAGTCATGGCGTTACTCAAAGAACCCATGCAAGGTCGCGCTGACATGTCAGTGGTTAGCGTGAAAATCAAGGCAGCATTCGCAGAATAAATGCAGCATATTTGTCATCATGTCAGGTAGGATTCCTCGCCAATTCATCGATGATCTTTTAGTGCGGGTTGATATTGTCGATGTCATCGATTCGCACGTTCCCTTAAAGAAAATGGGTGCTAACTATAGCGCCCGTTGCCCTTTCCATAACGAAAAGACTCCTAGTTTTAGCGTTAATCGAAATAAGCAATTTTTTCATTGCTTTGGCTGTCATGCGAGTGGCAATGTCATTAGCTTTCTCATGGACTTTAATCATCTCACCTTTGTTGAAGCCATTGAAGAATTAGCCACGTTTTGCGGCGTTGAAATCCCCTACGAAAAACAATCTAGCCATACAGAGCCCCAGCAAAAAAATAAGCTGATTGATTTACAGCAACTTATGCAACAGGTCGCCACTTTTTATTCACAGCAATTAAAACAAAATCAAAACAAAGACATCGCTGTCGATTACCTCAAGGGACGAGGTATTCTTGGTCAAACAGCGCGAGATTTCATGCTTGGCTATGCACCTGAAGACTGGCAAATTCTTTCTCTCCACTTCGACACGCATCTTCTTTGTGAAGCGGGTATGTTGGCATTAAAAAATGACAACTATTACGAACGTTTTCGACAACGCATTATGTTTCCTATTCGCAATAAACGCGGGCATATCATCGGCTTTGGTGGACGTATTTTAAAAGATGACCCCAAGCAACCCAAATATCTCAACTCACCTGAAACCCCACTATTTCACAAAGGCAATGAAGTGTATGGTCTTTATGAATTATTGAAACAGAATTCACGTCCTACGCGTATTTTGGTGGTTGAAGGTTATATGGACGTGGTGACCTTGGCGCAATATGGTGTTAACTATGCTGTTGCGGCCCTAGGAACCAGTTTAAGCGCCACACAATTACAATTACTGTTTAGATCAACGCCTGAAGTAATTTTATGCTTTGATGGTGATAAAGCCGGAAATGAAGCAGCTTGGCGGGCGATGGATGCCGTTTTTTCGGTCATCAACGACAATCGACAAGTACGCGTTCTATTATTACCCATTGAACACGACCCTGATTCACTCATTCGTGTTGAAGGTCTAGATGCTTTCACTCAGCGTATCGAGCAGGCAGACATACTCTCAGACTATTTTTTTGCACATTTTCAAGAAACACTCAATTTAGGCAGTATTGAAGGACGCGCAAAATTAGTCAATCAGGCCAAGCCCTACTTACTTAAATTAGCGGACTGCTTTTTTAAAGAAATGACATTAAAAAGGCTTCATGAATTATCTCAATTTGATATTTCGCCCACACTTGAAAGAGAAACACTCGCCGCAGCGAAGTCATCGCAAAAAAATAACTCATCACAAAAACAAGCTAAAAATACACGACATTCACTTGAGCGATTATCGCTGGCAATGCTCGTTCAATATCCTAAACTCATCGAAAAATTACAAAACAATCCTATTGATTGGAATACACTAGATTTTTCAGGTATTGATATTTTCAAAGCGATTGTTCATACCATTATTACCTACAAACCTGAAACAACCGCCCAATTACTCGAATTTTATCGAGATAAACCCGAAGAAAAAGTACTTAATGCGCTCGCTGCATTGCCCATTTTAGTTTCAGAGAAAGCCGTTGAATCGGAATTTAGCGGCGCTTTAAATCAATTTATTTTACAAGCCAAACAAACGCGACTCGAAAAATTACTTGCTCAAGAGACGGCGGTCGGCTTAAATGACGAAGAAAAAGAGATATTGCGTCAATTATTATTGCGCTAAATAAACTCTCCCTTTTTAAATTCGGGATTTACTCACCATGTTAAAAAAAACATTACGCAGTATTTTAAAACTGCTTTATCGCGTTGAAGTCATTGGCCTTGAAAATTATTATCTGGCCGGCAATCGTGTGTTAATTGTGGCAAATCATTGCTCATTTTTAGACCCGCCGCTCCTAAGTGTTTTTTTACCTGATGACATCAATTTTGCCATTAACACGCATATTTCCCAGAAATGGTGGATTAAGCCTTTCCTTGGCTTGTCCAAAGTGTTTCCAATTGATCCAACGCACCCCATGTCGCTCAAAAACCTAATTCACCATCTGCAGCAAGATAGCAAAACTGTTATCTTCCCTGAAGGCCGAATTACCCTCACCGGCTCGCTAATGAAAATTTACGACGGCACAGGCATGGTGGCCGAGAAATCAGGCGCAATGATTCTGCCTATTCATATCTCAGGAAACCAATACACACCTCTTTCAAAGTTACAGGGACTTGTTCGTTTGCGTTGGTTTCCCAAAATTACGCTTCATATTCTGCCCCCGACTCATATTGAAGCACGAAAAGAATTATCCGGAAAAAATCGCCGGAAATACAGCGGTCATGTTCTTGCTGATTTAATGGTCGACATGCAATTTATGGCTAGTAAAACGCAGCAAACACTCTTTGCAAGTCTTCTAGATGCAAGAGATATTCATGGCGGCAATCACGAAGTGGCTGAAGATTTGGAGCGTATCCCTCTCTCGTATAACGCGCTCATCACTCGCAGTTTAATTATTGGCAATGCACTCAAAAACATAACTGAAACCAATGAAAACATTGGCCTATTGCTACCCAATTCAAGCAAAACACTTTGCGTGTTACTTGGTTTGTCAATTCATCAACGTGTGCCTGCTATGCTCAATTATTCAACTGGATCGGCTGGAATGATTGCAGCGTGTCAAATTGCAAAAGTGAAAACGGTATTAAGTTCACGCCGCTTTATTGAACTTGCGCATTTAGAAAATGAAGCGACCTTACTCAACGAACACGTTAACATCCTTTATTTAGAAGAATTGGCGCAACAAATCACAACAAGCGATAAATTGCGCGGGGCATGGCAAAGTAAAACCGCACGTTCTTGGTATAAAAATAACGCAGATGCGAATGCCCCTGCTGTCATTTTATTCACGTCTGGCTCAGAAGGAACGCCTAAAGGGGTTGTCTTATCTCATGCCAATATTTTATCCAATCATCAACAAGTGGCCGCGCGTATAAACTTTAATCCTAAAGACGTCGTATTAAATTTTTTACCTATGTTTCATTCCTTTGGCTTTACGATAGGCACTCTGCTACCTGTTCTCAATGGCATGAAAACATTCTTTTACCCGACGCCATTGCATTTCAGTATTATTCCTGAAATAGCGTATGAAACGAGTGCGACGATTATGTTTGGTACCAATACGTTTTTATCTGCTTATGGCAAAAAAGCCCATCCTTATGACTTTTATAATTTACGTTATGTCGTCGCTGGCGCCGAAAAACTCCAAGAAAACACACGCGAACTATGGCAAGATAAATTCGGTATTCGCATTTTAGAAGGGTATGGTGCAACAGAAACCTCTCCTGTTGTGTCAGTTAACACACCGATGGATTATAAAGCGGGGACAGTTGGACGCATTCTCCCTCATATCAATTACCGTTTAGAACCCGTTGATGGCATTGAAGAGGCTGGGAGACTCCATGTTCAAGGTCCAAGTATTATGCTTGGCTATTTACTCTCAACTAGTGCAGGGGTTCTGCAACCCACTGAATCTATTTACGGCAAAGGATGGTACGATACTTGGGATATTGTCCATGTTGATGATGATGGCTTTTTGAGTATTCGAGGTCGCAGCAAACGCTTTGCTAAAGTAGGTGGCGAAATGGTATCACTCACCGTGGTTGAGCAACTCGCGATGAAAGCATGGGAAAATGCAAATCATGCGGCCATCAGTTTGCCCGATATCAAAAAAGGTGAGCAAATTATATTAATTACCACGCAAAAACAAGCAACCGTCAGCGAATTATCTAAATCATCCACAGGTGTCACAGCAATTAATTTACCTAAAAAAATCCTTTTCATTGTTACTATTCCCGTCATGACAACAGGAAAAACAGATTATGTTGCGCTGACAAATTGGGCTATTACTCAAACGACCAAGTGAATAAATAGGAAAAAAGGCACATGAAAATTTTAGTAACTGGCGCGGCGGGGTTTATTGGTGCGGCGTTAAGTTTACACTTACTTGAACGCGGAGACGACGTCGTGGGCATGGATAATCTGAATGATTATTACGACATTCATTTAAAAAAAGCCCGTCTAGCCCGCTTAACGCCACACAAAAATTTTACATTTCTCGAATGCGATATAGCTAACAATGAAGCCATTGCACCATTATTTGCAAAAGAAAAATTTCAATGTGTTGTACATTTAGCCGCGCAAGCAGGCGTGCGTTATTCCATTACAAATCCACAGGTTTACGCACAATCCAATTTAGTGGGATTTTTAACCATTTTGGAAGGATGTCGCCAGCAAAATATTGAGCATTTAGTTTATGCGTCATCGAGCTCTGTCTACGGTGCCAATACAAAACTGCCTTTCTCGACCAGTGATAATGTCGATCATCCAGTCTCTCTTTATGCTGCAACCAAAAAAGCCAATGAATTAATGGCACATAGCTATTCGCATTTATATGGCTTATCAACGACAGGACTGCGTTTTTTTACTGTTTACGGTGAATGGGGACGCCCCGATATGTCACCATTTATTTTTACGCGGCAAATTTTAGCTAATAAGCCTATTGATTTATTTAATTATGGCAATCATCAACGTGATTTTACTTATATTGATGATATTATCGAAAGTATTATGTGCGTCGTCGATACACCGCCAACAGAAAATTACCGTCTCTACAATATTGGCAACAGTCAGCCTGAACAATTACTGACTTTTGTGGAAACACTTGAAAAGTACTTGGGCAAAATCGCCGTTAAAAACTTACTGCCCATGCAAGCGGGTGACGTACAAGATACTTATGCTGATATGGATGGCATGAAACGTGACTTTAATTACAGTCCAAAAACATCATTGGATGAAGGTCTTGAAAAGTTTGTGCAATGGTACAAATCATTTTACGGTGTATAAATTTTTTTATGGGAATTTATGCTTATACTGATGGCATAAAGATGATTTTTTATTGCTAAAATTGAACCTATTGCGCAATTCATAGATAATTACACTATTTTTAACCACTTTTTTAACATAGCCATACATGCAAATTACCCTGCTTAACACAAAACTCCACCGTGCAAGTGTCACCCATTCTGAACTCGGTTACGAGGGATCTTGTGCCATTGATAGTGATATCCTCGATTTAGCGGGTATTCGAGAGTACGAACAAATTCAAATTTATAATGTAAATAATGGTGAGCGTTTCACCACCTACGCTATTCGTGCACAGGCAGGTTCAAGAACATTTTCAGTTAATGGTGCAGCAGCAAGACTTGCTTGTGTTGGTGATTTACTAATCATTTGTACTTATGCCCAATTTACCGCGCAAGAAGCCGACATTCATCACCCTACTTTAGTTTATTTTGATACGCAAAACTACGTTATTCGAACTGCAACCCAAATCCCCGTTCAAAATAATTAGCATTCGTAATGATCAATGAATTTCATTTAGAGGACAACGCCGCCACTGAGCAATTTGGCGCGGCATTGTTGCCCTATTTACCCGAAAAATCGCTCATTTTTCTTTACGGTGAATTGGGAGCGGGTAAAACCACATTAGTACGCGGATTACTTCGAAGTGCAGGTGTCACTGGCACCATAAAAAGTCCAACATATGCGGTGATTGAAGAATATAGCGCACACCATCGGAAAATTTTTCATTTCGACCTTTATCGCCTCGCAGACTCACAAGAATTGGAGTGGATAGGCATTGATGACTATTTAATGCAATCAGCGCTCTGTTTAATTGAATGGCCATGTAAAGGCAAAGGTGTGCTACCTCAGGCAGATATAAACATAACACTGAGCCATCAAAACGATGGGCGATTAATACAAATTAGCGGGATTGAAATTCCAAATAATTTTTTAATGCGGGCGTGTAAAAACAATAACATACTGGTATAATCTAAACCATATTATTACTTCGTAGGACAGGGTATGCGTTGTTATTTGAAATTATTCAGTATTTTATTAAGCTTGTATGGCGGAATGTCGTTTGCGCAAGCTCAAGATGCGTTGCGTGTAAACTCTTTGCGTTACTGGAACACCCCTGATCAATCGCGTATCACCTTTGACGTGAATGCGGCAGCGAGCCAAAATAAAATTCAATTTTTTGACAATCCCTCTCGCCTCGTTATTGATTTACCTAATGCAGTTGCAGTGAAGGAACTTGAACAACCACCCGCGTCACACCCTCTTTTTTCAAGTATCCGTGTTGGAATGCGCAATGGTAGCGATTTACGTATTGTCATTGACTTAAAAAAACCACTTTCCACCAAAACAACCACACTGCGAACGGATGTTTTAGGAACAAATCGGTTTATTGTTGAATTGCTCGATAAAGGTATTAGTACTCAAGTTGTCAAAACTGACATTGAACAAAAAGCGATTATTAAACAACCTGTCCCTGCAATAGCTCAAACCGCTGAAAAAACCACATCTAAAATATTACCTCCAGTTGCAAAAGCAATCATTCCTCCCACACAAGTCGGCGTCAAAAAAGCAACTGAAAAATTAGTTGAAGTTCAAAACAAACAAACCATCAAAGAAAAAATAACTAAAACTTTTATTGTTGCCATTGACGCTGGGCATGGTGGGAATGATTCAGGGGCACAAGGTCCTAACGGCACTTATGAAAAAGATGTTGTGTTTTCTATTGCTAAAAAATTAGAGGCACTTGTTAATGCACAAACTAGCATGAAAGCCGTAATGATTAGACAAGGCGATTATTATGTGGGTTTGCGTAAACGGATGGATATTGCTCGTGCGGCAAAAGCAGACGTCTTTATTTCTGTTCATGCAGATGCCATCAAAGATTCTGGTGTAAAAGGGGCGTCTGTTTATGCGCTTTCAACGAGTGGCGCGAGTAGTGAATCCGCCTATTGGCATGCACATAGCGAAAATGCAGCTGATTTAGTGGAAGGCGAACAAATCAATGATGAAGAAAACTCGCTCACCAATGTGTTACTTGATTTATCTCAAAGTGCAACGCAAGAAGCAAGTGTATTACTCGCAAATAAAGTGCTTCATAGTTTTGAGAGCGTTTCAGAATTGCATTTTGAAGCTGTGCAAAAAGCAGGTTTTGCTGTACTCAAATCCCCTGATATTCCGTCTATTTTAGTTGAAACCGCGTTTATTTCAAATCCAACGGAAGAATTGAAACTACTTAGTTCAGGTCATCAACTTAAATTAGCCACTGCCATTTTGAAAGGCATTAATGCTTACATGAAACAACCCAGTAATGATCAGCGAATCGCATTACTCTAAATGCCTTATTTATCTTGGGCGTTCACCCGAGCCCACATCGTATTTTAATCATGTCTATTCGTGTTCTGCCTCAACAACTCATTAATCAAATTGCCGCAGGCGAGGTTATTGATCGCCCAGCGTCAATTGTCAAAGAGTTACTTGAGAACTGCTTTGATGCTAACGCAACGCAATTAACGATTCATATCGAACAAGGCGGAATGCGTCTTATCCGTATTTGTGATAATGGCAGCGGCATTGAAAAGGAC
>Ga0114974_10004489_pt1 | contig 10450 bp, 8 predicted proteins | sample S_130206_EF_Meta_FD_87318 | JGI IMG/M metagenome (GOLD analysis project Ga0114974, IMG submission 87318) | Freshwater microbial communities from Lake Simoncouche, Canada to study carbon cycling - S_130206_EF_MetaG | ecosystem: Environmental > Aquatic > Freshwater > Lake | place: Lake...
CGCTCGTGGCAATAGAGTTCAAACAGTCGCTGTATAGATTCCAGCTGATCGGACCAGTCCCATAGTGTTCGCGGATCCAATCAGGGAGTGTCTCGTGTAGATGCAGCCCCGCCAAATTCAGATCATTGTTATCCAGATGTAGATCCTCTTGGACATCCAGGTTACCTTCAAGGAGGCGCATGACTAGGTCCTGCACTGTCATTGACCGGGTAATGTCGTTCGCTGTGTCGGTTTCACTGCCCGCGCCCTGAGACCACTGGAGCAGCTTGCGGAGGTCACCATTATGCCGCGCCCACAGTGGCTCGACAATGGACGCTGACTGACCCATCCATGCAGCGCAATCTGTTAGGGCCGGTGGTGCAACATTCCGACAAAGACTGATCCTCATTAGAGGTTGGTAGCGCTTCTCCTGCCACTCATTCGAAATACAGATAATCGCATTTGGACCCTTGTATTCCTTCAGGATTCGAACAAGCTCTGTTAATCCACCGCGATCACCTGCCGACATGCCGTCGATTTCATCGAGAATGACGCCCATGGCGCGGTGGCCTTCGGGACGAAAGAAGTCACTGACGTTTGCGGAGTTCAAGAGCGGCTCAATGAGCTCTGACATTGCAGCCTTGTGTCGGAATTGGCTAGCGTTGCATTCGACGGCTCGGAGGCCCGCGTCATTGACGACGCGATGGGCTAGCGTGGTCTTGCCAACGCCTGGGGGGCCATAAAGGAATACAACACAAGGGCTGCGGGGAGCGGGTTTCTTGATCCACTCGATCAGAGCGTCGTAGTGAGCTCCATGAAGAAGTGAGCTAATCTTATTGTCCATTACACTGGAGAATAAGATTAACGTGGGTTTAGACCTGATTGCTTGTGGCTCTGCTCTTTTAGGCCACACCTTCAGTGCTGGGCAGAGCCCAGCACAGTCGGCGTCGCTCAAGCGACGCCTTCCCAGCTCAAACCATACTGCTGCGCTCTGGCTGCCTTGGCAGATACCGGTCCACTAGCATCGAACACCTTCGTCGAATCCGTTAGCGCCGGCGGCAGGCTCGGATCAGACTTTTTGAGGAGCGGCGAATTCAGACCAACATAATCCACACATGCAGTTGGTCCAATCTTCGTCAGATAGTCCGGGCACGCCGAAACGTAGGGGGGCCAGTGTGAGCCGGGGTCGCCAGGAGGGAAATACACGGGGTACATGATGAAGATGATCATGAAGCCAAAAATTAACCACAGAATTCCTGCGATAGCCTTATTCGTCGAGAACAAGATATAGCAGACATATAGATGCACTAGGGTAAAAAGGATCCAATATAAACTTTTCATCAGTGACAGGACACGCGCACTGAAAGCCATTCTATTGAGGGGCCACGTTTTCCAGCAGGATCGTACTCAGCAGTTCGAGCGCCTGCTGGTAGTCCTTACCTGGCTTTCTGACAAGCGCAATCGCATCTTGGATCGACATGTAATCGCCAACCGCCTGACAGAGGTCGTAGATGTAGGCCACCATCAGCTTCTCGAGGGATGGATTATCCGTTGAATGCGGGGTCTTGTAAATCGCGGCCAGGGGCCCCATCATCCGATTCAGGTGATACGGCGTGCACCAGTCGCGGTACTCTTCTGTGCCGTCCTGGACATTATGGAGACGCTTCACGTAGCAGTACATCGTGTTGGTGCGCGCCCTCAGAATAAACTCGCGTTGTGTTGGGTCTAGATGCGGAAAAACGGTCGCAATTGGCTCGTAAAACGGCTGCACAAAGGAGCCATCTGGCCGCGTAATGATGCGGACCTTGCTGAAGTCGATGAAGCAGCCACCGTCCTGGTAGGTGAAATCGAAGAGAACCTTCTTCAGGAGAGTGGCACGATCTGCCACAGAAGCAAGTGGATAATGCTGGTTAATGATATTACCTGCATAATCCTGTACGACTAGTCGGGCCTTGGTGTTGATCGCCAATTCACAGAGGCCCTCGATTAGGGGCTTGTCATCGGTATTCCAGTCAAAGTAACGACGTAGAGTAATGTAAGTGGCTGCCGGCGTCCTAATAACAGGCTCCATGGTTGCCACCGTGAGGCCCGTACAGCGCGGCGGATTCTCTAGTGTCGGATCGACCAGGATGCAGAGCTGACGACCACCAAGCGCCTTTATGGGCGGCGGATGTCCCTGGGGCGTGTCATGCAGATCACCTACGGGCCAGTGCGCCATTGAGCAGCCGATCGCCAGATAGATGATGTCGGGGTTTTCGTCAACGCAGAGGTCAAGAATCTCATGGTGATCCATCGTACTATTTACCGATGGGGGCGGCTTAATCAACTTTTGGCTAACGTTACACCGTTGGAAGCCGATATTTTCGAAGCACGGCCGGGCCAAAGGTACGCTCTTCCTCAGGACGCTGATCGCGCAAGCGCACCTCGGGCATACCAGATTTTTTAGTCAGATTGATCTTTACGAGGTCCGGAAAGGCAGCGACCATCGCCTTTGCCGAACCCTCAATCCGCTGCATGGTACGCTCCTCCTGCATGCCACCAGGCTCCTTATAATAGGCCGACTCTGGCGCGATACTATTGAATCTGAGAACGCCCCCATCCAGAACATACATCATAACCGATCGCAAATAGTCCTCCTTGTCGTCAATGGTCACCGTTAGGATTGGTCCGGGATTGATGATGCCCCACACTGATCCAATGATGTATCGTAGATCTGTAGTGCAAGTATTCTTCATAAAATAGCCGTTTGCAACTGGATAAAAGCCAAAAAGGCGGAATCCTGTTTTGCGTGCAGCGGTGAAGCCGGCGTCAATTGCGGAAGTAAGGGAGCGCAGCGGACGCTCATTGCGCTTAGCGCCCTCCGAATATTCGAGGAATCCCCGGATATCATCATCCATGTTGAAGATCGGTTTTCCAACCGGAAAATGACGTGTAATATAATTTCGCACGGCGGCCATTCCGGGCCTAGCAATGATGAGGTGCCCGTAGCTCTTGGGATCCAGAATTGCCTTATAGTTATCGTATTCAGCCTTGCTGGCGACGAACACATGGATCTTTTCAGTGGGGATTTTGTAGTGTTGGAGCACCTTAAGAGTCTTATCCCGAAGTGTCTCTGCACGCTTGTAGCTGGGAATCGCTATGACCCAATCGACTGCCTTTGCCTTGCGTGTTTTGCGAACCATTCCTCTACGTTTTCGTTACAAAATTAACTCATACTAACCCAGTAGGGCAAATGGACACCGGCGCGCTAATGACGAATATCAGCATAGGGTTCGGGTTAGGATTGACAACCATGTTAGTGATCACAGTTGTTATGATACCAGTCTCATACGCTATGAATAAGTTTGTCTATCATGGGCCGGTAATGCGTCTCATGTTAGGCGTCCTTGCTGCAATATTTTCTGTAGTCGGATTTATTGTTATAAGCGGTATGTTTATCAGCGGACAGCTGAAGCCCGTGCATTATTTTGGACTTGCGCCTCTTATAAAAATATCAGAGAGTCCTATCGAACCAACGGGCTATTTGGCCTTCCTGTTTAAGATTTTGTCTGTCTTTGTGCATCCGATTTCAATGTTCTATACGGAGCCTGGTGATGTCACCGGCTTTGAGCATAACATTAGGCAAGTGATGGTGAGCGATGCGGTCACCGAAGACTTCCCATGGGGAGATGGAACTGTAAAGGTTACAAAGGGTGCAGTTTCCGAAGCGTTTTCACTGGCTGTAAATGATGCAGCGGCTATTGCTGAACCTGCAGAATGGTCTACTAAAATGGCGACCCTAAGCGGCTCCGGCATCAGTCAGTTTATCTTCACTTGACTTGTGATAATCGCGCGCCAGTCCAACATAGAAATCACGGAACTTCTTATCTCTGATAAGATCACGTAGTTTTAGACTGCTCTTTACGAGTTTCGGATTATTCTGAGTCAAAAGAATTCGCTTGTCGAAGGTATTATGAGCATGACAGATGACTAACATCGTATCTTCTGATCTCAGTTGCAAGACATCGGTGCTCCAGTCCCGCATGAACTTCCTCTCCTCTGCCTTTTCTGCCTTATCGTCATATCGATTGTTTTCGAAATAGGTCCGCCAATAGGCCATCGTGCCGTTAGTGCAATGCTTCGGCCCATAGGGACCGATTGTCCAGATCTCATCGCGATCAGTGAAATACATGTGCAGCATTGATGACCCGGCCACTTGCACCGCCTTTCCAGGCACCGCCCGCAGTCTATTCACGGCCTTTCGGACACGTTCCGGTGGGTAATAATCGTCATCGTCCCAACATACGATAATCTCCCCTTTAGCCATATCATTCAGAAGATTACGCTTTGCTCCGATTGGCAGCTTCTCTCCGTCTGGGAGTGCAACGTAGCGTACGTTAGTGAGGCCTTCGGCGATAGCCTTATCAAAGATATCCTTAACCTTATCTGTACCGTCGTCTAGAATCAACCATTCCATATGCTTCTGTGGATATGTCTGATCCTTGAAGCACGCAATCGCTGTCGGAATAAACTTACGGCGATTGAATGTTGGAGTTAAAACAGACACTAGCGGCTGGGCCATATTGATGTTGTTGTTGGCACGACTCTTTAGATTTAGAGAATGTATACAGTCAGCGTCTAAACATAATAATGGTTCTAAGGGATATTATATGACAAGTTGGCGCAATGATTTACAGAATTATATAGTATCCGCTGTGAATCAACATCTTACAGATGTATCGCCACAAGCTGAACAGCCTTCCTATATCAAGATCGCACTGAAACCCCATCAACTGACCTTGTTGGCGGCGGCGAGAGCGATAGAGACGAAGGCTTCTATTAGGCATCTTGATCTCTCCGAACCGCAGTTGCTGACGCGGTACGGTGTTTTAGGAGATCGTGTAGGTGCCGGTAAAAGCCTGGTGGCTCTCAGTCTTATTCGTGATCCGCCCATTGATCAGACGCAATTCACTCTTAGAGAAGGGGGGATCGCACGAATCTTGGGTCTCAAACATATGCCGGCAGTACAAGAGTTTCAACCGGCATGGAATGATCTATCGGGCTCCGCATTGATCTCCGCCATGAATATTGGATCTAAATTCTATACACGTGCTTCTCTCCTTATTGTCCCCCACAATGTTGCACAGCAATGGGAAGCCTATATCGCTGGTCAGACAACATTAAAGGCTTACATGGTTAAAAAGACGAAGGACTGCGATTATGATCGTGCGGGGTTCTATCACGATATATTCACGGCCGACATCGTGGTTGTGAGCTGCACAATGTTACGAAAATTCATCGGAGCTATGTCCTTTCATGGTTCCGTATTTTCTAATATTGTGTGGTCGCGGCTCTTTATCGATGAGGCCGATTCGATTGTATGTTCGCTGCGTCCTGGGGAGGTGACATCACGGTTTATGTGGTTTATTACCGGATCATGGTTAAATATGCTATTTCCGAATGGCATTTATAGTCATACTATTCAAGGGCTTCCTGAGGATATGCGGCAACTGATCGGCGATGGGACTATTAAGGGAGTACAAAGTCGTGCGAATGTGGTTGCACAGTCGGTGGCCGATTCGCGCGATGGGAGGTTTGCTTCTCTAGTTCTTCGTAATTCTGATGCTTGGATAGACACCAGTCTATTGCGACCGTCTATCATACACGAATCTATAACGTGTAAGGCGCCGGCGAATCTGGGTATCCTGCGCGATTTCATTTCGGCATCGGCCATGGAGGCGCTGCACGCGGGCGATACGGCGGGCGCATTGGCCGCCCTCGGCCTCAAGGCGGCATCAAAAGAAACGTTGGCCGATCGCGTGACGGAGAGTCTTCGCGGCGACTTGGTGCAGGCCGAAAAACTTCTTGCATTCAAGCGGGATATAGAGTATTCAACATCGACTGCGAAGCTGCAGGCAGTCGAAAAAGCGGAGGCCAAGGTGAAACGGCTCAGAGAACAACTCGAATCGCTAAAGGCACGTGTCGCGTCAGCGACGGCGGAGCTCTGCCCTATCTGTTATGATACTCCACGGACAACGACACTGACACCGTGCTGTCGTCAGGCCTTTTGCCTCTCTTGTCTGTGTGAATGCATCTCTGGCAAACCGGCATGCCCACTCTGTCGGCAATCAATCCGATCCGTGAAGGAGCTGTTGGTTCTCGGTGAGAATACAGATGAAGTCGAAACCGCAATCACACCGGCTGGTCTCCCTACGAAGGGTGCAGCCCTTCTGAAACTTCTATCAGAATCAACTGGAGATCAGCGGTTTTTGGTATTTTCGGCACATGAAGCCTCCTTTAAGGGGTTGCGTGAACTTCTCGCGGCGCGCGGTGTGCGGTGCGAGGTGTTGCAGGGAACGGCCGCGCGCGTCGAGCGTCTCCGCAAGCAGTTTCGCGAAGGAACCGTGCGGATTTTATGTATGAACGCCCGACACGTGGGCGCCGGAATAAATCTGGAGGCCGCGACGCACGTTGTGCTATATCATCGCATGAATGTGGAGCTTGAAAGACAGGTAATTGGGCGCGCGGTACGCTTTGAACGGGCTGCTGAACTCCGTGTCATGCATTTGGTGCATGAAGAGGAAACAGCGTATAACGGAGCTTCATCTTCTGAGGTAATTGTGCACGCGTAAACTTGATCGCCGTACATGCGACACGGCAACTAGTACGATGGACCCTATTATCATTTCTCTTGATGGCAACATCGGCGCTGGGAAGACGACGCTGTTGAATGCAATCCGTAATGAGATGCCAGAGGTTGATGTCGTCTTGGAGCCTGTGGGTGAGTGGCTGGCCCTGAAGCAGGAGGGTAGATCTCTGCTTGAGCTCTTTTATGAGGACAAGCGGCGATGGGCTTACACCTTTCAGAATTGTGCGATTCTGTCACGACTGCGGACTCTACAGAAGGCATTGGCTTCGACCAAGAAGCGGGTCGTGATCACGGAGCGATCGCTGCTGACCGATCGTTTCGTGTTCGCGGAAATGCTGCGATCTTCGGGTGACATCAATGATATTGAGTGGCAGCTCTACATGCAGTGGTACGACACCTTCGCTTCTTCCCTACCCTCGGCGATCATCTACCTTGCGACCGACGTGTCAACATCGTCGGATCGTATCGTAGGGCGTGCGCGTGACGGTGAGGAGGGGATTACGATGGGGTACTTGGCTGCCCTTGATCACCAGCATGAGAAGTGGCTGAGTTCTACAGAGTTGCCTGTGCATCGCATTGATCCTAACAATGCAGTAAAGGAGACTATGGCGGTTGTAGCTCAATATCTTCATCATCCTCGCTGCGATCTGCAAAATATTTGATCATGAGGTGATTCATATCCGGTGCGTAGTCATCGTACCATTCCATTATCCCATCTACTCTATTATAAACTAACTCCTCAACAGAGTTTTTTCTGTGTTTCTCAAGGATTTTTTTTGTGATTGTGATAATATCAATATACTGACGTTTATGTATAGTTCCATGATTCAGATGATACACAGATAGATTTGCAGAATCACATGGCGGGCGCTCTATTTTATCTAGATTATAGAGAGTATTTAAATTAGTTATATTTCTTCTGATAAGATGCAGAAGAATTGTATCTCCACCGATCGTTGGAATATTAATATTCAGATATAACTTTAATCCCTCCCATGATCTATTAAATGCCCATACAAACCCTGGATGCTCTTTAGGCCAGTTAATTTGTGGGTCTGTACTATCTACACTATTTCCACGTTCCTTAACGGTTTTGTATTCCAGATTCATCCAGTACGCACGTTTAAATGGCTGGCATATTGTAACATTATTAAGCGTGTTAGATATGATTGAATACCAGTTTCTGCGATCAAAGAGGATGTCAGCATCTAAAATACAGATTTTTGTAAATGTGTTAGGGATCTGTGGCTCAAGTACACGGATCAGATTCTCTTTATAGAACATATAGCTGTTGGAACGATATTGAAAAATATGTGCGGCTGGACTAAATAGAAAAGGTTTATCTTCAAATGCTAGTTCCGCTATAAAGTAGGGAATCTTAGCAGAATCTAACGTATGCTTAACCATTAAAATATTTTGCATGATACGAATGTATGGATTAGGATTGAAGAATACTAAAATGACTGCCATGTCTCTTGTGGTTGGTGTCTCATATGGTTCGGGATAAAACTTCAAAGATGTGATGGGTGGCAGTGTAGCACTGTCGTCGAACCGTTTATTAAAATAGGCTTGCATATAGCTATTCATCTTAGCCTTATATTTCGGTGCCCATTCTATTATATTATCCTCACGTCTAGTGATTAGCGATTTGATCGATTTTCCATTACATAGTTTTGCGAATCCATTCAAGCATGATCCATTTTGATTAGCTCCTCTAAATAACTGGTAGATCGTGAGATCAACTGAACAGGTGTTTGCATGGACAGATTTATATACACCATTATATGTATTAACGAATGGATGATCATATAACTCAATATCTTTAACGCTATATAGAAAATTGAGGGAAGCAGCACCGGATACGGTTAGATCTGAAATCTCAGCAGCTTTATACCATCTGCGATTAAACGCCCATGCGTGCCCTGGTTGTTCTGTCTCTAGATCAATATCGTAGTCTTCACTATCTAATGCATTCGTCATACATTTTAGTTCGCGAAAATTAATACCCAGTATAGATGTTTTACGAAATGGCTGGCACACATCGTGTGAGTTTAACGCAGCTGAAATCACTGAATACCAGTTTGCTTCACGGAATATAATTTCGGCATCTAGAACACATAGCTTTTTAAATGTTGATGGAATACGTGATTCAATTGTAGCAATAAGATTAGCGCTATAGTGCATGTAGCTCGTTGATCTATACTGGAAAATATTGCCAGCGGGTGCAAACAAAAAGGGTGTTTCATCGAATGCTAGTTCTCCTATATAGAGAGGAATACCAGATGATTCTATAAAGTGTTTTGACATTAGAATAGCCTGTATGTTTCGTACAGAGAATGATGGGTTAAAAAAAACCATTACAACTGCCATATCTAAGTGCGGAGGTGTATCGTAGCCCTTAGGGAAAAATATGGATGAGTCTGCACCTGTTGCAGGTTTAATCCACGCCTGTGCTAATTGCCGCGCAGCGGCAATATTGACAACAGGGCGGGGAACTTCCTGTTTGCTATAAAGATTTCTTACAGCTGACATATTTCGTATATTCTTAGGAATTCTGACGTCCCCCATTAATTTATGTCTTCATTTTTTATTTTAAGTGCAGCATTATTCAATTATCATTGGTAACCCATGCGATACTGCATGGTGCGCGATAGCGGTCATTGTCTGGATACCGATGTAGCCCTGGCCAATGGCGGCATGGCGGTCCAGGCAGGATCCACTGGGGGTTGCAGAATCATTAAAGTGAATAAGTTTTGTGAGGCAACCTGTCTGTCTGATGTACTCGAGGGGTTTGTGGCCGCAGGCGAACACGTGGCAGGTGTCTATGCAGATTCGGAGCCTTGCGTCACCAATACTGGTCACAAAGCCGGCGAACTCCTCTTGAGTACGCAGCACCTCGGTGCCCTGACCGGCCGGTGTCTCAAGGAGGATGGGACAACTCTGGGTGGCATATTCCATGGCCTCTAACATGTTGGTCTTCATCGCACTCATCGCCGCCTCCATAGGATGTGTCGTCGATTTGCCCACGTGAACGACGACGCCACGGGCACCTATGATGCGCCCGTACTCCAGGTTCTTAATTAGCAACTTCGTATGATAGGCGTCGTTTTCGGCTGTGTTGGGACTACAGAGATTGATGATGTAGGGGCTGTGAATGTAGAGCTGGACACCCGTCTCGGCGACCGCCTGGCCAGCTGCCACCAGCTCGTCATCTGCGATGTTGAGTTTGGAGCTCTGTGGGCCGCAGAGGAAGATCTGATTCGGGCGATCAGTGGGCAGGCCGTAGATGGTATCCACTAGCGACTTGAGCTTGTGCATATGTGACCCAATGTGGCAGGTCTCTACGAGTTCTTGAGCGGGCCCGATGGCTGCGACCTTCTTGGTGATGGCGGACTCCAGGTATGTGCGGTAGGCTAACGCGTTTCCTTTGGACACCCACTCTCTCACGTCGTGATGCCACACGATCTCCTGCAGCGGGAGCACTAGATAGATATCAGTGATTTCTGCAGCAAGAGCTGCATAGGAAAAGACCTGGAAGAGAAAATCCTGCCAGTTCTTGACTAGCTGTCCAGTCATCTTAATCTCGAATATCTGGGTGTCAGTCCGATAGTCGGGATGACCCTCCAGTATGGGTCCGCCCACTGTCTCCTCATGTCGGAGATCGCCTCGCGCTGCAAATCGGAGCTTCTTACGCGTCTCGCGCAAGTGTTCGATGAAGATGTCCGTAGTCTTGGACTTGAAGATCTTGATAGCCAGTTCTGCTGTGACCGCGGGGCACCTCTCTCTGGTTACGGCGATCAACTTGCCGATCGTGATTTCTATCGGTGGCAGACCAACCAGATC
>Ga0114974_10004490_pt1 | contig 10449 bp, 10 predicted proteins | sample S_130206_EF_Meta_FD_87318 | JGI IMG/M metagenome (GOLD analysis project Ga0114974, IMG submission 87318) | Freshwater microbial communities from Lake Simoncouche, Canada to study carbon cycling - S_130206_EF_MetaG | ecosystem: Environmental > Aquatic > Freshwater > Lake | place: Lake...
AACACGGTACGACCCACTCGAGGATCCTTGGTCAAAGACAAGTTTGTTGTCGCCACAGATCTAGAGCGACCTACCTTGGCAGGCAACATGGCGATCGTTTGGAAGGCTCTCTAATGGCACACTTTGACCTCTCGCTATATGAGACCGTTGCACAGCGTCTAGAACGCTTCTGGACTGCCTACCCACACGGACAGATCGTGACGAACATGATGCACTACGACGGCTCTACAGTCATCTTCAGATGCGAGTCGTTTGACAATGACGGACGCCTTCTATCTACAGGTTGGGCGCATGAAGAATACGGCAACAGCCCTGTCAATAAAACTTCTTTCCTAGAAAATTGTTGTACCAGCGCAATCGGTAGGTGCATATCAAATGGGCCCTTGGGACACACTGGCGAGCGTGCTTCATCCGAAGAAATGGCAAAGGTAAATCGCGTCAATAGCACGCCTGCACCTGACACCTTTGGCGGTGCTACACCTAAGCAAATTGCATTCCTCAAGTCGCTTGCTCGAGGTAAAGCATGGGATGACTTTCAGCTGCTTGAGTTCATTCACAAGACTCTCGGCGTGGATGATGTAGTGATTGAGACATTGTCATCGGGACAGTGCCGGGTATTGATTGACAGGTTGAAACTATGAAAACAAAGATAAAGCGATGCAAAGTGTGCAAACAAAGATTAGAGAAGATGCTTGTAACTACTTCTTATCAACCTGAAATAGAAGTTGAGATGCACTTTGACGAATCTAATTATTCGGTTTGGTCACAATGTAAAGGCAAAGCATGAGCCGATATAACTCCAATTATGGATCCCACGATCAACTACAAGACTTACGCAAATTGAACATGGAAGTCATGCGTGAGCGCGACGCCCTACAGCGTGAAGTAATGGAATTGAAAGTGCATTTACAGATCGCAGAAGATTATGGTCTGTCATGCGATGACATAATTGAGCAATACATTCCTAATTGGAAGCCAAAGCAATGAGCAAGACAGTCTGGGCGGTACTGACAGCGACGCTCTTGTGGGCATTCCTGATGATTAGATCTGACAAAAAGAAACGATAAATACTTCTACAACTGGCAAGCATCAAGGTCGTATCACCTTCGCAAGTGACGGGGCTAATCCAAGGGAACTTGGTTAGATCGGCGCGTCCAAAACCTGCAACACAAAAGGGATTGGCAAAGCGTCGAAGCGCAGAGTGTAAAGGAATTGAATAGGGAGTCCAGTGTGGCAACGGACGGGGGGCTCTTTAGGGGTCTGTCTTGCATTACGCTTACAGATGACATACCACAAACAAACTCAACAGACTCGAGCCCGACATGCAACACACTCACAGCAACTTGAGAGCAAGCGCGACAGCGCGCGCTAGCAGGTCTTAGAACATGGCACGCCCACTCACCGAATACGACAGCAAAAAATACAAAGCCGCACGCGCCGAACTCCTACGCGATCAACCCATGTGTCATTGGTGCAAGCGTGCAGAAGCAACAGAACTAGACCACCTCGTAGAGCACGACGAAGGCGGCACAATAGACGACGGCTATGTACCTGCATGCAAACCTTGCAACAGTCGCCGAGGAGCCGAATACATCAACAAAAAAACAGCAATGCGAATACAAAACAGAAACTCAATTCTTTTTGACAGAAAAATAATGCCCCCGAGCCCCATCCATGTATCTCTCCCAACTGGCCAAGACCAGCCTGAACTAGCGGCGATCAGCCACGACCAGCCGAGACTTGAAACGATCGTGCCGGACTGTGACGGATCATGGGCTGGACTTGTGGGGGACATGGCATTAGAGCTGCTTCATGTAGAGCTCATGCCTTGGCAAGTTCATTGTCTGGAGCGGATGCTGGGATTCACCCATGCTCCAGATGGAGAAGATGATCTTGTGCACCGATCGAGCCTTGTATCGGTGGCGCGTCAGAATGGCAAAACACTTTTGATCCAGTGTTTGATTCTCTTCTGGATGATTGAGATGCCCAAGATCCGAGGCACAAAACAAACAGTCCTATCCACAGCTCACACATTGTCACTTGCCTGTCTTCTCTTTGACGAGGTAGCACCAATCCTCGAAAATCGTTACGGCGCAAAAATTATGAAGTCTTTCGGTCGGAACTCGGCAACAATGCCAGACGGAACAAAGTGGTATGTGCGCGCGGCGAACCCTTCTATCGGTCACGGAATGTCGGTGGATCTGATCTGTGCGGACGAGATCTTTGACATCTCCGAGATCACAATGGCAGGACTCATACCGACACAGCGCGTCCGCAGGTCTCCACTTTTGGCAATGTTCTCCACAGCCGGCACCGAATCAAGTTCACTCTTTATCCGACATCGAGAGAACGCGCTTCGACTAATTGACACAAATAATCCTTCTAACTTCTACTTTGCGGAATGGAGCCCGCCGCCGACGGTAGATCCAATGCTTGAGTCTTCGTGGTCGTGGGGGAACCCGGCACTTGGACACACTTTGACGCTTGATACTTTGCGCGCCGAATCCCAAGATCCAGACCGCTCAAACTTCTTGCGCTCGTCGCTCAATATGTGGATCGCTTCAACTCAGTCGTGGATCCAAACCCATCTATGGCCAGACCTTGAATACCACGGCCCGATCCCTTCTGGCGGCGTCATCTCCGTCGAGGCATCAATGGACGAGTCGCGCTACTTTGCTACAAAGTCGGTCGCTCTCGGTGACGGTCGTACTTGTGTCTCCGTTGCTTTCACTGCCGAGACCACTAAAGAATTGTGGGCGCATGTCGGAGCATTAGCGGCGGCTGATCCCACGACCAAGTTCATCTTCTCGCCAACTATTGACGCACACTGTCCGCCAGTCTTTGAGCGTAAGCGGATCGTCATGGGCTACAAAGAGATCTTGCAATACACCCCCATTGTAAGAAACATGATTAGCGAAGGTCGCCTAGTTCACACTGGCGAAGCAATGCTCGCCGAGCATGTCTGTCGAGCGGTCATGGTGAGGACTCAAGGATCTATTGCGGTCTCGTCACAAAAGTCAGCTGGCCCGATTGAGTTATGTAGGACGATGATTTGGGGAGCGGCGGCAGCTGCACGACCGGGCAACTCTCAAAAGCCTTCGATGGTATTGATCGCCAACTAGCATCAAGTCGGCACTCGTTCGCTTGCTTGCCTGTCGTCGGGATACCGCAGATGACCGAGCGAGTGCCACCATGATCCTCTTCTTATGTGGCATTATGTGATATGGCCATCTTCTCAAAATCCCGTGATCTTGCTCTCTCTGTAGAACCTTCTGTCAAAGCGGCTGTAGGTGCATCGTCTTATTCTCCTTTGCGCTCGTTCGTATCGTGGCAAAACGGTCAGCGACGCGCTCGAGCCATGACACTCCCAGTCATCGTCCGCGGTAGAGACTTGATCTGCGACACCATCTCGGGATTGAAACTTGAGATGTACCGCGAAATGTGGAACGGCGAGGAAATGGAAGAAGTGCCACTCGCCCCTCGAGCATGGCTGTCACGAATTGACCAGTCCGTTCCTAATCAATTCATCATCTCTTGGACTATTGATGACTTGATCTTTGAGGGTCGCGCATTTTGGATGATTGAGTCACGCACCGCCGATGGATACCCAGCATCCTTTACTCGACTACCTGCCGCAATGGTGCAGACACTTGACCAACAAGGCGAAGTCTTCTTTGGGCCATCAAAGCAAGTTGTCTTCAACGGCATCACGCTAGATCCTCGCGATCTTGTGCAATTCATTTCACCAATGCAATCAATGAACTCGACTGGGGCGCGCGCTGTAGAGATCGCACTCCGCGTAGAAGAGTCACGGCTTCGAGCGTCCCAGTCGGTATTGCCTTCGGGCTATCTGAAACAGACTGGCGGAGAACCGCTATCAGCTCAAGAGTTGTCGGACTTGGCAGCACAATTTAACCTTGCGCGCACCTCTGGAAATAACACCGCAGCTCTCAACGAGTTTCTTGAGTATGTGCCAACACAGGCAACACCTGACAAGATGCTTATGATCGAGTCCGCAGATTATTCGGCGCGCGATCTTGGTCGCATTCTTGGCGTACCGTCCTACTTGCTCTCGGTCTCTATCGGTGCTTACTCGTACCAGTCCAGCCAACAGTCTCGAGTAGATCTTTGGACTTACGCTTGCAAAGCTCTCGCCGATTGCATCACCGAGACACTCTCGTCCGACAATGTGCTCCCACACGGAACCTATGTTTGCTTCGATGTCTCAGACTTCTTGGCAGAAGCTTACATGGGCGGAAACATGGCAGACCCAATGAGCAACGAAACAGATATCCCCGCAGATGCCCTCATGCAAAGTTAGGATTCCAACATGATCAGACTTACTTCAGAATCTTTCACTATTGACGCCGCACAAGGCGAAACAGCACGCCGCACCATCTCGGGAATTGCAGTGAGATACAACACTCCTGCCCGAGTAAGTGATGGGTCGATGGTCGCGTTCGCCCCCGGATCCCTGCCTGTGGACGGACGCGCACCAACGCTTCAGATGTACCACCAATCCGACAAGGTCATCGGCACAGTCACCGAGCGCGTAGAAGTAGATGGAGTTGGCATGATGTTCGCCGCTCGGATCTCCGAAACAACACTCGGAAACGAAGCTCTCATTCTGGCCATGGATGGAGCTCTTCCAGAAGTGTCCGTTGGCGTTGAGCCGATCAAGTTCAAGTACGACAAAGAAGGCACAATGATCGTCACAGAAGCATCGTGGAGCGAACTCTCACTTGTTGCTCGAGGAGCCTTTGACGCACCGATCCAGCAAGTTGCAGCATCCACCCCAGAAGAAGAAGAAGTTACTACTATTCAAGAAGCACCTCAACAGGAGACAGAAACCATGAACGAAACAGTCGAAACCCCAGCAGTCATCGAAGCATCAAAAGCAGCGCAAACAATTTTTGCTCAAGCAAAGCGCGAGTTCAAGATGCCATCAGCCGCCGAATATATTTCAGCGTTTGTCACCAATGGCGACAAGTTTGCAGAAATGCGCGCAGGCATCGAAGCTGCCGCACCTAATGTCGTAACAACCGACATCCCCGGCGTACTTCCACTGCCAATCGTTCAACCTGTCTACAACAACTTCATCGGTCGTCGTCCAGTCATTGACGCAATCGGCGCAAAAGCAATGCCACAAGGCGGCAAAGTTTTCATCCGGCCAGAAGTAACAACACACACTTCAATCGGCAACCAAGCAACCGAGAACAGCGCACTTACTCAAGGAACTTTTGTTGTCACAGACAACCAAGTTACCAAGGGAACTTACGGCGGTTATGTAACTTTGTCGGAGCAGTCAATCGACTGGAGTACGCCAGAAGTCATCTCGCTTGTGCTTGACGACATGGGTCGCATTTATGCAAACGAAACGGACAATGTCGCAGCAGATAACTTGAAGACAGGTGCAACAGTCACCCGCGCTTTTGGTGCTGATGCAACCGATCCAGCATTGTGGAGCGCATTTGTCGCAGGTGCAGCTCAAACAATCCTTTCAGGCTCAAACGGCAACTTGCCTACACACTTGTTCGTATCGCCGAACATGTGGGGCTACTTGCTCGGCTTGACCGACACAGCTGATCGTCCATTGTTTCCAGCAGTGGGCCCAATGAACGCATTTGGCAACTTGCTACCGGGACAGCCAAACGGCGTTGCCTTCGGTCTACAAGTAGTCGTCGATCGCAACTTTGCAACAGACACCGTCATCGTTGGCGATGCTTCGGGCTACGAGATCTTCGAGCAGCAGAAGGGCGCAATTTCGGTTGATGTACCTTCAACCTTGTCTCGCACGATCGCCTTCCGCGGCTATCTTGCAACACTCATGATCGACGCATCCAAGTTCGTCAAAGCGACCTTCTAAGACCCGAAAGGTAGGCCGAGATTATGGCCTCTTACACGGTCACACACAAGCAACTCACAAGCAACTACGCAGTCTTACAGCTTCTTACAGAAGCCGAGATTGAAGTAGGCGCAAGTGTTGTTATCACTGGAGTTGATGCAACTTTCAATGGAACCTTCACGGTCTACGCCTTACCGCAATATGCGTTCATTGGCGTAGACGAAGAAGGCGATCTACTCTTCAATCCGCTTGTCAGCATCCCTAATCAGGTGCTCTATGCAAAGACCGCTAGTGATGTCGCGCGCTCGGCTTCGTCCGGCACTCTGACACTTACCCAGACTTGCACTTGGGTCACCGCAGCAATGCTCGAGGACTGGCTGGGTATCGGCACAGCAACCGCAGCTGACGCCGCGTTCCTCACTATTTGCGCTTCGGCTTGTTCACAATTTGCATGGCGTCGCAGAATGGAAGCAGGCTACATTGACTCGCTAACAACTGTGCCTTCACAAGATGTCTTGTTGGGAACCCAGATGTATGGTGGAGCCTTGTACCGCCAGCGCGGATCAGTAGATCAATTCTCAAGCTTCCAAAATATGGGAGTCACTCCAGTCTCAGGTCTGAACGGAATGATCCGCCAGTTGCTCGGGATTGATCGCCCACAGGTCGCCTGATGGCTGTACCTAACTACACAGATCTCTTCAACGAAGGCTTCGATGATCTCGTAGCAAAGCTCTCAACGGTAAGCGGTCTACAGGTAAATAACGATCCGCGCAATATCACGCCGCCTTCAGTGTTTGTCAATATCGACTCCATTGACGGCTACAACTACAATGTCGCCAAGTTAAACTTTACTTTGCAGATCATCACTCTCGGGCCCGGCAACCTAGACGCCCAAAAGAGCTTGCTCAATATCCTTGCCCAGATATACGCACTCAATATCGGCGTAGTCTCTGGACGCCCCACAAGCCTAGATATTGGTGGCTCCACGCTTCCTGCCTATGAGCTGTCGGTCACGACTGTCGTACAAACCGCCTAATCCACACTCTGGGCTTCATTATGTGTCAAACTAAATCCAACACTTCCAAGGAGTAACTCATCATGGCCACTTCAACAATCCTCTCAAATCCGCAAGTCAAGTTTGGATCGGTAGACCTTTCGGGATGGTGCACAAGCGCAGTCTTGACTCGCACTGTGACCGCACTAAATGACACGGTCTTCGGCAACACTGCCAACACTTTTACAGCTGGCCTTGAGGATAACGAATTGACCGTTACTCTCTTTCTTTCTTACGAAGCGTCGGCTACCTACGCCACGCTTGCACCGCTTGTCGGAACGAAGTTTGTTGTCACTGTGAAACCGACTACAGCAGCAGATTCGGCTACGAATCCTGCCTTTATTTTGACAAACACCTACCTCGAGTCGTTGCCAGTGATATCAGCTTCTCTCGGTGAGTTGCAATCCGTCGATATTACAACGATGGGCGGCGTCTACTCGGTGGATGTAACCCCATAATCTTCGGCCTTCCTTGGCCCGACGAAAGGAAACAAAATGAAGATCAAACTCACGCTCACACGCGGAGACAAAAAAGAGCTACTCATCACAAACCTCTTTGCAATCTCTGAATGGGAACGCCTAGAGAACCGTCGAGTCTCCGACGGACGCGGAATCGGTGCATCAGACATGGCTTGCTGGGCGTACATCATGCTCGGCATCAAAGGCGAGACACTTCCCCCAACTTGGCGCGAATGGCTCAAAGCGAACCCAGATGTCGAGATCGGCGTAGAGGACTCAACTGATACAAACCCTACGGACGCGGCTACAGGCGACAACTCGCCGAACTTGTAGTCGCGACAGGGTGGGCTCCCACTTTCTACGCTGACACCTTCGACACGCGAGATCTAAGTACCATTGTCGCAGTGCTAGAAAAACAAAACAAAAAGAGGTGACATGGCTGACGGGATTGAAACTCGACTTGAGATCTACGGGCTCAAGGAAGCACTCAAAGAGCTAAACAAGATTGATAAGTCTTTGCGTCGTGAGATTACAAAAGATTACAAAAGGATTACAGCCGGTCTTGTGTCCGACATTGAGTCAGCCATACCGCTCAATTATCCATTATCTGGCTGGCAACGAAACTGGAATCTTCGAGGCTCGTACAATGTCTTTCCTTGGCCTACCGAACATAAAGTCAAGGCGTACATCAATACCAAACCGCCTAAAGAGTTCCGATCAAATACGGTAAACCTCACCACCTTTGCCATCAAGTGGCTTGGCGCGGCAGCTTCATTCTTTGATTTCTCAACAACTAATGCAATGGGGCAACACCTAACAGCCAAGTATGGCGATGCGTCGAGAGTAGTATGGCGTCAATATGAAGCTCACAAAGAAGATCTCAATAGCGCAATGGAGCAACTAGTGGATCGCGTCGGTGCAGCTACAAGTAGAGACTTAAAAGCACAATAGTCATGGCTGTAATCCTTCCAATTATTTCCGAGTTTGACGCCAAGGGAACTTCTAAAGCGATCAAAGAGTTCCAGTCCCTCGAGGGCGCATCTGCCAAGGCATCATTCGCCATGAAAAAGGCTGCACTCCCAGCAGCCGCCGCGATCGCAGGTCTTGGTTTTGCTCTAGTTGGTGCTACCAAGGCGGCAATGGAAGACCAAGCCGAACAGGTACAGCTTGCGCTCGCCCTTGAGAATGTGACAGGTGCTTCGGACGATCAGATCAAAGCAACCGAAGAAATGATCTCAAAGATGAGTCTTGCTTCAGGCGTCGCGGACTCTGAACTTCGCCCGGCACTCGCATCACTCGTTCGCGGTACTAAAGACATCGCCACAGCAAACCAAGCTCTCGCTCTTGCACAAGACATCTCCGCAGGATCAGGCAAAGACCTAGCCACAGTCTCGGATGCTCTTGCCAAGGCTTACGGCGGCAATATGAAAGGTCTACAAGCCTTATCGCCAGAGATCAAAGCCATGATCAAAGACGGTGCATCCCTTGATGATGTCATCAATGTCCTTGGTGGATCGTTCGGTGGAGCATCCGCCGCAGCTGCCGCCACAGCCGAAGGCGGAATGAAGCGTCTAGGAATTGCCTTTGCAGAGACAAAAGAATCTCTAGGTGCAGCTCTACTTCCAGCCCTTGAAGCAGTGCTCCCAGTGCTAATAAAGTTTGGTGCATGGGCGCAAGAGAACACCAAAACACTTCTCATCATCGCTGGAGCAATCGCTGGAGTCTCGGCAGCAGTATTGCTATTCAACGCCGCAGTCTCAATCGCCACACTTGTCAATACGCTCTTCGCACTAAGCCTGACAGCCGCCCAGATCGCAATGGTCGGATTCATCACACTCGGTCTTGCAGTATTGATCGCCGCACTTGTCGCGCTCTACTTCAAGTTTGACATCGTCCGAAAGATCGTAGACACTGTCTTCCAAGGAATGCTCAAAGGCGGCAAAGCAGTCTTTGACGGACTCACCACCTACTTCGGCGCGATCTTCAACATTTACAAAACACTCTTCAACGGCATTGCAAAACTATGGAATAGCACAGTCGGCAAATTAGCTTTCAACATTCCGTCTTGGGTCCCAGTAATCGGCGGTAAAGGCTTCGAGGTTCCCGAAATCCCTATGCTCGCGAACGGCGGAATCGTGACAGGGCCAACGCTTGCACTGATCGGCGAGCGAGGCCCTGAAGCGGTCGTGCCATTGTCTGGACGCAATAGCGGCGTTCTTGGTGGCGGCATCAACATTACTGTCAATGCAGGTCTCGTATCCACTCCAGCACAAATCGGGCAACAGATCATTGAAGCCATACAAAAGGCACAGCGTCAAAGCGGACAGGTCTTTGCTTCTGCATGAGTGCCCCAACGATGCAAGTCTTGGTTGGCTTCCAATCAACTACAGGCTTCGGAACCCCCTTTCTTTTAGATAACTCGTTCTACGGCGTTCTAACGACAGCTGGCAGAGGCACACTTGGCGGCGTAACAATGGTTGATCTCACAAGCCTTGTGATGTCCGTGAACATTACTCGAGGACGGAACAGAGAGCTAGATCAATTCAACGCTGGAACAGCCACCATCGCATTCGACAACGCTTCACAAGTCTTGAATCCGAGCAATACTGCCAGTCCTTATTACCCTTTTGTGCTGCCTCGATGTCCGGTACAAATCCTCGCCAACGGCATTCCGATCTACACAGGCGTTGTCAAAGACTGGAATCTGGACTACGCGATCAGCAACGAAGACACCATGTACGCCACTTGCAGCGATCAATTCACTGTGCTTGCCAATCAAAGAATCAACGCTGTCACCCCAGCATCACAGCTCACAGGTGCTCGTATAAACACCGTCCTAAATTACACAGAAATCAACTATCAAGGCGCGCGTGCCATTGATACAGGATCTTCAACTCTTGGCGGCGGTCTTGCTTATTTAATTGACCAAGACACAAACTGCTTGAACTATTTGCAACAAGTAACCACAAGCGAACAAGGCTATCTTTTTATGTCTGCCAATGGAACGATCACTTTCAAGAGTCGCTCCAGTGAGCTAAACACCGACGCAGGAGCCACTTTCAACACATCTGGCGCAGGATTCGGCTACCAAA
>Ga0114974_10004491_pt1 | contig 10449 bp, 10 predicted proteins | sample S_130206_EF_Meta_FD_87318 | JGI IMG/M metagenome (GOLD analysis project Ga0114974, IMG submission 87318) | Freshwater microbial communities from Lake Simoncouche, Canada to study carbon cycling - S_130206_EF_MetaG | ecosystem: Environmental > Aquatic > Freshwater > Lake | place: Lake...
AGCCCACAGGGCCGCATTCGACGTGGTACGCTACGACCAGCAAGGCTGCTATTCGCCGCAGGCTTTTTTCGTTGAGCGCGGAGGCCGAGTGTCGCCATCGGAGTTTTCCAACTATCTCGCCCACGAACTAGCGGCGTTCGAACGCAAATTTCCCCGCCGCCGCCTGTCGTTCGAAGAGGCCGGCGGCGTCGCCGCCTGGCGCAATGCGGAGGAGGCGAAGACGCTGGTGCCATCCGACCGCCAGATGCTTGGCGACGCGGCGGGTGCTTGGAGCGTTGTCCATGTCGAGGCTCCGGAGGGTCTGGCGCCCAGCGGGCTGAACCGTACGGTGCGCGTGCTGGTGGTTGATAGCCTGGAGGATGCAGTGCCACGAGTAGCGCCGTTCCGCGCCTTTCTGCAAACCGTCGGGATAGCGGCTCCGCCGGAGGCGATCTATCGGATCGGCGCGCTGCTGGGCGATGTCGGCGCGACCCGAATCTGCGCGCTGGGCGACATGACCGCGCCGGAGGCCGGCTGGCACCATGACGGGCGGTTCAACCTGCTCGACCTAGTCACCATGGTCGAGATCGACCGTTCGGCCGAGATCGCAGCCGAAGCGCTGGCCCCCTATGCCGATTGAGATGCAGCTATGAGCTTCGTGGATATCGCGGGCGCGAGCTATGCCTACCGCAGCGGCACGGACAGCGAAAACATTGTCGATAACATTGATTGGCGCATCGCCGAAGGCGAGTTCCACTGCCTGGTCGGGCGCAGCGGCTGTGGGAAGACCACACTCCTGAAAGTCGCGGCCGGGCTGCTCAAGCCGACTGCAGGAGCCGTTTTCATTCAAGGCTCGCAGGTGCTGGAGCCGAGCGCCAAGGTCGGGTTCGTCTTCCAGACGCCGACCTTGCTCGAATGGGAAAGCGTGCTCGACAACGTCCTCTTGCCGATTTCGCTCAAACGCAAGGTGCGGGCGGAAGACCGGCAGGGGGCCGCCGAGTTGCTGGCGCTGGTCGGGCTGTCGGCCTATTCTATGCGCTATCCCATGGAGCTGTCTGGTGGCCAGCAGAGCCGCGTTGCCATCGCGCGGGCGCTGATCGTCGAGCCGCTGGTGCTGTTGCTGGACGAACCCTTCGCCTCGCTCGATGCCATTACCCGCGAGGAACTGCAGAACGACCTGCTGCGCCTATGCCGCCTGCGGCGCACAACGGTGCTGTTCGTGACCCACGACATCGCCGAAGCCATCTATCTGGCCGACCGGGTCGCCGTCATGGACCGGGGACGGATCCGCCATGCGCTGGCCGTCAACCTGCCGCGTCCGCGCCAGCCCGATCTCCGCTATAGCGCACGCTTCAACCAACTCTGCCGGGAAGCCCGCCAGGCGATGGACGCAGCATGATGGGACGACGCATCCACTCCGCTGGAATGTTCCTCCTGTTCCTTGCCGGATGGGAAGCCACATGCCGCCTGTGGCGCGTATCGGCGTTGGTGCTGCCGTCGCCCTCGGCGGTATGGAGCGCGTTGTGGAGCGGCCTCGCCAGCGGCCAACTGCTGCCACACATCTGGATCACCTGCGCCGAGATGCTGCTGGGCTTGGCGTTCGGTTGCGCGTTCGGTTTTCTATGTGGGATCGCATTGGGTGAGAACGCCGTCCTGCGGCAACTGCTCTACCCCTACATCATCGCCAGCCAGGTGGTGCCAAAGCTGGCGTTGGTGCCGCTGTTCATCGTCTGGTTTGGCTTCGGCATGACCTCCACGGTCGCCATCACGACGCTCATTTGCTTTTTCCCGCTGCTGGAGAACACTATCACAGGCATTCACCACATCGATCCGCAGAAGCGAGAGTTGTTCCGCATACTGGGCGCCACGCCGCTGCAAACGCTGTTGCGGCTGAAGATCCCGTCCGGCCTGCCGGTGATCCTGGCGGGACCGCGCGTCGCCGTGGTGCTTGCCTTGGTCGGCGCCGTGGTCGCCGAGTTCATCGCCGGACGAGCCGGGCTCGGCGCTATGATCATCGCCTCTCAAGGGATGATGGATTCGCCGCAGATGTTCGCCCTGCTGGTCGTCATCACCGCCATCGGCATGGCCTTTTACCAAGCCATCTTAATCATAGAGCGGTGGGCCCTCCGCCGCCATCAGAAAGGAAGCGATCAATGATCGGAACTATGCTGCGATCCACCGCCGTTGCAGTTCTTGCGGTCCTGCTGTCGGTCGGCGGCACGGCTGACGGGCAGGCCCAACAATTGGAGAAGGTGACCGTCGGCGGCTGGAGCCAGCCGATCAGCGAGATCACCAATCTGCTGGTCGAGCCGGACAAGGGATTTTTCAAGGCCAAAGGGATCGATCTCGGCTACGTTCCCGGCGGGGGCGGCGGCGATGCCATCCGCAACCTGCTGGCAGGTAACGCCGACATCGCCTTCACCGATCCCGGCTCGTTCTTCGCCGCGCTCGATAAAGGCGAGAAACTCCGCGCCATCTACAACATCTATCCGCAGAACGTGTTCAACGTCGTTTCCCTGAAAAGCAGCAACATAGCTAGGCCGGCGGACCTCAAGGGCAAGACCATCGGCGTTTACAGCCTGGCCAGCGGCACCCGTCAGAATCTTCAAGTGCTGCTGCATCAGGTCGGGCTGACCGAGGCCGACGTGACCGTGCAGGTGACCGGGCTGCTCAACTTCGCCCCAGTGATGCAAGGGCAGGTCGATGCGACGGCGGCGACGGATACCGGCCTATACGTCGGCCTGGAACGGGGGCTGAAGGACTTCAATGTGATCGAAGTGAAGGACCACCTGAACGTCCCCAGCGACTTCTTCGTGGTAACCGAGGAAGGCTACCAGAAGCGCAAGGACGTGCTGCGACGGTTCTTGGCCGCCTATCGCGACAGCGCCGCCTGGATGATCGCCAACCCCGAGGAAGCCGCGAAGATCGCCGTCACTCGCACGATTAACGGCAAGGACGAGGCAGTCAATCTGGGCATCATCAAACTGCGAAACGCCTCCAGCATCTCGGCGACGACCGCCAGGCGCGGCCTTGGCCATTTCGACCTGGAGCCGTTGCAGAAGGCGGCAACAACCTTCAAGGATCTGGGATTGATCAAGAACCCCATAGATATTTCCCAGGTGGTCAGTTCAGACCTGATCCCGCAATAGCACCGGGAGCGACTAATGGATTTCAAGGACAGGATAGCCGTCGTTACCGGGGCCAGCCGTGGCATCGGGGCGGCGATCGCGCGGGCTTTCGCGGCTGAAGGAGCCACCGTCGTGGTCAACTACCTGCAAAACGAGGCGGCGGCCGGGCAAGTGGTCGCAGCGTGCCAGGCAGCAGGCGGCGACGCTGTAGCGATGCAGGCGGACGTCACGTCCGAAGCGGCCATCCATGACATGGTGGAAGAGGTGCTCGGTAGCTTCGGCAAGATTGACATCCTCGTGAATAATGCGTTCAAGCCCTATACTTTCGACCCGGAAGCGCGCCCGCTGTTCTGGAATTCCAAATGGCGGGACTACGAGAGACAGTTCGACGGAGCGCTGTTTTCCACCTACCACCTGTGCAAGGCGGTATTGCCGACGATGCAGCAGAGGACCGCTGGCAGCATCGTCAATATCGCCAGCGACCTGGTGGCGCGGCCGACCATTCCCTATCACGACTACACCACCGCCAAATCAGCCCTGATCGGCTTCTCCCGCAACCTGGCCATGGAGTTGGGACCCCTTGGCATTCGGGTGAATTGCGTGGCCCCGGGGCTGGTGTATCCCACCGATGCCAGTCGGACGACGAAGGAGGACGTGAAGGAAGCAATCCTGGCGCAGACCCCATTGCGGCGCATCGCCTCGCCCGAGGATGTGGCAGGGCCAGTACTGTTTCTCGCCTCCGATTGGAGTCGCTTCATGACCGGCCAGACGCTCTATGTCGACGGCGGGCTGGTGATGGCCTGAAGCCGTCAGGCCAACCTGTCCGACTGATAAGGCGACCGCAGCGTTGATCTCACCCCTTGAACTGGTCCGCCCAAAAATATGTCTTTCGACAAGGAGAAGGGGGGCAGGATGCCAAGGAAAAAACCCCACTCCAGAGGAAATCGTCAAAGAGTTGCGCCAGTTGGACGTTTTGGCGGCGTAAGGCAAAAGCATTGCAGACGCAGTTCGAGCCATGGGGACGACGGGGGGGGCACCTATTACCGGTGGCTGAAGGAATACGGGGGCCTAAAAACCGACCAGGTTCGCGAATTAAGGAACTTGAGGCTGCGAATCCACGTCTCTTGCGGGCCGTGTCTGATCTGCCGCTCGACAAGATGGCCCTGCCGGAGGCTGCACGAGAAAGCTCGCAAGCCCTGCGCGTCGCCGCGCGGGCATTGAGCATGTACGATCCGAACTGAAAGTATCCGAGCGCCGGGTCTGCCTGGTGCTCGGACAGCACCGATCCACCCAGCGGCTTGTTCCGACGGGACGAGACGACGAGAAAGAGCTGACCGCCGACATCATCGTACTTGCCCGCCAATATGGCCGATAAGAATATCGGAAGATTGCGGCGCTGTTTCGAAGCACGGCGGTCTGGGTCGTCAATGACAAGCGGGTCGAACGGATCTGGCGATGCGAGGGGCTTAAAGTCGCGTCCAAACCACCCAAGCGGAGCCACCTTTGGCTCCACGACGGCTCATGTTAGCGCCTACATGCGGAGTATCCCGATCAAGTCACGTCTTATGACTTTGTCGAATACCGCACCCATGACGGAAGGAAGTCTCGCATGTTGAATGTAGTAGATGCATTCACCCATGAGGCCATGGAGAACCGGACATCCCGAAGGGTCAAATCGGCCGACGTCATCGATGAACTGTCGGACCTGTTCACCCTCCGAGGCGTCCCGGGACATATCAGCTCCGATAATGGAACCGACTTCGTCGCCAAGGCGGTCCAGGAGTGCATTGGGGCCGTGGGGGCGAAGACCGCCTACGTCAAGCCCGGGAGCCTGTGGGAGCGCGGCTTCATCGAATCTTTCAACGCCTGACTTCACGACGACCTATTGGATGGCGAGACCGTCAACTCGCTCACCGAAGCTCTGGTCATCGTGGAAAGCTGGCGTCGCCACTACAACTTGGTCCGCCAACACCAGTTGCTCGCCTATAAGCCGCCAGCCCCGAAGGTCTTCATACCCGTCACGGGCGCATGGTTGGCTCCGCAACCCCGACCAGATCCGCCGCCCGCGCTAGCGTAGGCACCCGTTTCGCACTAACATTTTACATGGACCATTGGATTCGGGCTGATCACTTATTTGACCGACTGCCCTAGACATTTTACCGAAGTGTATGTCCTTACGGGCTCGTTCGAGATATCGTAAGGCAGACGGGCCCTCATACGGGGGCTGACGCTGTGCCCAATCAGTGGCGACGGAGAGCTTAGGGGGAGCGGGTTGTGGCGTTTAAGAAGGATAAGATGAAGCTGGGTTTCTTTATCCGGCCAACAGGCCACCACATCGGCTCGTGGAGGCACCCGGAAGCTCAGGCCGACGCCGGCGTGAACCTTCCCCATTTTGTCGAATTGGCGAAGACAGCAGAGCGCGGCCTGTTCGACATGATTTTTTCGGCAGACTCCCCAACCGCCTTCACCGCAGAGGAAGCGAGCCTGCACCGCACCCATTATGTCGCCTGGATCGAGCCGTTCACGCTCCTGACGTCGCTTGCGACCTACACAACGAATATCGGACTCGTCTGCACGGCGAGCACAAGCTTCGAAGAGCCCTACGCGCTTGCGCGCCGCTTCGCTTCTCTCGACATTGTCAGTAACGGGCGCGTAGGATGGAACGTTGTGACGACGGGCAATCCCGCTGCGGCGGCCAATTTCGGCGACGAGCCACATCTTCCCAAGGCTGAGCGTTACAAGAAGGCGCGCGAATTCACCGACGTCGTGCGCGGCCTGTGGGACAGCTGGGACGACGACGCGTTTATCCGGGATCGCGAAACGGGCATCTTTTTCGATCAAGGCAAAATGCATGTGCTCGATCATCACGGGGCTTATTACAACGTCCGCGGACCGTTGAACGTGGCGCGTTCGCCACAGGGCCAACCAGTGCTCGTCCAGGCAGGCGATTCGGATGCCGGCCGGGAAATGGCGGCAGAAACTGCAGAAATCATGTTCACAGCTAAGGAAGAGCTTGAGCCCGCGCAAGCCTTCTATTCCGACGTGAAAAGTCGCATGGCCAAGTTCGGGCGGCGCCCGGAAGACTTGAAGATCATGCCGGGCCTGTCCGTGATCGTTGCGAAAACGCGTCAGGAAGCTCAAGACAAATTTCAGCAATTGCAAGATCTCATCCATCCGGAGATCGGCATCGCAGTCCTGTCGCGCAAGATGGGCTTCGACTTCAGCAGATACCCTGTCGACGGCCCCGTTCCTGAAATCCCCGCAAGCAACGTTCTGTCGTCGCGCGTCGGAACGCTGGTCTCGGTCGCTCAACGCGACAATCTCACGATTCGCCAGCTTTACCAGAAATTCTGCTCGACGCGCGGACATTTTTCGCTCATTGGCACGCCGGTCGATGTCGTCGACCAAATGCAGGAATGGTACGAAGGTGAGGCGGCCGACGGATTCAATTTTATCGCGCCCTGGTTGCCGGGCGGGCTGGACGACTTCGTCGATCTCGTCGTTCCGGAGCTGCAGCGCCGTGGTCTCTACCGCACAGCCTACGAGGGCAAGACCCTGCGCGACAATCTTGGTCTTCGAAAGCCAGTAAGTCGCTATGTGGTTAGCGCTCCCAGCACGTCAACATCCATCGTCACAGTACGCGTCTTGCGTTAGCTGCAAGGCATCCAGTCCTCCCACCGGGACGCTCGGTGGCGAGGAACGCCAATGACTTCCTCCTGCGTTGGTAACTCGCCAAGGCCGGAAGGTCTTGGATGCGCCGCGATCAAAACTCGCGCGTAGTGCTATGGGTTTGCGGTGAATTCGATTATCTGCGGGTCACCAGAGCGGAGAGGTTTAGAGGGCCACGCCCGTTACTTTTCGATAATCCCCAATCCGGGATTTCTTTGCGAGCGAAGAAAACCGATCCGGCGGAAAAGAACGCGGGGCCATAGGCCCGGCCATGCACCAGTTCCGCCAGGTCAGCGGTCGCCTCCATATATTCATCCACAGTGTCTGCTGTTGAAGCGCGCTGCAATGCAAGCACTACGTCGGGATCATTTTTTGGTCCCCACCCCTGGTCCGGACCATAGACAGAATAGGACCCGGCAAGAGAGGTGAAGCGCCCGCCTGACCCAAAGAACAGAATCGAGTTGACGTGCTCACCAGTCGTACGGCGTCGTATTCGCTCGCTGAGGGGAACCCGCGCCACTTTCACGTTGAAGCCAACGGCGCTCATCATATGCTGCATTGCTTCAGCTAAAGCGGGCTCCTCGGGATACGAGACGCTGTATTCCAGCCTCACTTCTGGTCCTTTTCCAGCGGGATAGCCTGCTGCGGCGATTAGTTCCCGCGCCTTGACTGGGTCGTAGGGATAGGGTGTTCCACATCCTCTGACAAAACGAAGTTTCTTGTTGGAAATTTCGGTGGCCGGGGGCCAGGAGCATCCCCATTGGTCGATTCCGACACCATTCCAGATCGCCTCGGCGATGAGTTTGTGGTCAATGGAATATGCCGCCGCCTGGCGGAGCCGGATATCATGAAATATATTGTCGGGTCGGTCAGTCTGAAAGAAATACATACCGACCATATTGGCATGCGGTTTGGTGAAGATGTTAGCGCCAGCAGCCTTGGCTAGGCTGAGGAGGTCGCGACTGCCGGAGATGATGTCCAGTTGTCCGGTGCGGAATTGGTTCATCCGGGTGCTTGTTTCCAGCACCTCCCGGATTTCGATGGTTTCGTATACTGGGCACCCAAGAAGTGGATCCTTTCGATCTGCGACTAAGGTGATGGATTCCTGCGCCTTTCGAGCGGTGACGCGATATGGACCCGCCGCGAGGGGCGCAGCGCGAAATTTGTCCACAGACGCTTGCGAGATGTCTCCGTTGGAGTGATAACTCTTCGAAATTACATAAATCGGGAAAACGGCAGCGGAAATTTCAACATCGAAAGTAGGAGAACCCTGGCGGAAATCGAACTGCACGGTGCGCTCGTCAACTGCTTTTGCTGTAACGCCGATCCCGGCTAGTGTGCCTGAAATCTGCGGATCAGCGAATGCGCTTTTATTCAGTTCGAGCGAGAAAACGACATCCTCCGCTGTAATGGGCATACCATCATTGAATGTCAGACCTTTGCGCAGATTGACGATCATAGACTTTGCACCTGGAAGATATGACCAGGATTCCGCTACTCCATAGGCAGCGTCTATGCGCTGTTCCAGCGGGTCGGCTCCGATCAGCGGTACTTGGTGGAGGCGCGTGAAATGGGTCGAGCTGAATCTCGTCTCCGCCGGATGCGACGAATAGGTTGCGCCCCCGGACACCATGGCGATACGCAACGTAGGCTGTCGCGGCGGGCAATCCGCGAGTGATAACGCGGTTTGGGCCTTTGTTGGAGAAGCAATTGATCCAAGAGTTGCTGCGAGGAACAAGATTTTCATACCGCTCCTGAACCCTCCCGCCCTTGAACAATGCTGTGGGATTTCGCACCAAATTCGAGATGACAAATCCATCGCTCGGCGATGCATTGGGAGCTTTGATGCTGGCGGGCGCGTCACCCATTGCAGAACGCTGGATATGAGCTTTGCCATCATCCTCTCCGATTTCTCGTCAACTCATGCCTCAGGTTTCTTTTTGCTGTGGCTATTTCTTACTTTCGGACTTCTTTTCGAAGACTTTTGGCTGCCTCAATCATCACTTGCAGTTTCTGCGTCGCCAAGGCGCGGGAGATCGTCATCAATCCGCAGTCCGGCGCGAGCCACACCTGTTGCGGATCAAGATACTTGAGCGCGCCTCCAACGCGGCGCTTGATCGAGTCGACCGAAGGGACGGGAGCATCGCCCGGATCGACGCAGCCAAACATAACGATCCGATCACCACACATCTTCAGCACCTCGGGGTCGAATTCGCTTCGACCGAACTCGACGGTAAACCCGCTGATCTTGGTTTTCATCAAATGTGGCAACACGCCGGAATATTGATATTCGTGCTGACGTGGCCCGGTGCCCGTGCCCGGATAGCCATAACACAGATGTACCAACGTCGGGACGGTAACGCCTTCAATCGCGCGCTCAAGCGCTTTCCAGCCGTAATCCGCGAGCTTGTCGTGATAGCGCGTCATCGCCGGTTCATCGATCTGGATCACATCAACGCCAGCCGCCTGCATCTCAAGCATTTCCGCATTGAGCGCAACGGCAGCGTCCATTGCACATTCGGCTTCATCCTTGTAAAATTCATTGAGTGCCGAATCGACCACGGTCATCGGTCCCGGCACCTGCATCTTCAAAGGCAGACGCGTATGTTTCTTAGCGAAGCGCGTGTCCTCGACGCAGGCCGGCGCACGGCGGATGATCTTGCCGGTGATGCGCGGAACCGGGCGGGGCTGAACGCGGTTACGGTAGCGTTCCTTTACGCCGAGGTTGACGCAATCGACGCCGTCCCATCGCCCTGCGATATGGAAGATGAACCCTTCGCGCCGTATCTCGCCATCGGTGGCGATGTCGAGCCCGAGTTCCTCCTGATGGTTCAGCACCACGATTGTGGCATCGTCATAGGCTTCCGCCAGATGCTCTTCGGGCACGATGAATTCAGCACGCGTGACATGCGTCTTAGCCAGCCACCTCGGGCGAGGGAAGCTTCCGATGCTGGTGGTCGCGAGCGGCGGCAAATTCATGATTACCCTCCCAGCGAAGTTGTTGGCGGTTTCGTACGCCATTGCTATTTTATCAGAGTGTCTCCCATTCACCTATGGTCTGCAAGCGACAAAACAAGGAAGCTGACGGTCACATTCAAGTGGCATGACGATCTGGTTCTCGTGGGTCCAACTGGCGAAGGCAAAAGCTGGCTTGCCCCCGCGCTGGGCCAGAATGCCTGCCAACACAACCAGTCGGTTCTCTATCAACTCGTGCCCAGATTGTTCCAGGAACTTACGCGGGGAAGCCGTGACGGACGTCATCCCCGCCTCCTGAGAAGCCTCGGACAGGCGGATCTCCTGTTCCTTGCCAACTGGAGGCTGGAACCGCTCGACGCGGGCGTCCGCGACGACCTACTGGAGATCCTTGAGAAACGCTACGAACGGCGCTCGACAATGATCACCTCGCTACTGCCAGTCGACCGAGGGCACGACATCATCGGCGACCCAACCTATGCCATCGCGATCCTTGATCTCTTCATCCATAAGACCAACGGCACCGAAATCACAGGCGAAAGCTTGCGCAGAGGGAGAGGAAAGCACGCGAGCAAGGCTTGACCCAACACCCGGCCAGATGACACAAATCCATCGGCCAGCAAGGCTCGCGACCCGGGCGGCTTCATCTCGTTACGGTGGGCGGCATCATCCAGGAATCCCGGGCGGCATCAAATCGGTA
>Ga0114974_10004493_pt1 | contig 10447 bp, 5 predicted proteins | sample S_130206_EF_Meta_FD_87318 | JGI IMG/M metagenome (GOLD analysis project Ga0114974, IMG submission 87318) | Freshwater microbial communities from Lake Simoncouche, Canada to study carbon cycling - S_130206_EF_MetaG | ecosystem: Environmental > Aquatic > Freshwater > Lake | place: Lake...
CCAGTTGCTCCCGTCATACCCGCGGAGCCAGTTGCTCCCGTCATACCCGCGGAGCCAGTTGCTCCCGTATGACCAGTTGCGCCCGTATGACCAGTAGGACCTGTTGAGCCTGTATCACCTGTAGGACCATTAGGAGGACCAGTTGCGCCACGAGGACCAGTTGCGCCAGCAGGACCATTGCCGACGAAATTACTTAGTCCTATTAATCCTTCATATCGCCAATAAGTTAATCTAACGGTATCCGTGTTTAAATTCGGAAGGTTGCTGCCGGAACCAACAAACATTACAATACCGTGTCTCGGGTGATATGTATAAGGAATCTGCTGGTTTCCAACTTGATAGGTTGTTATCTTTCCAGTTACATCAGTTATGGTTAAAATAACGTTATAAGTTCCATTTATATCATAATTTGTAGGAATGCCTTGTTGTAGCCAATTTGTAGTAGACGCTGAATCATCGCATCCGTGAAAACGATAGCATACGCCTAGCCCTAATGATTTATTACTTAATAATACATTATTATATTTTGTAACATAAGGTTTACTAATCGAAGATTGTTTAAAAGCTTTATTATCAAATAAATCGAATTGTATCATCTCTTCTGACAAATCACTTTTTATTGGTGCGCTAGATGAAATATCTTGCACGAATATTTTATCACTATAAACAGTAACTGGCAAAAAATCTTGAAGTTCTGTTGTAAAATTACTACCAGCAATTTCATTCGAATAACCAAATAAATCCTTGTACAGTGTTTCAAAAATAAGATTTTGGCCACTTGAATCTAAATTATTCCAGCTTGACATATATCTTTATAAATAAAAACTATATTATTATTTATAAAATTTTACTTTATATATAGTGTAATTATATTTTATACATTTATATATATTTGCGTGATTATAAGATTATATATTATTAGGTAAAATAGATAATGATACATTTGAAAAGGAATAATGCTTAGATGTGGGTAAACCAATTCGAAAATAAATAATGGATGCATTGCTTCGTTTATATAGTAAATTGTTTAAATTTATTTGTAATTTATTATTACCGATCATTGTATAACTTCTAGATCCGGTAAATTTAACTAAATCATTGGTGCTAGTTTGATAATAGATTGAACTAGAAATTTGAGCATTATCAATATCGTGCGGTATAAAACCATTACTATCAGAACTAAAATTACTATTTCCATCAACCCATACAGTTGAAGCAGAATTAATAGAAGGATCAATAATAGTCGCATCTTCTACCCGATAATGAATTAATAATCGATTATCTAAAGTAAGACCATTATCAGAGCTATAACAAACACAACCGCTACTATCTTGTATTAGATTATTTTGAGAAACTGCTTCGCCACTTACTGAAAAATTATAAATAGTAAAATTAAAACTATTTGTGACTTTACTGCTCAAATCTGTACTAGCGTTCCAACAAAAAGTAGAAAAACGATAAGGCGGTGTCAGTGTTATTGATGATGCTATATATGAACTATAATCAATTTTATTTGTAGAATCATTTTTATATGTAGATGAATAATCGATATATCCACTTGTGGGCATTATATATATATATATATTTTATATTTTAAAACCGATATAAATATATATAATTAACATAAACGCAAAAAAGGAAAAGGAAGAATGACGATTCAAACAATGCAAATCGCATAGAAACTAATATTACTTTTTCTAAAGAAGAGATTAAAATCATTAATATGGATAAATCGCATACGATTTTAAACAGAATTTCGATAAAATTATGGATAAAGTGATATGGCTGAATATAGCAAAAGTAAAGGTGTAAATTTTTATCAACCGGAGCAGAACATTTTACAAGAAAGGCCGAAAATTGAAAAAATCAAAGGAAAACCGGATTTACTGAAAATAATTTATGGAAGAAATATATTAATTCTTCGATTATTTAGTCATAAATTACGTAATTTATGAAATTATTCTTTTCTTTTCTATTATTATATTATATATTACATAAAACTCTTTTTATATATATGAAAAAGTCCATTATATACTTTGAAAAAGTCCATTATATACTTTGAAAAAGTCCATTATATATTTGTAGTTCCCAAGTCGAATCAATTGTTACAGATTGTCCAGAACTAATAATAGTATTTATATTAGCACTATTATTTAATTGACAATGTTGGTGCATAGTTGCATTATAAATATAATTAGAATAAGATATGGTTGGATTGGCCTGGTCAAAATATAATGGCGTATAGGTAAAGTCTTTCGGACTTGATATATTTTTTAAATTTTTGGGCGGCGATGAATAAATCCGGCATCCAAATACTTCGACACTAATATTTGATATACTTTGAATAGTTAGAGGATTCGTAATTGGACTATTATAGACTAAATTTACTGACGGTAAATCAAATATAGCTAGTATTGTGTTAGACGGCGCATTTGTTAATGGTATTCCATTTATACTGTTTGCTTGCAAGGTCACTGTCACACCGTGGTTATTCAATCCACTAGTAACATTCGACGTTACATTATTATTAGAAAAAGTAAATGTACCGCTACCATTATTAGTGCTATTTATTAGGTTAGGTTCTGGGTATGCTAAAGTGCTTCCGCCACTGAAAACATAGGTAAGCATTGGATTAACATAGAATTTATTACTTATATTACTTAAGGTGCTTGATATATCATAGACTGGAGATTGAATAGTAGCAATTCCTGAAATATACGATATGGTAGTAGCAGCATCGAAGGAAAAATGATCTATACTTGCAGTTGGCGTAGTGCTAATATTATCATAAAAGAAAGATAATTTATGATTGAAAGAAGTATCGATCGTTATACCATTCGCCTTATAATAATTTTGTACTATATTCAGCGTGTAATTATTATTTGTAGGCAACAAAGCAACTTTACTAATATCTATAGAAAAATTATTGACCTGAGAATAAAAGCCTAAATTTATATTTGAATTTGTATTTTGTGCATTAAAATATTGGTCTTGTGTTTTTGTATAACTAATAGATATATTAGTACCGGTAATAGTTGTTGGAGTGGTAACTAAAGGAAAACTAGTAAAACTCGCATCAATCGAAGCGATGGATTGATTTGTTTGATTTATAACACTAGTAGATATATCCATCATTTTTTTGTGAGCTCCGAAATTCCCGCGAGTATCTTGATTTGTATTTATTGGCATTGTTAAAACATTCGTAGAAATATTATTATTTACAAAAAGAGGGGAAGTAAGTTGAACAGTAGGATTAATAGAAAATACGTTAGAAATTATTCCTCCGTTTAAAAAAATCGGAGTTGGAGTTATTATATTACTATTTAAAGTTGCAACAATTGGTAAAGTTGAAAAAGAAGAATTGCTAATACTATTACTGGATAAATTCAATGTATTTGTAAAAGCGAGGGTTGTAAGATTATAAGAACAATCGGGAAATAAATCTGTAATAGCTATATTGAGTAGCAAAGTCTCATTCCCATTGCTTAATAAAGATGGTATTGCTAGAGGAGTAGGAGTAAATGCGATAGTGCTGCTTCCATTATAGGTTAAAATATAACTCTGTATGGCAGTTTTACTTGGATTATTACTTACATCTGGTATCGTAGGATTATTAATAGTTAATATCGCGCTATAAAAAGATACATTAGTTACAATTATTGACCCATCTGTGCTTGGCGGTCCGCCTTGATTAAATGGACCAAAATTAATTTGTTGAGAATGACCATCGCCGCCATAATTTCTATAAAATCCAGTAATGGTATTATCTGTTCTTACTTTCGATAATGTTGCTAAATTTATGGTAATTGCATTTACTGAAGTATTATTCGGAGGAAATCGTATCATTCTCGGAGTCAAATTAGTTGATTCCAAATTTGATATAACAATACCGGCTAATCCCACATTTGACCCATTACTCCCCCTTACATAATTCATATTAAAATCGGCTCCACTATTAATTGATAGAGCATGTTTACTTTCACTATTAATCTCCACATAACTTAAATCAAATTGTGAGCCGGTTATTACTGGCAAAGGGTAAGGAAATAGTGAAGAATAATTTTGCGTGGGGTAATTAATAGAAATAAATATATCTGTAGATGTTGCTATAATTGGAGTAGCAAATATCATATCTGGTATTATATCAAACGTTGATGTAATAGAGGAGGAGGATGATGGTATTGGAGCAAAGGTAATTTCTTTTGTATTAGAATCATAATAGAGAGACGAAGGACCAGTTGCCCCTCTAATTGGATTAACATAAAATGCGCCTGTTATACCAGTGACTCCGTCAAATTCACTACCAGAAGCATTTAGAATAATTGTATTTGCTGCTTGAGAATTTCCCCTCATACCAGAACCTGCATTTTCTCCTATTGCGATTGAATTAACGCCTTGTCCACTAAAACCTGCACAAAACCCAATTGCTATTGCGCCGCCCGATTGATTTATTCCTCCTGCAGCTTTACCGATAGCAATCGCATTAGACGATTGGTCAACATTACCGGCTGAATTACCGATAGCAATTGCGCTACTTAACTGGCCTAAAGAACCAGCTTCAAATCCAATTGAAATTGCTTGTTCTTGTTGACCGGTAACACCAGCATTATAACCGATAGCGATAGAGCCAATCGATTGATTATTCTGTCCTGCATTTACTCCTATCGAAATTGATAAATCACGGCCTGAAACGCCGTAATTCTCATTCTTATTGTTGGAATTAGCATTTTGTCCTGCATTTGCGCCAATTGCAATTGCGCCGCTAATATCATTTGAGCCGATAGTAATATATTTGGAAAAAATAATACTTCCTGTAGCACCAATATTAACTATATTTTCGGATGAATCGTAAGTAAAATTTGAATTTCCGCTTATTCCGCCACTAGAACTGCCAAGATTAAAAAGAATTACGCCGGTCGGTCCTGAAAAATTAAATGAGCCGGAAGGACCTGTTGCGCCTGTCATACCAGTTGCGCCTGTCATACCAGCGGCGCCAGTTGCGCCTGTCATACCAGCGGCGCCAGTTGCGCCCGTCATACCTGTAGGACCTGTTGCGCCTGTCATACCAGTTGCGCCCGTCATACCAGCGGAGCCAGTTGCGCCCGTCATACCGGTAGAGACGATTCCTCCTCCTTGTATACCATTCTTAAGATTATCAATAATACTATCTAATCGCGGACCGATGTATTTCCAAAATGAAACATATAATTTAGTATCTTTTGAAAATCCATTAGGAGAACCATAGAATACTAAATACCCAACTTCAGCATCAAGAGACCATTCAACCCCGGTAGATGTTATATCCTGTCCATCTTTAATGATTATAATACTATAATTATTTAAAGGATCAAAAATTATATCAGTAAATGGCGTATCAGGCGATATTATAGGATTAGAAGAAGTAAAAAAGGTAATACCATCTGTAGTTGATAATAGTACATTCGTAAAATAATTCATATAGGTAATACCGGCCGGCGTCATAGTATTAAAAGAAGTAGTATCGCTGTTACCTGAAGGAGTAATACTAAAAAGACTATTGTTCGTAACATCAGGGGCTTTCGGTTGTATTTTTTCGATTAATATTTGATTCGGATGTACTCTAGGTCTTGCGGATTGTTCATTAAATAAAGCAACCGCAATACCTGAATGTGCTACATTATTAAATTTTTTATATAAGATTTCCAAAATTTTTTCAGTTTCTGTTAAGAACGTTGGAAGAGACATTATATATTTATAAAAAGATTTTATATATTATTAGTTTTATTATACTGAATTAAGTTGTTAAAGATGCAAAAATACTAGAAAAAGTAAATCCACTATTTTGCGGTAAACCGACACGTAATAATACATATCCGTTTATTGTTTGCGGACTTGTTATAAACAATGATGGTAAAGTATATACTAATGTACCCATAGGAGAAATAGGAGAAGTAGGAGGATTATCTGAATAAGGGTTCAATAGTATCGGAGGAGAAATTAATACATCAGTAGGATTATTCGTATTATTTGTTTTTAATTGAAGACTGGTCAAACTACTAGTCAATGCTCCATTTATCCAAGAAAATGTAGTTGTATCATTTTGATTTGTATTATTATTACTTACCACAATATTAAAATCTAAACTTACTTGTGTTTTTGTTACACTCGTTATTACTTTATTACTCAATATATCTGCCATAAAAAATTCATTAGTTCCATTAAAATGAAATGTTAAAGTATTTCTTTGTGCTGAAAATAATGATGTTGACATTTTCCATATAAATGTTGCAAATCTTCTCACTGGTGCATTAAACGTAAAGGTGCTATAAGTAGAAGGAAAACTGAAAAGACCATTAATAATCGGTAATTCGACATTATAACTTAAAATACCGACACTATTTGTAGAAATGGATTGAGAATTATCATATATCAAAACATCCATATTTGCCAAAGAAGTAGCAGATAAATCAGTGCCATAGACACTACTTCTAAATCTACACGCACGACTATTATTCAGATTTGTATCTATATTACTCGCACTTACCGAATTTTTAAGGGTATTAAAAGCTAAATTAAAAGACGGTTGATCGATAATCACATTGTATATAGTCTTACTAGTATTAGTAATGCTATTTAATGCGTTTTGAGCAAAAACAGTTAATAATGGATTTATTGAATATAGTGGAGAGGGTAAGCTAGTATCTGCTAAATTTACTGTTGGATTAGTAAAAGTAACTACAGTATTTAACCTATTTCCTCCATTAAGAACCGTCACCAAATGTGTTAAATCTGTTTCTTTTACTGTATAACCGTTCGCTATACTATATTTTAATATCGGCGAATTATAGAAAAAAGTACCAATATTTGATACATTGGTAGTTATGGACATATTCAAACCGTCAAAAATAGGTATACCGGTAACATTAACCGCCGTAGATAAATTAGTGAAACTTATATTATTAAATGTTGGAGGAGATGAATTATAGGACCCATCATATGAATAAGTTAATAGATTTAATGTATGTCCGTTATTATCAAAAATATCTAATAATTGAGTATTCGGCGAAATCGTAAAAAAAGTATTAGTATTAGAAATTTGAATATCCGTTATATTTAAATCCATATAAAAACCGTGAAAAGATGCATTATTATTAGTTTGATACGAATCTTCATAATTTCCATTAATAATCATTCCATTTTGAGCAGTAGTCATAATCGAACTTGGTATAGAATCGAATCCACTTAAATTAAAGGGTGTAACAATATTTGTTGTTACATTATCTGTATGTGTAATACCTAAAGTGGTTTTATTATTATTATTATATTTGTTTCCTCTAGTAGATATTGTTTGAATTGGCCACGGAGAAATAGAATTGGTTTTTATTGATGTATTAGCAAAATTCACAATTAGATTAGAAACAATTAATGAATTCAAAACTGTTTTTATAGTATTAGCATTATTAGCAGCATTATTAGCATTATTAGCAATAATAATTGTTCCATTTGGAAAAATAGGAGATATATTAGGAGGAGGGAAACTATGCGGACATAAATTAGTAGTCGAAGCAGTTAATATATTGGATAAACCGGTTAATAAAGCACTATTCGTTGCAGTTAGTTGAAATGTATAACTTGCATCAGGTATAATATTTATCACATCAGACAAAGTGGTAGGATTACCAGCATTTATTAAGGGTTGGTTATCGGCAATAAGGCTACTATTTGCAGAAAATCGAATATTAGAACCGACTGAAGCCCATAATATATTATAATTACTAATAGTTAAACTAGTATTATTAACATTTAATTCTGTCTGAGTAGGAGCTGTCCAAGATAAGGTATTTGAAAAATTATTAAAAACATTATTACCATTAGTGCTTGATAATGCAAGACCGGTAGGAGCCCCTGGTGCTGCTGCATTATGATAGCTAACATTAATCGGAACAGCAAAGGTGCTACCAATAAGATTTTTATATCCAATAACAATCTTAGATATACTTATTATACCAGGGACATTAAATGATGATATATTATTTGAATTAGTAGTTATTTGAGCAGTAGTCAACGATAAAGATGAAATATGTAGTATGGTATCAGTTAGGTTAATAAATGGCGTGAGTATTGTGTCATTAATTTGTCCAGTAACACCAGTTCCGTCAACTACTTGAAATAAAAATGAATCAATCGATGGAGCTAAACCGAATGCATATGGGTTTTGTACAGGATAATTCCAGCTTAAATCAAATGAAGTAGAAGTTATATTACTAATAGATAAATTCGTTGGAGGATTCGGACGACTTGTAAAATCAGAGGGTATTCCAACAGTATTCGTAATTGTAAATACTGAATCATTACTCGTTATAGTAATCCCTGGCCCACCGCTTATTATATTTGCAACATTAGCTGAAATAATACTTGCATTAGGACCGGATGGGCCTATATTAATTCCAGTTCCGCCAAATAAAATGGAAGAGATACCTGCATTAGGACCGGATGGGCCTATATTAAATCCAGTTCCGCCAAATAAAATAGAAGAGATACCTGCAGCACCCATTTGTGCAAGAATAGCCCAATTTACTGTATCTATTACTGGATTGGGACTATTTAAAGATATATTATTTTTTGCAATATACGAAGATCCATTAAAACTAACAGCATCATTTTGCGAATACATAATATCATTTCTCCATTCATTTCTCCATATTAATCCAGGTGCTCCCATAGAACCTGTAGATCCGGTAGAACCTGCTGGGCCTGTAGCGCCGGTAGCGCCTGTAGAGCCTGTAGAGCCTGTAGAGCCTGTAGAGCCTGTAGAGCCTGTTGGGCCTGTTGAGCCTGTTGAGCCTGTTGAGCCTGGCGGTCCTTGAATTCCTCTGGGGCCTGGTGGTCCTTTTGGTCCTATATTTGACATATTTATATTATTATATATAAAGTATACAATAATATAATCCCTCTTCTTTAAAACACACCATCCATATCAAAGACTGTCGAATCTTTTGTTTTTGTCGCTAAAGCATATTCACCGACGCGTTTTTCAAAAAAGTTCGTCTTGCCTTCAATTGATATCAGTTCCATAAAATCAAACGGGTTCGCCGTGTCATAGATTTTCTCATTACATAATTGCAGAAATAAGCGGTCTGCGACAAATTCAATATATTCGCTCATTAATTTCGCGTTCATTGAAATCAGTTTACACGGCAACGCTTCACAAATAAATTCTTTTTCGATTTCGACGGCTTCTTGAATAATTTGTTTGACTTTTTCCTTAGGCAGCTTCTCGACTAATTTCGTCGTATATAAAAGAACGGCAAATTCGGTATGCAAGGCTTCATCACGCGAAATCAATTCATTGCTAAACGTCAAACCGGGCATTTTGCCGCGTTTTTTCAACCAATAAATCGAACAAAACGCCCCAGAAAAGAAAATGCCTTCGACGCACGCGAAAGCGATTAGACGTACTGCAAAAGAAGCCTCTTTATCGTGTATCCATTTAATTGCCCAGTCCGCTTTTTTCTTAATACACGGATAATTTTTCAAGGCTTCAAACAGTAATTGTTTTTCGCTCTTTTCTTTAATATAGGTATCTATTAATAAGGAATACATTTCTGAATGGATATTTTCCATCGCGATTTGAAAACCGTAGAAAGCCCGCGCTTCGCTTAATTGCACTTCATACATAAACCGCACGCCGAGATTTTCTAAAACAATGCCATCCGACGCCGCGAAAAAAGCAATAATCATTTTAATAAAATATTGTTCGTCGTTATTCAGGGTAGACCAGCTCGCTAAATCTTTCGACAAATCGACTTCTTCGGCCCGCCAAAAACATTCGACTTGTTTTTTATACATTTTCCAAACATTTTCATCTTGAATTGGAAACATTACATAACGATTATCCGTCTCAGTTAAGAGCGGTTCTAGTGAGTGTGTAGTGATAGACATTTTCTGCTAATATACTATATAATATTATGTTTATGTTTTATTTATCATAAATAAATAATTCGATTATATATATATATATATTATTATGTAGCTAATTCATTGATATATATAATAGATTATTAAATACATTTATCGATCGAAATACTTTTTAATAAAAATATAAAAAAAATATATTTATAAAAGAAAAACTATTTAAAACTAAATTTGGTTTAAGATATATAAATAAAAATGGCTGCTATTGGTATTGATTTAGGAACAACTTATTCGTGTGTCGGCATCTATCGGAACGGCACGTGTGAAATTATTGCGAATGGTGATGGCGACCGAACAACGCCTTCGTGGGTCGCTTTCACATCGACTGAAAAATTAGTTGGGCAGCCGGCGAAATCACAAGCGGCAATGAATACCGGAAATACGATTTGCGATGCGAAACGGCTACTCGGTCGCAAATTCTCTGACCCCATTGTGCAAAGCGATATGAAACATTATTCTTTTAAAGTCAAAGGCGATAAAGATGATAAGCCTA
>Ga0114974_10004495_pt1 | contig 10444 bp, 8 predicted proteins | sample S_130206_EF_Meta_FD_87318 | JGI IMG/M metagenome (GOLD analysis project Ga0114974, IMG submission 87318) | Freshwater microbial communities from Lake Simoncouche, Canada to study carbon cycling - S_130206_EF_MetaG | ecosystem: Environmental > Aquatic > Freshwater > Lake | place: Lake...
AACAGCGAACGTCACGGCAAGACCTTGTGGACCGAACGCAACGGCGGCGACAAATTGCGCGTCATCGGCGTATGGGATGCGCCCGAGGAAGCGCGGCGGGTCGGCGAGGAGGTCGAGCGGCTGGCGCGCGAGGGAGCCTCATTGGATCAATGCGCAATCCTGGTGCGCGCGCAGTATCAGACCCGCGAATTTGAAGACCGATTCATTGCCATCGGGCTGAACTACCGCATCATCGGCGGCTTCCGCTTCTATGAGCGCGCCGAGATCCGCGATGCTCTCGCCTATCTGCGCCTGATCGCCCAGCCCGCCGACGACCTCGCCTTCGAGCGCATCTACAACACCCCCAAGCGCGGGCTCGGCGACAAGACGCTGGAGAAGATGCACCGCTATGCGCGGTCACGGAACATTCCGCTCGCAGCCGCATCACTGGAGCTGGTCGATACCGACGAGCTGCCCGCCAGAGCACGCGCCACCTTGCTGGCGCTGCTGCGCGATTTCGCGCGCTGGCGCGATCTGGCGGGGACGAGTTCGCCCGCCGAACTGGTGCGCACGCTACTCGACGAAAGCGGCTACACTGCTGCACTTCAAGCCGAACGCAGCGCCGAGAGCGCCGGGCGGCTTGAAAACCTCTCTGAATTGGCCCGCGCCATGGAGGAATACGAAACGCTCGGCGATTTCCTCGAACATGTCAGCCTGGTGATGGATAACGACGCGGCCAGCGACGAGGAAAAGGTCACGATCATGACCATCCACGGCGCCAAGGGGCTGGAATTCGACCAACTATTTCTGGTCGGCTGGGAGGAAGGCGTGTTCCCCTCACAGCGCGCGCTCGACGAGGGCGGCCTCGCCAGCCTCGAGGAAGAGCGCCGCCTCGCCTATGTCGCGATCACCCGGGCGAAAAAGCGCTGCACGATCCTGCATGCTGCCAACCGCCGCATCTATGGCCAATGGACCAGCTCGATCCCGTCGCGCTTCATCGCCGAGCTTCCGCAAGCGCACATCGAACAGGAAAGCACGCTATCGGGCGGGGCATCGATGTGGCGAGCCAATTGGTCCGAACGCGCCGATCCTTTCGCCGATGTCGCGCGTGATCGCCCCGAACGCGGCAATTCGCGCGGCCCCGGCTGGCAGCGCGCCGCCGCGCAGAACTTCGAGCCCGCCCCGCGCCGCATCGCCGAGAGCACCCGCAGCGCAGCCAGCTTCGCCGCCAAGCCCAGAAGCGACATCGGCCTTGGCGCGCGCGTGTTCCACGACAAGTTCGGTTATGGCACGGTCGCCGCGCAAGAGGGCAACAAGCTGGAGATCGATTTCGAGACCGCCGGGCGCAAGCGGGTAATCGACAGCTTCGTCAAGCCGATCTGAGCGATCAGGCAGCTGCAACGCCTGTTCGCGGCCCCGGCAGCCATTTTGACGAGAGAACCAGCAGCCCGGCAATCGCGCTGACAGCAGCGAAAGCCATGAACATCGTGTCATAGCTGCCGGTGCGGTCATAGATTTCGCCGCCTATGCGCATCATCGCGGCGCTGCATATCGCCATGGCGAGCGCTGCGGCGCCTTGCGCCGTGCCGAACGAGGCCGATCCGACCCGGTCGGCAAGCAAGGCCATGAACACCGGCGTGATCGCTGCTGCGCACAGTCCCTGAAGCGCGCTGCAAAACAGCAGCAAGCCAAAACTGTGGCCCAGCAGCAGCATGGTGCAGGCGAAGGCCTGGAACAGGAAGATCGCCAGCAGCGTGAACACCCGGTCAAGCCGGTCGCCGATCCACGCCAGCAGCAACTTGCCGAGCAACGACATGGCCCCCAGTATCATCAGCAAGGAGGATGCCTGCGAGACGGGAACACCGCTTTCCTGCGCCAGCGGCACCAGCGAAATAGAGACGGTCTGCAGCACTGCAAGCGCCAGCGCTACGCTCAGTGACAGCACCCAGAAGATCGGCATGGCAAGCACCTGACCCAGCGCCAGCGGCTTGGCGTCAGGTGCCGCTGCGGGTTCGGCCTGCGTGCCGCCGGTGGCCCGCACACTGGCCGGTTCGACATCGTCGGGGCCCGGCCGGTCGCGCATGAACGGCACCAGCACGAGGAAAATGACCGTGAACACCGCGCCCAGTGTCAGCAGGCAACTGCGCCAGCCCATCGATTCGATAAGAACGCCCATGATCCGCGCCATCACCACGGTGCCCAGCGACATACCGACCATCGCCAACGCCATGGCCCGCCCGCGCTGGGCTACGAACCAACGCGCCAGCACGGTTGTCGTGGCCAGGTGGCCGACACAGGCAATGCCAAGAGGCAATGGCACCGCAAGCGCGAAAGCGCTCAGCCAGACATTGTGCGACAGCCCGAGAATCGCGAAACTCGTCCCGAACAGCAACGCGCCCGCCACCATGATGCGCCGGACCGGATGGAAATCGAGTGCCCGCCCGACAAACGGCGAGAACAGTGCCATGCCGGCGCTGATCAGGATCAGCCCGGTATTGGCGTTGGCGCGCGACAGGCCGAGATCCTTGCTGGCCTCCACCACATACATGCCGAAGGTGTTCATGGTCGAGCCGACCGTGAGCATCTGCAGCACCAGGCTGATCGCGACGATCCACCAGCCGTAATAGATTTTCATTGTTTTTCTCCCCCGATCCAGGGAGTGATACACACAGCCTCTCGGGGCTGTCACACCAAATCGAACGCAACCGCGCGTGATCGGCGGGCCGGTTCAGACCTGATGTCGTTCAGTCCTCAGGTCGTAAAGCGCAGGAAATCCGGAACCGGGCCGTTCCATTCGGCTTCATCGGCCATGCTGGGCTTGGTTTTGGGCTTTGGAGCCTGCTTCGATGCAACCGCATGGCGCGGAGCCGCCGCTTTGGGCACATCGGCCTCGACAGCAAGCACTTCGGGCCTGGCAGGACGCTCAGCTCGGGGTGCTCTTTCCTCGCGCGGCGGCCTGGCTTCGCGCGCCGGGCGTTCGGCGCGGGGTGCCCTTTCCTCACGAGGCGGGCGCGGTTCGCGCGCAGAGCGTTCTTCGCGCGGCTGCCTGGCCTCACGGGCAGGCTTTTCGGCCCGCGCCGGGCTTTCTTCCTTTGCTGCCGCTACGGACGCTCCATCCATGTCATAGACCGGGATCTTGCCGCCAGTCAGCTTCTCGACATTGTCGATCGCCTCGGCATCTTCCGGAGCCACGAATGTGAAGGCGCGGCCCGTCGCCCCGGCGCGGCCGGTGCGGCCGATGCGGTGGACATAGTCGTCCGGGTGCCACGGCGTGTCATAGTTGAACACGTGGCTGACGCCCTTGATGTCGAGGCCGCGGGCGGCGACATCGCTGCACACCAGGATGTTGATCGTGCCCGCCTTGAAGCGGTCGAGTTCGGCAATGCGGCTCGACTGGTCCATATCGCCGTGGATTTCGCCGGCGGAAAAACCGCTCTGCGACAAGCTCTTGGCCAGTTCACGCACCGTGGTCTTGCGGTTGCAGAAGATCATCGCGGTGGAGACATTGTCCGTACGCAGCAGGGTCTTGAGCACGTCCTTCTTGTTCCGGCTCGACACCGCAACTTTGTGCTGGGCGATGTTGAGGTTGGAGGAAGCAGGCCGCGAAACCTCGATGTATTTGGGGTTCGACAGGAACCGGTCAGCCAGCTTCTTGATCGGCGGTGGCATGGTTGCCGAAAAGAGCAGGGTCTGGCGCTGGGCGGGCAGTTTCGAACAGATCGTCTCGATATCGGGGATGAAGCCCATATCGAGCATGCGGTCAGCCTCGTCGATCACCAGCAGATCACAGCCGGTGAGCAGGATCTTGCCGCGCTCGAACAGGTCCATCAGACGGCCCGGAGTGGCGATCAGCACGTCGACGCCGTCCTTCAGCGCCTTGACCTGATCGCCCATCTGCACACCGCCGATAAGCAGCGCCATCTTGAGATCGTGGTTCTTGCCATACTTCTCGAAATTCTCGGCAACCTGCGCCGCAAGCTCGCGGGTCGGCTCGAGGATCAGGCTGCGCGGCATCAGCGCGCGGCGGCGGCCATGGGCGAGGATATCGATCATCGGCAGCACGAAGCTGGCCGTCTTGCCGGTGCCGGTCTGGGCGATGCCGATGATGTCTTTCATCATCAGCACGCTGGGGATCGCCTGCGCCTGGATCGGCGTCGGCGTATCATAACCGGCCGAAAGGACCGATTGCAGCAATTCGTCGGACAGGCCGAGATCGGCAAATTTCATAGGCTTGGCTGTTTTTCCGGAAAATCAGGGCGGCTGGCCAGTTTTGGCCTGCCGGTTCCCGCATGCCGGTTCTGGCCTTGCGGGATGGCGCGCCCTAGGCGCATCTGCCCGGCAAAGTCAAGGAAATGCGGGGGCGCGCGCCGCTCCTGTCAATTGCCCGATTCGACCAGTTGCTTGATGTGCGAAAGCTTGCAGGTGGCGCCGCTGCGCGACAGCAGGTTGTCGCGCTTGACGCAGATTTGCCCATCCGAATTGCGCTCGACATAAAAGCCCGAATAGTAGTCGCGGGCATTGCAGGAGCGCTCCAGGCCAGCGCTGAGCACCCGGTGATCGCGCATATAGAGGATCAGCCGGTTGGTATTGCTGACCTCAACCCCGGCGATTCCGGCAATCGACAGGCAATTGCCAAAATCGCGCTCGACCAGCCGCTGCGGCAGCGGGCGGCTGGGCAGTTCGAGCAGCATGTTTGGCTGCGGCGCGGAGGCAAACGGAGTGATCCGGATCGTCATGCGCTGTTCGATACGCACCTGGTTCTGAGCCTCGACCTGAAAACTCTGGGCGATGGTCTGGAAGATCACTGTATCGGCCGGATCGAGCGCCGGGAGCATGGACTCCACCGGCAGAGCCAGCCGGCTGGGCCGGTCATCGGCGCGCATGGCCGTCGCCGGGCTTTGCTCGCTGCCATTGCTCATCGGCTCAAGCGCGCCCGCCGCCGGCAAGAGCAGCGCCAGGGGAGCAAGCAAGGCAGTGACAAGGCTCATTCAAACAGACTCAAAGGGCAATCAGGCAATTCATATGCCACCCGCCTTAGCCCGGCAGCTTGAACGGCCCCTTAACCTGCAGCCCATTATCCTGCCACGTGCCTGATGCAAGGTGCAGTCGACTATGGCATAGCCTTGGCCGATGGACACACATGCGACATTCCTGAAGGAGGCTGCTGCGCTGCTCGGCCCGCGCGGCCTGACCGGTGACGCTGAACTGATCGCCCCCTGGCTGACCGACTGGCGCGAGCGCTTCCACGGCCGAGCGCTCGCCATGGCTTCGCCCGCCTCGGCTGCCGAACTGGCGGCGCTGATCAAGCTCTGCGGTCAACATGGCGTCGCGGTGGTGCCGCAAGGCGGCAACAGCGGCATGTCGGGGGGCGCGACTCCGGACGAGAGCGGCGAGACCCTGCTGCTGTCGCTGCGGCGGATGAACCGGATCCGCGCGCTCGACAAGGCGGCGCGGCAGGTCACTTGCGAAGCGGGCGTCGTCCTGCAAAGCCTGCACGAGGCCGCCGATGCCGCAGGCCTGCGCTTTCCGCTGACGCTGGGCGGCAAGGGTTCGGCGACGATCGGCGGGCTGATCTCGACAAATGCAGGCGGCAATCAGGTGCTGCGGCACGGCACCATGCGCGCGCAGGTTCTGGGGCTGGAGGCAGTGCTGGCCGATGGTAGCATCTATTCCGCGCTGACCCCGCTCAAGAAGGACAATCGCGGCTTCGATCTCAAGCAATTGCTGATCGGTTCGGAGGGCACGCTGGGAATCATCACCGCCGCGACGTTGCGGCTGGTGCCGGCGATTGCCGAGCGGTTGGTGATCTGGGCCGGCGTGCCCAGCCTGCACACCGCGCGGGCGCTGTTGCTGCACTGCGAGGATGCAGTGGGCGAGGCGCTCGAAGGTTTCGAAGTGGTGCCGCATGCCTCACTGCAACGGGTTCTGGCCTTCCTGCCAGGTTCGCGGGCGCCCTTGCAGGCGGACCATGCCTGGCACGTCCTGATCGAAGTGGTGGCGGACCGCGCAGCAGCCTCGGACTTGCGCGCACGCGGCGAGGCCATGCTGGCCGGCGCCTTCGAGGCCGGGCTCGTCGCCGATGCCGCGATTGCCGCGAGCGAAGCCCAGGCCGAAGCATTCTGGCAGCTTCGCGAATCAGTGGCACCCTCCGAGAGGGCGCAAGGCATTGCCGTGCAGCACGATATTTCGGTGCCGGTCGAGCGCATGCCTGATTTTGTCCAGGCTGCCGTACCCGCGATCGAGGCGGCCTGGCCGGGCACCGAGGCGATTGCCTTTGGCCATCTGGGCGATGGCAACGTCCATTTCCATGTCATCGCCCCAAAAGGCGTCGAACGGGCGGCGTGGGAGGAACGCCAGGGCAAGGCGATCAGCGCGCAGGTCTATGATCTGGTAACCCGTTGGGGAGGCTCAATTTCTGCCGAACATGGCATCGGCCAGGTCAAGCGTGACGAACTGGCCCGGCTCGGCGATCCGGTGGCGTTGGACCTGCTTTCCCGCATAAAGCGGGCGCTTGATCCGGCCGGATTGCTCAATCCGGGCAAGTTGCTTGCGCCTTTCGCAACCAATGCTTAAAGGCTCGCGCTTCCTGAATTAGAATGCTTCGGAGACACTTTATGGCCAGCGCGCCGCAGAACGCTCAGCTGCCCTTGTTTTACAATGACCTGATGCCGCTCAACAGCCGCGATCATGGCAAATGGCGCAGCCGCACCACCGACAAGGCCAAGTGGCTGACCGGGCAACATGCGATTCCCTTGACCGTTGAAGAGTTCCCGCAAGCCCAGCGCAATTTCCCGATCATCTTCTCGGCGGGCGAAAATCCGGTGCCGCTGGCGCTGATGGGGCTCAACGAAGGCGTCAACGTGTTCGTCGACGATGAAGGCCTGGTGACCGAGCCGGTCTATGTCCCGGCCTATGCCCGCCGCTATCCCTTCATGCTGGCCAAGCTCAATGCCGATGCCGAAGAGCTTTCGCTGTGCTTTGATCCGACCACCGATCTGATCGGTGAATTCGATGAAGGCGCCGAGCTGTTCGACGGCGACGCGCCGACCGAGGCCTGCAAGGCCACTCTCGATTTCTGCCAGCAGTTTGAAATTGCGGGACAAAAGACCCAGACCTTCGTCGAGGAGTTGACCAAGCACGGCTTGCTGATGGACGGCGAAATTGCCATTCAGCAGCAAGGCAACGACCAGCCCTTCGTCTATCGCGGCTTCCAGATGGTCAACGAGGAAAAGCTGCGCGAAGTGCGCGGCGATGTCCTGCGCCAGTGGAACCAGAGCGGCCTGCTCGCCCTGGTTTTCGCCCACCTGTTCTCGCTGTCGCTGATGACCGATATCTTCGGCCGCCAGATCCAGCTGGGCAAAGGTCCAGTGACCGTTCCGGCTGCCTGAACGCCAACTACCTGAATGGGCGTTCATATTGCCGGGGATAACTGATTCACCCTTGCAATTGAGACTTGCCTTGCCTAGTTTGAGGGTACTTCGCTGGCGCTACCCTCATGGCTCCCGCGAAGTTTGGTGCACTCGTGCACCTCCTCCCTGAACCTTGGCCACCTCGTGCATTGCACGAGGTGGTTTTTTATGGGCTTGGTGCATCGGCGCAGAGTGAGCCGAATCCCGGCCTATTCAGCCGCTTCCTGCCAGCGCTGGGCATCGCTGATCTGCCCCAGCGTGGCGACTTCGGCGGCGAGGCACCGCACTAGTCCGGTCAGCAGATGCGCCATGGCGGCAAAGCCGCGGCCCGGCTCGGCCAGCCGCGAATCGAGATAGGACCTGCGATCGATTTCCAGCTGCAAGGCATGCAGCCCTTCTCCCGGCGCGCCATGCTGTTCGAGCACATAGCCCCCGGCATAGGGCCGGTTATGCGCCGCAGCGCGCCGCATTTCGGCAAAATACGCGAAAGCCGAACCGACCAGGCCGCCGTGGCAAGTCACACCGAAGCGGTCTCCCAGCACAAATTCGGGCGGCGGCTGGCCGCCGCGCAGGGCCAGCGGCGGCATCGAATGCAGATCCAGCAGCAAGGCCGCACCCCAGCGATCACGCAAGGAGGCCAGCGCCTCGGCGAGCACCGCATGATAGGGCTGGTGAATCCCGTCGATTCGCGCTGCCAGATCGGTCTCGTCGTGGCGCCGTTTCCAAAGCTCGCCGATGCCCGGTAAGCGGCGGGGAATCAGGCCCAGGCCGCTGCGGGCACGCCGACCCGGTGTGTAACTGCCGACATCGGTTGGGGCGCCGTGGCCGAACATTTCCCAGTCGATATCGTCCGCCGCCCGATTGAGATCTATCATCGCGCGCGGCGCGTTGGCGACCAGCAGCATGGCCCCGGTCGCTTTCGCCACTTCCTTGGCGAGCAGATCGACATAGCGATCTTCCAGCCGCAGCGCGGCGAATCCAGGATTGCGCATGCGTTCGAGCAGCGAACCGGGATAGGCGCGGCCGGCATGCGGCACGGCAATGAGCACGGGGATCGCCGATGGCGAAGGTCCCGAAATGGCAAAGGCGGGTGCGCCGTTCGAGCCGGGTATCTGCCCGCCCGTGCGCGCCTGCGAATCGTCGCCATGCCCTGTCACAAATGTCATACGAACACGCTGAACCGTCGCGCAGCCGCTGTCAAAGGTGGGTGAACCTTAAATTCGGCAAGCGAGATTTTAACCGATTGCGGGTTAGGCTGCACCGCAATTGGAGATTTGGTGGGCCGCCGCCAAGTCCCGCGACACCATGGGCCTGATAGATGATTCGAATCCTGCTTGCCGAAGACGAAGATGCGATGCGCACATATCTCGCCCGTGCGCTGGAGAACGCCGGCTATGAAGTGGTTGCCGTCGATCGCGGTACGGCCGCTCTGCCCTGGCTCGAGACCGAAGCATTCGACCTGTTGCTGACCGATATCGTCATGCCCGAAATGGACGGCATCGAGCTGGCCCAGCGCTGCGCTACCATGTCGCCTGAGACCAAGGTGATGTTCATCACCGGCTTTGCGGCAGTTTCGCTAAAGGCCAGCCGCGAGGCACCGCAGGCCAAGGTGCTGTCAAAGCCGTTCCACCTGCGCGATCTGGTGCTCGAAGTGCAGCGCATTTTTGGCCAGTCAGCTCAAGCTTCGATCTGACCTTGCAAGTCCGGGGCGGCGCGGTTAAAGACGCTTCCCTGCCCCGGCAATGCCAAGGGCAACTGGAATGGTGCGGGCGTATAGCTCAGTGGTAGAGCACTATGTTGACATCGTAGGGGTCGCAAGTTCAATCCTTGCTACGCCCACCATTCCCGGCCCTGCTTCAATCCCCCGCTGACAGCACTTCCTCTACCCAGGCCGGAACCAGTTCGGTGGCGGGGCCGTGGCGCGATTCGTGAAACCAGCTCGAGCCCTTCGATGGCTCAAGATTGAGTTCGAGCGTCTGCGCGCCAAGATCGCGTGCCGTGCGCACGAAACCCGCCGCCGGATAAACCGCCCCGGAGGTTCCGATCGAGACGAACAGGTCGCAGTGGCGCAGCGCCGCGTGGATCTCGCCCATGCGATAGGGCAACTCGCCGAACCACACGACATCGGGCCGCAGTGCACGGGCGCCGCAGGAGGGGCAAGGTGGCCTGTCGATCAGGCCTGTGCGCCAGGGCACACGCGAATCGCACCAGGTGCACCAGGCTGTCAGGTGCTGCCCATGCATATGCAGCACGCGCCCTGCGCCGCCCCGCTCATGCAGGTCGTCGATGTTCTGCGTGACGATGAGCAGCTCGCCGCCGTTCCTCCTGGACCATTCCCGGTCCAATCGCCCCAGCGCGTCGTGGGCCTTGTTGGGCAGCTTGGTCTGGATGGCTTCACGCCGCATGTCGTAGAATCGCAGCACCAGATCGGGATCGCGCGCGAAAGCCTCGGGCGTGGCGACGTCCTCGACCCGGTGCTTCTCCCACAGCCCACCTTCCGAGCGGAACGTATCGATGCCGCTTTCAGCACTGATGCCGGCGCCGGTCAGGATCACGATATTGCGGATTTGACTCATGTCGCCCATGAAGCACGGCACCAAGGGGACATTCAATGGTACGCATAGGAATTATCGGCAGCCAGGGACGCATGGGGCAGGCGCTGGTCGAAGCAATCGCCGCAGCGGGCCAGACGCATGCCGGCGGCATCGACGTGGGCGGCGACCCGCTGGCCCTGGCACAGGCAAGCGACGTGCTGGTCGATTTCTCCAGCCCCAAGGCGCTCGAAGCCAATCTCAATGCGGCGATGGCGGCGGGCGTGCCGATTGTCGTGGGCACGACTGGCCTCGAAGAGCGCCACCACTGGCTGTGCGATCATGCTGCCGAAAAGATCGCCGTGTTGCAGACCGGCAACACATCGCTCGGCGTCACCCTGCTGGCGCATCTGGTGCGCGAGGCCGCCAGCCGTCTCGGCGAGGACTGGGATATCGAAATCATCGAGACGCACCATCGCCGCAAGGTCGATGCGCCTTCGGGCACCGCGCTGCTGCTCGGCGAAG
>Ga0114974_10004498_pt1 | contig 10444 bp, 14 predicted proteins | sample S_130206_EF_Meta_FD_87318 | JGI IMG/M metagenome (GOLD analysis project Ga0114974, IMG submission 87318) | Freshwater microbial communities from Lake Simoncouche, Canada to study carbon cycling - S_130206_EF_MetaG | ecosystem: Environmental > Aquatic > Freshwater > Lake | place: Lake...
ACATTTATCACGAACATAGGCTAGTTTAACTTTGACATCTTCAGGAAATTGTTTTATACAACTCCCGCGTAGGTTAAGGATTTGTAAAACAACCGTTTCAATATCAGACGTCATTCCTAAATAACTACTAGACGCGTCTTTTAATCCCTTTATAATTTCCATCACGCAATAGATAATGATTTCGCCACATCTATCAAATCAAGAATTACAGGACAGTGAATTAAAAAACCATATACATTCTTTTGGATTTCCTCTTGAAGCAGGAAATAAAGAATCTTGGAATCAACTTCAAACGCAGTATTCATGTTCTCATAATATTTTACAACAACGACAACAAGACATATTACGCCTACGTAATTCAAATATAATTGAAGAAATGTATACTAGTCTCAAAGATTTGAAAGACTCTGAAACAATCTTATTACAGCAAATCCCTTCAGAAACTACAAAGGCTGCTGAAGGACAAATATTTTTTCAAGGTGAACATACAAAAATACTAAATTCAATCCCTTATTTATTAATGATTCTTGTATTTTGTAAAATATGGATATTTCCTATACTAGGTCTTATGACTCCAGTATTATTGTTTATATCACCTTATATCCTACTACAAACTATGTTTAAAATTACGATTTCTTGGGAAATGTACTTAAAAATGATGAAACAACTTGTATTTGGAATTAATGGAAATGAACCCTGGAGCCTCAAACATCTAGCTCAAATAATATGGACGACTCTAGGACTTGGTCAAGGAATTATACAACCATTTTATATATCGCATCATACAAGAATTCTTGATAATGCAATTCAAAAACGTGGCCAAGCATTATTAAAAATATATAACACCATGAAACAAATACAATCAACATTCGCTTCACTAGGAGTAATGGAAAACCAACCACTACAAATTCCTGATATTCCTACTGAATTATATGAAGCTGTTTCATGGATGGAAAATGAACCCCTTGGAATGAAAATCTTATGGACTCTTCTAGGCAGATTTACGATTCTTATAACAATTGCCAATGACAGTAACTGGAATCTTGTAGAATGGAATGGACCCCTAGTTTTAAATAATCTTGGTGATTTAGCTATTCAAAAACCTATAAAAAGTGATCTAACCCTAATTGGGCATACTTTATTAACAGGACCGAATCGTGGTGGAAAGTCATCATCCTTACGAGCCATTCTACAACAAGTTCTTCTAGGACAGACATTCGGATTTACATATTATGCCACAGGTTCATGGGATCCTTTTTATAAAGTACATACACGACTCAAGAGCTATGATACTTCAGGAAAAGAAAGTTTATTTGAAATGGAAGTTCGCAATGCAAGTCGTATGATACATAGTCTTGAAGATCTACAATCACCTTGTTTAATTCTTATTGATGAACTCTTTCATAGTACAAATCCTCCCGATGCTGAAACAAGTGCAAGAATATTTTTAGATAAAGTATGGAAATTACCTCACATTAAGAGTATTATTAGCACGCATATTTTCAGTTTATGTGAAAATCCTCCAAAAAATATTTCTACTTTATGTTGTCCCGCATCAGAATCATCCGATGGTAGTATAGATTATAGCTATAAACTTTCAGAAGGTATTTGTCGCGTAAGCAGTGTTCGCGAAGTTCTCCGAGAAGCAAAACTTCTTTCTGCGTAAATAATTTTTTAAAAAGCACAAATACATTGAATAGAATGGCTACAGATAGTGTTGTAATAGGCATTGTACTAGGCCTCATTTTTGCTGCTGTAAGTTATTACTTATTTAGCCGTATTGGCCAACTTGAACGTAAGGTTGGACTCATGGAGAATATCCTTCTTGATCTAAAAGTCACGACGGAACAAACTCTTATGTCCATGACTGAACCTCCTCCTTCACGTTTTTCAAATTCATCCTCCCCTCAAGAAGAAAATAAGGAATCTGAATTACAAGATGTTTCAGATAGTGATTCACGTAATGTAGTCGTAGAAACTACAAAGGAATCACGCTCATCTAGTTCAGCAGGCCATCAACAAGTATCTGTAGAACGTGAATCATCTCAACAAAAGGTTAGTGCAAATTATGAGTCCATGACATATAAGGAACTTGTACAACTTGCTAAAAATAAGAATATTTCTGGCACGAGAAATCTAAGCAAGTCTCAAGTAATTGATCTAATCCGCCGTCATGATTCTGGTGATGCGATGGAGTCATCAATGGTAATAGATGATGTAGTTAATGAAGGAAATAGTGTAGTTGAACTCTTATCTGCCCAACAACCTACTTCTTCTGGCACTCCTCTTGATAGTACTGATGTAGATTCTAGCCTTGTACAGTAAACAAAACCATAAAACCATAAAACCATAAAACTATAAAACCATAATTTGAATTATAGTTTTATAGTAGGAGTCTATCATGGATAGCAAAGGATTTCGTTTGAATGATCATGCTGAAATAATACATCAACCATCAAAACGCCAAATAAAACAAGAATCTCTTCGTGAAATTGATTCTACAAAGACAATACCTGCACCCGATTCAAGATACCCTGCCTACGCTGCTCGTATGGAAGATGGTCGTCTAGTTACAGACTATCGTCAAGCTTGTGTATCTCGTGCGCCACCCGGTACTCAATTTGCTGTAAAGCAATGGACAGTTCATAATACAGATGAAATTATTCGTATAAGCCGTTTACGTCAAGTACAAAATACAGGAAATGCATTTGGATATGCCCTAACAGAAGTTCCTCCTTCATCGTATCAACAATGTACTACCGAAAAGTGCAACTTTTATTCTTCAGGAAATCCCAATGGACTTGGACTAGAACGTATTGAGCCTACACCTGAATTATTTGGTACCTTCAACTTTGCCCCTGATGGAAATCCTGCTAGAAATGTAAAACATATTGAATTAACAAAGCTTAATGAATATGGTGTAAATACTTCAAGACGTTGGGAAAATTTTGTTAACTAAAATCTAACCTAAACATTATGTACATATATCATACATAGATATACATAATGGGTGTTGATGGAAGTCAAAGTATTTCTATTCGTGGTCCGAAAGAAGTTCTTGATAGTCTAGAAAAGAATTTTCTTGCAATTGATACGGATGACAAAGAATGTAAAGAAATTATACATTATTTTTTCGGTCCTAAACAATTAACAATTGAACATCGTGAAGATAATTATCTTGTATGCAATACACATTTTCGTAATGAAACAATTTATCATTTTTTTGATAAATTACTAGAAAAATATCCCACTTGCTGGATAAAAAATCGTTATTCGAATGAAATTGGCTATTGTGGATTATGGATTGGCCGTTATCAAAACGGAAAAAAGTTTATACAAGAACTTGAATGGCAAGAACTTGATTATGATGAAATTGCTCATGTCAAAGATTTTTCAAGTTAATAAGGGTCTAAACTTTTATATCATATTATAATATAGTATATTATAATTAATATGATCACACTACAACCATATGGTCGTTTTGGAAATAATGTTCAACAATTTATCAATGCAATTGCTATTGCTGAACATAAAAATATACCTATTGTAAAATATAGATTTCCTAACTTTTCAAATAATACTTTACGCATACAATATGATACGAAACGTGACTTAAATTATAGTAAATTATCGGATACTTTTTACAATATTCCTGATCCATTAGAATTCAAAGAAAAACAACGAATTGCTAGAAAGTATTTATTACCTATTCTTAAATATTATAAGTTACCAACACGATTTGAAGATTATTATACATCGGCCTTATTTGTTCATATACGCAGTGGTGATCTTTTTAAAAACAAAGTTGTTCATCCAGATTATACACAACCACCTCTTGCATATTATACAAAGATATTTTCAATGGAACAAGACAGAAAAATACTAGTTTTTTATGAAGATGATGCAAATCCTGTTGTCAATGCCTTAAAAAAATTATATCCTAGTGCTGAATTTTATTCTGTACCCTTAGTTGTACTCATAACAATATTTATGAATGCACAACATATTGTAAATAATGTTGGTACATTAATTCAATCAATAGTATGTTTTAATACAAATGTCAAAAAAATATATTCAACAAGTAAAATTATTCCTAATAAAACAATTCTTATAGACTTACCCAATTATATTAGAATCTGGAAAAATACTGAAGAACAACGTTCAATGATGTTAACCTATACTTTAACAGATATATAAACATATAAACATATAAACATATATTGTATAGAATATATAATACATAATATAGATTCTATGAATGAAACTATCGGTTTTTTTGGAGCTTCTGTAACCCAACAAAACGATGGATATACAAAGTATCTATCTAAATCTATGCTTACAAAACACATATGTTTTGCGTATGGTGGCAATCATCTAAATGATGCAGGTATAATTTTCATTGATGATGTGCTAAAAGAAAATCTTGAATATTGTTTTATAGACTTTTTCTCTACAGGTTATATACAAACAGATTATAATACAATTGACTATTTAGATACAATTGTATATAAATTTAGTCAAACAAAATGTAAATTAATCTTTCTATTTTTTCCAAGATCGGACCATATACAACGTACAAGCTTTTATAATTTTGTAAAGGATTATTTACAATCCAAACAATTATATTATATAGATATAAATGATACTGTAAAATATTCAAATAATCTATGTAGAGATACTGTTCATACTACTCAATATGGTTCACAAATATATGCACAAATTATATATGAAAAGTTTAAAAAAGATAAGTCATCTATTACACTACCACTACTAGAAAATCTAAAAAAGACAAAGTATTGTGAACCAATACAAGTCTTAGAAGTTAATAAAATTTTCCATAAGAATGTCAATCTTGAAAGTGATAAATGTCTAATTCTAGGATTTTATTTAACAATAGGACCGAAGTCAGGAATTGTGAGTATAAATTCCACAAAGTATACAATTTGGGATTCATTTTGTCATTATGAGCGAACACATATTAATTTACGTGATATAGAAATACATGGTAATCTGGTAATTGAAGTCCTACAAGATGATCCTGATTATTCAACATGTCGTAGAAAGTATGATTTTTCAAATATAAGAAAAGAGCTAAATATTCTTCGTATTTATTATATTGGAAAATCCCTACACCTAAATACCTAAACTTATAACAACTTCAATATCAGATGGCAAGAGTCTTAGCATTTGATATTGGTATTAAGAATCTTGCATGGTGTTGTTTTGACAGTACTACCAAAAAAATCATAGGATGGGATAATTACAATCTAATGTCAGATTCGAGTAATCTTGAATTAATAAAAGCCAAAACTTGTCTACACTGCAAGTCCAAAGGAGTCTATGATAATTCAGGTACAAAACTCTGTAGTCGTCATTGTCCTCCTACGAAACCTGCTCTTCGTGATCTTTCAGGAAATATTCTGAAAAAGATTCCTTCTATTGCCATTCTAAGAACATTAACCACAAAAAAATTCGCAAAGAAAGAAGATTATGTAAAAGAACTTTCAAATACTCATAGTATTCCAATTGTAGAACAAAAAGTCAGCAAGGCTCCTGATGTTGGTCTTATAGCAATCCATAATAGTCTTCAAAAACTTGTTCGTCAACAAGAACCTTTATGGAAAACTTGTACAACTATCTTTCTTGAAAATCAACCTGCTTTTAAAAATCCTACAATGAAGTCGGTACAAATTCTCTTATTTGCAACCCTACGTGATTTGATTGAAAATCCTCCTCCACTCAAACTTGTACATGCTGGAAAAAAGGTTAAAGTGGATGAAAAAGGAGATGCAGGTTATAAAGATCGTAAGTCAGCATCCGAAGCAAGAGTAGTTAAATTCCTACAAGAAAATAAACAAGACGTCACCTGGACAAAAAAGTGGTCTGAAGCCACTAAGAAGTCAGATTTAGCGGATGCATTATGTATGTGTTTAGATGCGTAAAGAAAACGCTTAAACTACCTTCAGTTCGTAGAAGAAGGAAGAATACCCGATGTCAGTTACAATTAATGATATGGAACGTATGGCGACATCTCTTCCCGAAGTATCTATCAATAGCGAATCTTCAGGAAATATAATTGAAGTAAGTGATCTTGGTGATGATTTCGGTATGAGTCTTTTAGCAAATAAGAAATATTCATCATCATCCTCATCCTCAAATCCCGTTGTAAGCATGAATGAACGGCAATCATCTCAACAAGGTTCTCGTTTTGATATTCAATCACTCAATTCTGGAATGCAAGAAGTTGATGTACAGTCTGCAAATCAATTTCAATCGGTTGACTTTAATCTAGGTGCTACTGAACTACCGAACATCACAATTGCAAAAGAAAATACTTCATCCTTTCAACCTTCCAATACATTTGGTCCTGGAAGTTCTTATGCAAATCAACAATCATCCACTGCTCAGAGTGTATCACTAGCTCCTGCTGTACCGAGAGATCCTGTAAAGGAGGCGGCTGATAAGTCTGAACTCATCAATAAGCTACAACGCCTTGAAGCCAAGGGTTTCCCTGTTTCCAAACGTTTTACAATGGACAATAGTCTTGATGAAATTAAGGCTGAGTATACAAGACTTGTTGATGCTCGTCAACTTGAGACAAGTATTCGTTTCCAACGTAATATGTTAATGAGTGTAATTACAGGCACTGAGTGGTTAAATAACAAGTTTGACCCCTTTGACCTAAAACTCGACGGCTGGTCTGAAGGTGTTCACGAAAATATTGAAGATTATGATGAAATCTTTGAGGAGTTATACGACAAGTACAAGGAGCGTGGCAAGATGCCTCCTGAAGCTCGTCTTATGTTTCAACTTGCAGGTAGTGGATTTATGTGCCACGTAACCAATAGTTTCTTCCGCAGTAAAATGCCGAGTGCTGATGATATTTTCAAGAAGAATCCTGAGCTAGCGAAGCAATTCGCCGCTGCCGCTGCCAATCAAGCAAGTCCTGGATTTGGAAACTTTATGGGTATGGCCATGGGAGTCCCTCAACAACAACAGCAAAATCAACAACAAAATCAACAAAATCAACAAAATCAACAACCCATGGGAGTTCCACTAAATATGGCTTCTGGACCTGGAGCTTTCTTCAATAGTCCTCAAATGCCTCAACATATGGCCGCAGCCCCTCCTATGCAGACAGCTCGTCGTGAAATGAGCGGCCCCTCAGGTGTAGATGATATCTTAAAAACCTTTGAAGAAGTTCGTCAAGCCGAAGGACAAGGAATGAATATGCCGATGCAACCTCCTCAAAGTATGAATCATGCTTCAGAGCTTCAGAGCCTAGCTTCTGAGGATATGGGTAGTGTAACAACAGACAGAACATCAGGAGGTCGTCGTCGTAGACGCCAAGCTCCTATTGGTAACACTGTAACGATTAATGCCTAGGCCATTTTTTAGATAAAGTTCCTTTCTTTTTTTGTGTTTGAGATTTTTGAGATTTTTGAGATTTTTGTAATTTATGAATTTTTCTTTTTGTATGAGAAGAATTTATCAATCTATAACTACCACCTTGATTAAGTTTAATATTTTTTCCTTCTATTTGATTAAATTCTCGTAGAATTGAACTATAGTTTGTTCTATCAATATTTTTTCCTGTAAAACCAGGGGTAATTTGAATATAATGATTTTTATATAATCCACCAAATGAAAATTTTAATTCAACTTTTAATAAATGGACTTGGTCGTCAAAAAAATATAAACGTGGCATAAGTTCATCTTGTGTATAATTATATCCTAGTTTCTCTGCTATTCGTTTAATTTCAATATATTGTTTCGTACATTGAAAATCACCACTATTACAGTTTTTCACACGTATAGGGTGATTACGACTTGCAATATAATCAAAAAAGTATTCTTTTTGAGGCATATCATCATCTACTAAAGTTCCATAACGTCCAACTGAACCAGTAATTTCTAATAGTATATTATCAATATAAGTTATATACGATTTATCAGAATTATTTGTTAAAAGACATATTGCTTCAACACCATTTTCTCTTAATGAAGATGCACGTATAAGTATATCTACAATCTTAGGATTAAGTCGTACAGGTTGAGTAATATTTGCAATTGTTTCATCTAAGTCAAATACAAGAAATAACCCTTTTCTTGTATTATCCATCCTAATATATACGACTATATCTAGTTTCTACGACTCTTACGGCTTTTACGACTCTTACGGTTTTTGCGGCTTTTACGGCTTTTACGGCTCTTACGACTATTGTGATTTCTATTAGCAGTAAGATTATTATAACGTTTATTTGTTTCTTTGCGTAAGTTTGCAAATAAATTTTCCTCAGCTTCAAGATTTTGACCCTGTTTATTTATTTCAGCACCCAAATTTCTAAATAAATTTTCTTGAGCCTTAAGGTTTTGACTTTGATTATTCGGGATGAAATTAGTTGAATGCGGACTTAGTCTTCCTTGTGCACTTGGAAAGAATGGTCTAGCAGCAGGACTTAGTGACATTCAAATATTCTATTTATACGCTATATAATAATTTGTGTAGTATAGAATAAAAAGAATGTTGTTCAGAAGACAATAAAGAAGAGAGAAATGTACTAATGAAAATGAATTGAATGTTCTGGAGGAATACATCCACATATAGAATCTTGACCACAATTATGTCTGTAACTTATAGTATCTGCTTGATGACTATCACAATATCCATTATTACAAATTAAACAAATAGTATTATCACATCTTTTATAGTTTTTACGAACCCATTTACATTTACCATGCACAATTGGACTTGCAATATTATATAATACTTTATGATATTGGCATAAACTAGAACCAACCAATGTTGGTTTTAGACATATATTACCAGTTTTTATACATTTCACAATTTCATTACAGGAAGACATTTATGTCATAGTTACTCAGTATATTTAGTTTACTTAAAACAATTTTTTTATTTATCAGCCTTAGTTAAAATCGCGGATTCATAAAACCTTCTTTATTTAAATAGAGCATATTTTGCCAATAAATATCACTATGGGATTGTTTTTGAGTAGCTGAATCATTTTTTGATACAGTAGAAACAGCAGGACTTAGACGACTTTGTTTATCCTGTAGACGCTTAAATATTTCAGCTTCTTCAGGTGTAAGTCCAACAGAGGGTGAAGGAAGTAGTCCAGGACTTGAGGCACACTTACTTCCTTCCTTACCCATATGAAATATGCATAAACTACTATTTTCATTAAATAAATAGCCTACACATAAGATAATAAATAAAGACATCCAAAATGCCACAAATACATTTCTTGTACCAACAAAAATAACAATGAAGATTAAAAAGCGACGAACCCAAGTATTTTGAAAGAATTGTTCTTGACCCTTACTCATTTCCATAGAAAGGAAACGACCACCAAAATTTAGTAATAACATCATCATACCGATGAAATAAGGATTACTATTTAATGACATAAGTGCCAAGTCAAGAGGAGCAGTAGCCATAGGACCACTTTGTGCTAAAGCAGCAACAGGAGCCGTCGGGAGACTCATCTACTGAATGTTTAGAAATGGACTTGTTAATATATCCATATCATTTAAATATAAGAATACCCCTAAGGCCATAGCAAGACCAATACGAGGACTCCACGATGAGCCGAGTACAACAAGGCCAACAATTAATATACGCCACCATGGATAAGCATATAATTCAACAATTCGTTTCGGATAACTAATTTCAAATACACTACCGTAAAAAAGAATATAGACAAATATTATTGCAAGAGTAATCCATTCTAGAATAAAAATCATATCATATTCACCAGCACCCTTAGGAGCCATCCTACCAAGAATATAGGAATATAGTAGATGAAAGTATTCAATTGGGTATACAAACCGTATTGGATACGTAAGCTAGAATTCTTTTGTCATTTAACAGGCTAACGAGATGAATGTGACGATTTCATATTCTGATCGCCCATATCTTGTACGGCAGATGTAGAAACTTCTTTATCGCGTATTAGTTTCGGTGTTAAATTAAGAATTTCTTCAGAAAGCCAGCGATGAGAAGTATCAACAATTGTTGTTCCATCTGAGTCACCGAATAATAATGCGGGAATATATGTCATAAATTGTTCTTTTTCGCTGCTATGACGTTGTGCACGACTAATTACAAGGGCAAATGCAAGTCCAGCTAATATACCATGTAGGATACCATAGGATGTTGTTAAAATTATAATAATAAATAAGAATGCTATTTTGTAATACATGGATTTAAATTTATTGAGGATAGAATCAGGAATTCGGGATACATATACACAAACTAAAACAAGGGCTAATAGTATTAAATGGCCACTCATAGAATACATATCTTCAATTACTTTTGCTTTTATATTATTGCTAGAACTACCAGTGCCACCACCGACAGCGTTCATTCTAACTAATGAAAGGAAACTCTATAATCTTTAGTGTATGAATTCACATCAGGAGG
>Ga0114974_10004499_pt1 | contig 10444 bp, 10 predicted proteins | sample S_130206_EF_Meta_FD_87318 | JGI IMG/M metagenome (GOLD analysis project Ga0114974, IMG submission 87318) | Freshwater microbial communities from Lake Simoncouche, Canada to study carbon cycling - S_130206_EF_MetaG | ecosystem: Environmental > Aquatic > Freshwater > Lake | place: Lake...
AGAAGTTAAGGCTTGTGGAAACACAGTTGTGCATATCGATGCGGCACACCGTGGTGTTGGTACCGCTTCATGTGGTCCAGATACTTTAGATAAGTACATCATCAAAACTGGTGTTCATACTTGGGAATGGACTGTTACCCAAATTTAAATTATTTGTCCTAATCTAAATGGGACAGCGGCCAATTGATTGCAATTGGATATTTGCAGGTACGACCATCACCCGATGATTTGCCACGGGCTCTTCGCCACATCCAGGGCAGTGCAAAAGTTACAAACCAAGCAATAGTTATGGCTGACTTAACAAACTGTGGTGTTGGCTCTTGCGGAGCTAATGGACGCCGCCAAGAAGGATCAAATGGAAGTTCAATGGTTTCTAAAACAGCTTGTGCAACTCGATCATGACCCATTGGGTTTAAATGCAATCGATCAAATGCTAAAAAGCGCGGGTCTTTAAAAGCTGCTTCGTCATTGGCATCACACAAGATTGCACCAACTTCATCAGCCATAGCGCGAACATTGTCATTAAAATCTTTAAATCGAGATTGCCATGATTCTGCAAGACGCCCCGTGCTTCCGCTGTCTTCAAGAACTGTAAATAACATAACTGTTGCACCAGATGCCGCGACTTTTCGTACCGCTTCGGCATACATTGGCAATGTTAGGTTGGGGTTGTACTTCGGGCGAATAACATCATTAGCGCCGGCGTGAAATGAAATTAATGTTGTCTTATCAATTACTTGGGCAATTGCAGGTTCAATTTGCTCATCGATAACCTGTTTTAACAATTTTCCGCGAATAGCAAGGTTCGCATACTGAAAACTATTGTTGTTAGCAGCCATGACATCTGCAACACGATCTGCCCATCCACGATACTGGCCATACTTTTTCTCATCACACATACCTTCGGTAAATGAATCACCGATGGCGATAAAACGATTGTATTTCACTGCTTTTGCCTACTGTGTGCGACGCTGCTGATCTACGTGGAACAGCGCAATTGAGGTTGCAACGCTTGCATTAAGTGATTCAGTTGTGGCACTAATTGGAATGGACACAACAAGGTCGCACTTTTCTTTAGTGAGACGAGCAAGACCTTTGCCTTCGGATCCAACGATGATCATCAAGGGTTCTGTTGCAACCTTCATGTTGCTGATGATGTCATCTGATTCACCGTCTAGTCCGACAACAAACATTCCAGCTTTTTTAGCTGCATCAATTGTTCGAGCAAGATTTGTAATTTGTGCAATAGGTAAACGCGCTGCCGCACCTGAAGATGCTTTCCAGGCAGATGCGGTCATGGTTGCTGCCCGACGTTCAGTCATGATGACACCTGCTGCACCAAAAGCTGCCGCAGATCGAATAATTGCTCCAAGAATGCGTGGATCTGTAACCCCATCTAATGCAACGATCAAAGATGGATACTTTGCTCGTTCCATGATTTCTTCAAAACTTGAATACTGGAAAGGCTTGATAGCAAGAATTATTCCTTGGCTATTAGGTGAAATGCCTTCAACTTCTGCGCGATCTGCTTCGCGAATCGGTAAACCATGATGAAGTGCCAGCTTTAAACTTTCGGCGACGCGATCATCAACATCGATACTGCGTGCAACCAATAATTCTGTAGACGGAACATTCTCGCGAAGTGCTTCGAGTACCGCGTTACGTCCTGCAACGATTTCACCACGAGGGCGATCGCCCTTTGCTACGCGAGGAGAACGTGTCTCCTTCTTTTCAGCGGCCTTTTTGCGCTTTGCTGCTGCGTGATACGGACGATCTTCAGCCTTTGGAGTTGGTCCTTTACCTTCAAGACGTCGCTTGTTATTTCCACCAGTACCGGCAGATGGTCCCTTTTTTGATTGGCGAATTGCGCCTTTACGGGATGAGTTGCCAGCCATTGTGAGTCTCGTTTCGTTGCGTGCGTTTGAATTAAGAGATGGACCAGCGAGGCCCTTGAGCAGTGTCCTCAATTGTAATTCCTAAAGCAGCGAGCCCATTACGGATGGCATCTGAGGCAGCAAAATCCTTGCGATCACGCGCAGAAGCACGCTCTGCCAGAGCTAATTTGATTACTCCATCGAACGCTTCTGTTAGATCCGCTCCACCAGCTGAAGCAAATGCTGCATCAAACGGATCACAGCCCAAGATTTGTAGTGCTCCGCGAATTTCATCAGCATTTTTAGAAACAGCCACCATGTCATTATCTGTAATTGCTTGATTGCCTAGTCGCAGATTTTCACTGATAGTTGCAAGGGCTGCGGGAACAGCTAAATCATCATTCATGGCAGCAGTAAATTCTGCATTGACACGTGGTGTGGGTTTTGCACCAACAAGTTCTGTCGCGCGATTTAAAAAGTTTTCTATGCGGCGAAAATTTGTTGCCGCTTCTTGTAACGCTTCCGGAGAATACTCGAGCATCGAACGATAGTGCGCACCACCTAAGTACCAACGCAATTCAATTCCACGAACAGCTTTTAGAATTTCATGAACTTGCAGAGTGTTACCTAGCGACTTTGACATTTTTTCGCCAGATTGGGTAACCCAAGCATTGTGTAACCAACGTTGTGCAAATCCATAACCTGCTGCCTCTGATTGTGCAATTTCATTTTCGTGATGTGGGAAAACAAGATCTAATCCCCCGCCATGAATATCAAAAGTTTCACCTAGGTATGCATGTGCCATCGCAGAACATTCAAGGTGCCAACCAGGGCGACCTGGTCCCCATGGTGTTGGCCATGATGGTTCGCCCGGCTTTGCAGCTTTCCATAATGCAAAATCTCGAACATCCTTTTTATAAGTTTCATCTGCATCAGATGCTGGCTGAAGATCATCAAGATTTTGCTTAGACAATGTTAAATAGCGTTTCAGTTTGCGAACTTCTAAATACACATCACCATTACCTGGTACATATGCTGCGCCGGTTTCAATTAATTGCTTCATTAACTCAATCATCTGTGTGATGTGACCAGTTGCGCGAGGTTCATATGTCGGTGGCAATACATTCAGTGACGCATATGCATCACTGAAAATACGTTCATATTTCATAGCTAGAGCCCACCAAGGCATCTTTTCAACAGTGGCTTTCTGTAAAATCTTGTCATCAATATCGGTGACATTGCGAATAAAAGTAACCTGATAACCGCTATTTATTAACCAACGTCGCAAGATATCGAAGTTAACACCGCTCCGAACATGTCCAATATGTGGAGCTGCCTGCACCGTTGCGCCGCAGACATACATTGAAACCTGACCCGCGACTAATGGTTTGAATTGATTTACTTCACGGGTTGCGGTGTCATAAAGATTCAAACTCATGGTGTTTGTACCAGCGCATTAGCAATGACATAGATTCCTTCGCCGCGACCGGTAAATCCCATTTGATCTGAAGTTGTTGCGGCGACGGAAACTGGCGCGCCTAGTGCATCACTTAAAACTTTTTGTGCCTCATCTCGGCGCGCAGTGATCTTAGGCTTATTGCCAACAATTGTTAATGCAACATTGTTAATCACAAATCCTTTAGCTATTACAAAGTCGCGCAGTGTTGAAATCATTGCAACACCTGATGCTCCAGCCATTTCAGGTGTATCAACACCAAAAAATGTTCCGACATCGCCAAGTTGGCATGCAGACAAGACCGCATCGCACAAAGCGTGCACTGCAGCATCTCCATCTGAATGGCCCACTAAACGCGGCGCGTCATCCCATAACAATCCTGCGAGCGCGCATGGTCCGTTTTCGCCGAATTGATGGGCATCGACACCAATGCCGGTGCGTAATTTAGAAATCAATGGTCATTACTTTCTACGATCTCTTGTAACTTAAGGATTGTTTCTGCTTCTGATTCGCCTTCTACCGTTACAACGACCTCATCGCCACACTTAACGCCAAGGGTCATCACACGAAGAACGCTTGCGCCATCAACGGCAGCGGTTGCCTGCCCATCAACGATCTTTGCTAAGCGAACTGTGCTTCCAGATCCCTTTGCGGTGGATGCAAAAAGAGCTGCTGGACGAGCGTGTAGGCCAACGGCCGAGGCGACTACTGAGCGGAATTCCTTCATACCCCCTAGCGTAACTGCTCCGAGAGTGGTGTTTAATAGGAACATCTATTCAAGTCTCTGCACAAATGTGAAAGTTGGATTATGAGCGTCAATCCTTTGCTGATGGGTCATCCGCTGTCTTCTCCTGAGCATGCGAGTCATGCTTTGCTATATATGTGGCGCATTCGCAAATTTGAAGAGGCGGTTGAAGATCTATTCGGGCGCGGAATGATGCACGGAACAATGCACTTATCTATCGGTCAAGAAGCATCTCCAACAGGCATGTGTATGGCAATGACATTGCAGGATCAGATCACATCTACACACCGTGGGCATGGACACTGCATCGCAAAGGGTGCTGACCTAACACGCATGATCGCAGAATTATTAGGAAAGAAAATTGGTTACTGCGGTGGTCGCGGTGGATCTATGCACATTGCAGATGTTGAAACCGGAAACCTTGGCGCAAATGGCGTCGTAGGCGGCGGAATTCCAATTGCAGCTGGCGCAGCACTTGCCTCCAAGATGATGAAACGCGGCACCGTTGCTGTTTCTTTCTTTGGTGATGGTGCAATGAATGAAGGTGCATTCCACGAAGCTGCAAATTTGGCAGCAATCTGGAAGTTACCAATGATTCTATTCTGTGAAAACAATAAGTACGGAATGTCATCATCTACTGAAAAAGCATTTGCAATTGATAACTTGGCAGATCGTGGCAAGGGATACGGAATCCCCGCTGTAAACGTTGATGGTAATGATGTTGTTGCAGTCTATGAAGTTGCACAGGTCGCCGTTGATCGCGCTAAAGCCGGTGATGGACCAACTTTAATTATTGCCGAAACATATCGTTGGAAGGGTCATTCTCGTTCCGATAAGAATTTATACCGCACCAAAGAAGAAATTGAAGAGTGGCGCACTAAAGATCCAATTCCAAAGTTTATTGCTCGTGTGGTTGAAGAAAGAATTCTTACCCAAGAGCAATGTGATGTTATTCAAAATGAAGCAATAGAAGCGATTAAGGCCGCGGTTAATGAGGCGGTAAAGGCTGAATCAGCTGAGCCATCAGGGCTATTAGATGCTGTGTTTAAGGCGGTGTCAGCATGAGCGATCGCATGTTAACAATGGCAGAGGCTGTTCGCGAAGCTATGTCGATTGCATTTGATGAACGTCCAGAGGTTTTCTTATTAGGTGAAGATGTTGGTATTTATGGTGGCGCATTTGGTGTGTCAGGCGATATGTATCACCGCTATGGCGCAGAACGTGTTTTAGATACACCTATTGCAGAGCTTGGAATTGTTGGCGCTGCTGTTGGCGCGGCACTTTCTGGTATGCGACCAATTGTTGAGATTCAGTTTTCGGATTTCACCGCACAAGCAATGGATCAGATTGCCAATCAAGCAGCAAAGATTCACTTCATGTTAGGTGGAGCGCTACACGTTCCGATGGTTCTGCGAACACCGCAAGGTTCAGGCACCGGTGCTGCAGCACAGCACTCACAAAACTTAGAACCATGGTTTGCATCCGTCCCTGGATTAAAAGTTGTTGTGCCATCAAATCCAGCAGATGCCAAGGGTTTGTTACTTGCAGCAATTGATGATCCCAACCCAGTTATTTTCTTAGAGCACAAACTGTTGTACAAAATCCCTGGCAGAGATCCTGTCCTTGAAGGTTCAACACGTATTCCACTTGGAGTATCAAAAGTTGTTCGTGAAGGTAAAGATCTAACAATCGTTGCAACTGGCATCATGGTTAATAAGTCATGGGAAGTGTGCGAAAAGTTAGCTGCTGAAGGAATTTCAATTACCTTAATCGATCCACGCACTATTTCTCCTTTGGATATGAACCCAGTATTTGAATCAGTTGAAAAAACTGGTCGCTTGATGGTTGTTCAAGAAGGACCAGCACAGGCTGGCTTTATCAACGAAGTTATTGCGCAGTTGGCTGGATCATCATCATTTGGTTCCTTAATAGCCCCAATTAAGCGTCTTGCAGGTATGAATATCCCTATTCCATATGCACCACAGCTAGAAAAGGCCGCGGTTCCTCAGTTTGATGACATCGAAGCTGCTGCTCGCGAGATTGTTAAAAACTGGCGATGAGTTTCAAATATCCAGTTGTCATGCCCAAGATGAGCATGACTATGGAAACTGGTGAATTAATCAATTTTCATGTTGCAGTCGGCGACCATGTTAAAAATGGTGATGTTTTGTTTGAGGTAATGACAGACAAAATTGATATGGAAGTTGAAGCACCAGCAGATGGTGTTATTGAAGCTTTAGTAGCAAACCCTGGTGATGTTGTTGAAATTGGGAAGCCAGTTTTGATTATGCTGACTGAAACAGAGGTTATGGCATTTGATTTTGGAACAGATAATGAACCAGTAGCAGCAGTTGAAGTAGTTGCTGCACCAGTAGTAGCACCTGTTGTTCCAGTAGTAGTAGCAGCACCAGTCATCCTTAATGAAACAGTTAAAGCGGTTCCAAAGGCACGAGTAGAAGCCGCGAACCGCGGAATTGATTTGCGCACAGTGCGTGCAACGGGTCCTGATCGCACCATCATGATGGAGGATGTCAATGGTGCGCAATTAGATCCTGCAATTGCAAAGCGCCAAGCTGCTAATAAGGCATTGATCGCTAAGGGAATTGAAATGACCCGCGGAGTTGCTCAGGCATCATTTACTCGCAGCGTTAAGGCAAACTTTGATCACGCCACATTTATTGCTGCCTGGGCCAAGGTTTTGCGCAATCGCCCAGATCTTGCGGTTCACCAACATGTTGGTGTTGCTTTGATTATCGAATCTAAATACGGCAGTGCATTACCGGTCTTTAGAGATCCAGATCAAGCAAACCTCGCTGAACTAACTATTTTGGTAGCCTCCATAACGGAAGCTGCAAAGAGCGGAAAGGTACCTGTAGCAATGCTTTCAGGTGCCACAACGACAGTATTTGATCTGACCTCATATTCAATGAGCTCTGCCACCCCGCTGCTTTTTCCTAACCAAGTTACATCTGTAACAATTGGATATGAAAGTGCAACAACAAAGATTGTTTCTTTGACTATTGATCTTAACTTCTGTGACTTTTATGATGGTGCCCTATTACTGGACGCTCTCGTCGCTTCTTTATAGAGGCACCTAACTAAAGGAATCACGTGACTACTCTTAGCGGCATACCTGCAAGTTCTGGCGCTGCCGTAGGTCCTTTCTTTGTGCTCAACACAAATATTCCGGTACCAACTGGGCAGCCATCACACCAAAGTTTTGAAGCAGAAGGTCACGCCCTTAATCTTGCAATCAAGCGAGTCGGTTTAGATCTAGAAGCGCGTGCTGCGCGTACATCTGGCGAGCTGCAAGAAATTTTGTTAGCAACAGTTGAAATCGCAACTGATCCTGCAATTGCTGAAGAAGCATCAGGATTTATTGCAAGTGGTCACACTGCAAGTTATGCAATTGTTAAAGCAACAGAGGTTTTTCAAGAGTTGTTAACGGCATCAGGTGGCTACTTGGCAGAGCGTGTTAGCGATGTTGCAAATATCCGGGATCGCGTTTTATGCGAAATCGCTGGAATTGCTTATCCTGAAATTCCACACTTTGAAGTACCAACGGTTTTGATTGCGCAGGATTTGTCACCAGCAGATACATCTGATTTAGAAACAGATAAAATCTTGGCAATTGTTACTGCAGGTGGCGGACCAACTAGCCACACAGCAATCATCGCGCGTTCAAATGGCATTGCAGCAATCGTTGCCTGCCCTGGTGTTGTAGATACAGCAGCAACCCATGCTGGTGCCACCGTTGCAGTGGATGCAACTACTGGGCAGATCACCTTTAACCCCAATGAAGCCTTAAAAAGCGAGATTGCTACCAAGATTGAGCGTATAAAGGCGCGTAAATCACGAGTTATAGCTCGATCTGCAGATGGTTATGTAACTACAGATGGAACAGTTGTTCCAATCTATGCAAATATCGGCCGACTTGAAGACACAGTTGCAGCTGTTGCGGCAGGTGCAGATGGTGTCGGATTATTGCGAACTGAACTTTTGTATCTTGATCGCAATGATGCCCCAACATTGCAAGAACAAACTGCGATCTACACTAAATTATTTACGCCATTTAATGCCCAAAAAGTTGTAATCCGAACATTAGATGCTGGCGCAGATAAGCCAATGGCATTTATTAACTTTGCTCACGAGCCAAATCCAGCGTTGGGTGTTCGTGGATATCGCACCATCGATGGTCATGAAGATTTATTGCGAACTCAATTGCAAGCAATTGCTGATGCCGCAAAAGCAACAACAGCCGAGGTCTGGGTAATGGCGCCAATGGTGACCTTGCCGGGTGAAGCTGCGGCATTTGTTGCAATGGCTCGTGAATATGGCTTAAATAAAGCTGGCGTGATGATCGAAGTTCCTGCAGCAATTTTCCACGCCGATGAGATAACTCGTGTGTGCGATTTTGTGTCAATTGGTACAAATGATTTAGGACAGTATCTGCATGCAGCAGATCGTGAATCAGCGCCCCTTGCAGGGTTTAACGATCCTTGGCAACCGGCTTTGCTTCGCGCGGTGCACCAAATTGCACAAGCTGGCATTAAGAATAACTGTCCAGTTGGCGTGTGCGGAGAGGCAGCATCGGATGCAGCCCTAGCTTCTGTGTTGATTGGTTTGGGAGTATCTTCACTTTCGTGCAGCGTCGCCACACTTACAGATGTTGCGCAAGCAGTAACCGCGCACTCAGTACAACAATTAGCGCACGCCGGTAATGTCGCAATTGCCGCAAACACAGCGCTGGACGCTAAGAATTCGGCCCGATCTCAACTGGTGGAACTGGCTCAATTAGGCCTTTAATCGTTATAAAGATTTTCACGAATGTCCTTGATTTCTAGGGTCTGCTAACAGCACACTAAGCCAAATGTTCAACTACTGAACGGATGTGACGATAGTGAAACAGCGCGAGGCGGAGCTAATCCTTCGCGCAGCACGTCTGTATTACGAAGGCCACTATTCACAAGATCAAGTTGCATCAAAACTCAATACATCTAGATCAAATGTTTCCCGCATGTTGACTGATGCAAAGCGCCTAGGATTTGTAGAAATTAAAATTGTTTCACCCACACATAAGCACGAAGTTCTTTCGTCGCAATTATCAGAGCTACTTCAGATTAAAGATGTGCAAGTTATTACTAGCGAATCAAATGACTTGACCTTAAATACCGTTGGCAGAGCAGCAGCGAGCGCGCTATTAAAGAACTTACGCGATAACCAAACTATTGCTATCTCCTGGGGGCGCGGCCTTGAAGCAACGGTTGTAAATACCCATAGCGAAACTTTGTCAGGACTTAAGGTCACACAGGTGATGGGCTCATTGTCATCTGTGATCACATCGGTTAGCGCAGAAGAGGTCGGCCGCAACTTAGCTAAAAATTTAAATGCACAATTTGTTCCCTTCTTATCCCCTGTGGTTGTGAGCAATCAAAAGGTCCGTGACTCATTGTTAGAAGAGGACAGCATCGCTAAGACCCTTCAACTTGCCCGTGGGGCCCATGTGGCATTGGTCGGAATTGGTTCTGCTGGCTCCTCCTCATCAGAAATGGTTTTTTCAGAGTTCAAGGTGTCCAAGGCAGAGCGAGAAGAGCTTGCCAAGGATTACGCCGGTGATATCGCCGCCCGCTTCTATAAGAAGGATGGGACTCCGTTGTCGGCCAAATTGGACAACCGGGTCATCGGTTTGACCCTCGAAGAGATCAAAAAAATCCCGCGTGTAATCGGGGTTGCCTCAGGAGCAGAGAAGGTTTTGGGCGTGGTTGGGGCCGCTAAAGCTGGGTTAATCGATACCCTAATAGTGGATTTAGCGTGTGCTAACTCCGTAGTGAAGTCACTTCAACCAACGGCGGTGAAGAGCGCATGAGCAATCTAGCCAAGATCTTCTTACTCATTGGCGTTATGTGGCTCTTCCAAGTGTGGTTTGCATACAAGCAAGCAAAAATTTTCCAAGAAGATATCCGAGGCCTTCGTAAGCAAGGCACCATGGCAATTGGCATGGGCGGACGTAGATACCGCGGTGGTCGCGCTTTTGTTGCGCTGACCTGCGACGACAGTGGAATAGTTAAAGATGGAATGGTCCTTAAGGGATTCACCATCTTTGCAAAATCAAAGCCACTGAGCTCATATACAGGATTCTCCATCGAAGAGATCGCTTCGGGTGACCGAATCGTTGACAGTGAGAAGAAGAAGGTGCAAGAGGCTGCAGTTAGCAGTGCTCAACACATTCTCGAACACTTTCAGCGGATCAAAGCAGGTGGAGAGTAATGACCAGACGATCTGTACAGGTGGTCATTTAACGGTTGTACAACCAACCCAAAAACACTTAGGAGGTGTGCATTGAACCTACATTCACTGATTCTTTTGTCA
>Ga0114974_10004500_pt1 | contig 10441 bp, 13 predicted proteins | sample S_130206_EF_Meta_FD_87318 | JGI IMG/M metagenome (GOLD analysis project Ga0114974, IMG submission 87318) | Freshwater microbial communities from Lake Simoncouche, Canada to study carbon cycling - S_130206_EF_MetaG | ecosystem: Environmental > Aquatic > Freshwater > Lake | place: Lake...
AGTCGATCGCAAAGTTCGCGAGACGAAGAGGGTGGGGGAGCGGCGGCCCAGCCCTACCGGGCGGCATCTCAGAGGTAGGGCTGATCCGCTGTGGTCGGCCGACTTTTAGATGGTAGGGCTGACCCGCCGTGGTCGGCCCACTTTGACCCCTGAGGGTGAGGTGCGATGAAATGTGACTTCTTCGAGAATTTTCTTCTGCGTGTCGTAACAATTCACGCCGATGGCGACAAGTGGGCGGGGCGCGGCGACCCAGCCCTACCTTTTTAAAGTAATCACTCGAACGCATCATTTTTTTCTAACCGTTGTCTCGTTAATCATTTTGCTCTTGCTTACCGACGAAGCGGTAGACCAACGCGCCAATGATGGCACCGATGATCGGGGCTACCCAAAATAGCCAGAGTTGAGAGATCGCCCATCCACCGGCAAACAGAGCGACGCCCGTGCTGCGAGCAGGGTTTACGGAAGTGTTAGTTACCGGAATGCTGATGAGGTGGATGAGGGTGAGACCCAGGCCGATGGCAACCGGAGCGAGGCCCTTGGGAGCGCGTTGGTCTGTAGCGCCAAGGATGATGAAGATGAACATCATGGTCATGACTATTTCTGTGACCAACGCGGCGACAAGTGAATAGCCACCTGGCGAATGTTCGCCGAATCCGTTAGAAGCAAATCCTGTATGGACATCGAAGCCAGCCTTACCACTAGCAATTAGATAAAGGACTCCCGCTCCAGCGAGTCCGCCAAGGACCTGCGATATGATATAGCCAGGCAAATCCCTGCTGGGAAAGCGACCGCCCACGCATAATCCCACGGACACGGCCGGATTCAGATGGCAGCCTGAAATATGACCGATCGTGAATGCCATCGTCAACACGGTGAGTCCGAATGCCAGAGCAACTCCTAGCAGACCGATACCAACTTCAGGAAATGCCGCTGCAAGTACCGCACTGCCGCAGCCTCCAAGCACGAGCCAAAAGGTCCCAATAAATTCAGCTGAATATTTTCTCATGATTATTATATTATTGATGATTTCAAGATTCAAAAGCCTTTATAAAAGACAAATCTCGCGACAATTATTCAAAATGTATTGGGCGAGTAAACTGAAAAGAGATGGATGGTCGCGTAATGTTGATCAATCCGCCAGTGACGGAAACTACGACTTGTTAGAATGAATTAATTTCCGTCGCGGCCGACATGATTTAAATTATGAGTTGCTGGAAATGTGGAAACTTGTAAAAGTCTTGTCGTGGTGGACAATGCCACATTCAAATCCAAAGTAAGCGATGAGGGACACAACGAGATTTTTTTTAACCTGCACGGGGTTAGGTTTTTTTGGGTTGCTAGTTTCCTGTGTGGCTCCTCAAGCGACCTCCGGGACTGCTGCGCCAGCCGTGCCTTCGCAGGCAGCGGCACCACCACCTGTGCCGCCAGAGCAGCCCGCACTCGTGGATGACGATGTCCGCCTGCCTGACATGCTCGTTCTGCCAGCCGAGCGTGATTTTCGTGCCACTCCACCGCCCGCGGCGCAATCGGGTGCGGTGATCGCCAAACCACCCTCGACCCCGCCCACACCGGCGAAGTCGAATGTCGAGTGATTTCTATCGTTGGTTAAAACGCGACATTTCGCGCTGGGCCTCGCGCAGTTCGACGCGCTCCTTCAAGTCTTGGCGTTGGTCGGAGTGAGTTTTGCCTTTTCCCACGCCGATCTCTACCTTCACGCGGCGGTCTTTCCAGTAGATTCGTAAGAGCGGCAGAGAGCAGCCTTTGACGGCGGTGGCGTTGGCGAGTTTGAGAATCTCGCGCTTGTGCAGAAGAAGACGCCTCGGGCGTTTTTCGGCATGGTTGTACCACTCGCCAGCCGTTTGCCATGGCTGAATGTTACAGCCGTAGAGGAAAACTTGGTGGTTTTCCACCCTCGCGAAGGCATCAGAAATATTGACTTTACCCGCGCGGATCGATTTGACCTCGGTGCCTTTCAGCTCCACTCCTGCCTCAAATTTCTCCGTGATGTTGAAATCCCGCCCGGCTTTCCGGTTGGTAGCGATTTCCGCACTCATGGCAAGGCACGCGTGTCAATCCATGAGGCTCGCTCAGGGCGCGTCCTTATGAATCAAACGGATTTTCCCCTCGATGATTTCGGTGAGGGCGATGTCTGCGACGCCCATACTCGGGCGGGTGGCAACCAACGGAGAACGTCCGCTGTTGAGCTGTTTGACTCGCTGGGAGACCAAGTTGACCAATACAAGTGGGTCGGAGACAATTTCAGAGGCCTTATCAAGGAGATCGCTTTTCATAGGTGAGCCGGGAAATCGCGACTTTGGCCGCTCTTGCTCAAACGACACGACGTTTTTCGGGAGCAGAGACGGTTTATTTTCGCTCAAAATAAAAAATTGGACAGAATTTCCGGAATTATCGCCGGGCTGATGGTCAAACCAGAGAATCGATGGACTGACAAGCCTTATCTGATTGTTTTTTGAGTATTTTTATCTAACGAGATTCACTTGGGCATTAAATCGATTCCGAAGCGCCGGAGAATCACCACGGTGATCCAGAAAAAAGCAATGGTCGCGAGGCAATTCACCGCGAGGGCCGCCCAGAATGACCAGCCGTTTCTCAGCATCCATGGGATGATCAAAAACATCGGCAGGGTGGGCAATACAAACCAGAAGGTGCCCTCGGCATGATTCGCCAAGCGCTCAGTGCTTTGGCCGCCGTGATACATCCAGACCATCGCGATCAACGAGGTCAGCGGCAGGGCGATGAGTAGCGCGGAAAGGCGGTCGCTGACGAGCTGGACCTTGGTGACGAGCACGATGACCACCGCACTGAGTAATATTTTCCCGAGATCCAGCGGCGTAAAGGTGAGAATTTTATCCCAGGGTATGCGGTTCATGCGGCGGTGTTTGCTTGCGGCTGCTGCCAAAGTAGCTTTAGCCTGTAGGCATGCAAGCCGTCACTTTTGTTTGTTCACTTCTCGTCGTGTGGCTGGCGGCAGGACCCACGCGAATCACCGCGCAGGAATTTAAGCCTCTAACGGCGGGAGAAAAATCGGCGATCGGTCGAAAAATATGGCAAAACGAATGTGCCGGAAGCGTGGAGGGTCTTACGAGTTGGAACGGCGGCGAGGAGTTCCCATCCCTAGGCATCGGGCATTTTATCTGGTACCCTGCGGACTTTCGGAGTCGCTTCGAAGAAAGTTGGCCGACGTTTGTGACCTACGCACGGAAGATCGGCGCCAAGTTACCCAGTGTGGCCTTGGAGGCCCACAGCCCGTGGCGCAGTAAGGCGGAATTTCAGAGAGATTTCTCCAGCGCTCGCATGACCACCTTGCGCACGTGGCTGGCGGGAAACGTTGGATTGCAGACGGATTTCATCATCGCTAGATCGCGAGCCGCATTGCCTAAAATCCTCGCCGCAGCCCCAACGAGCGAAAGAAAACGCATCGCGGCGAACTATCAGAAAGTTGCCTCCACCCCTCAGGGAGTCTATGCACTCATCGACTACGTCAATTTCAAAGGCGAAGGAACGGATATCGCGGAGAGATACCAAGGCTATGGATGGGGGCTCATGCAGGTTCTGGGCGGGATGAAGGACGGGCCCGCAGGGGGGGGGGCCGCTCAAGAATTCTCAGCCTCGGCGAAAAGGGTGCTCACTCGTAGAGTCGACCACGCACCTCCCGCTCGTGGGGAAAAACGCTGGGAACTGGGTTGGCACCGCCGCTGCGATACCTATGCCAAGACGCTCTGAGGGCGGAGGCGTATGGTAGCGGATCGTTTATAAGTGGAAACGAAAGAGGAATGAGGAACTCAGGCTGTCCTCAAATTCGCAGGCCAGATCCTAAAATTGATTTGGGCATGTACAAAAAAAGGCCTAGCGGTGGACTGAGATTTTGAGGTGCGCTATTCCTGAGCACTCTTTCCTACAGCCACGCCCGCTAGGCGAGTGTTTAGATTATACGACGCAGTAGCCTTATTAGGCTACTTTTTTGCCAGAGAAACGCTTCACAAGAGCAAGCATCCCGATTCCGATCGATGAGAGCAAAATGCCACTGCCGCTGTCTGGAACTGGACTTGGAGCCGTACCCCTGGTTTCAGGCGCCGCCGTGAAAGTGATTTCTTTGACCCTGAACGCATCAGCGGAGCTCTGATCGGTTGCAAGAACCGACGCCGCGATGGCCCACTTCATTGCAGAAATTGGAGGAATCGTGTTGTTGATATTGGCGGTGCGGTCTGTACCAGTACCGGTTTGGCTTTCTACCAAGCTCCAAGCGCTGTTGTAATAAGCGAAAATGGTAATGTCCGTGTCAGCAGAACCACTCTGCCACAATTTGGCAGAATCTAGGATGACGCTGGTGCTGAAGGAAAACACAACTCGGTCGAAGTAACCGGAGTTGTCAATATCTGTTGAGGTATCTGTAAAAAGAGCATTTCTAACACCGAGACCTTCATTAGAATCTTGATCCAAATGCGCTAATGTCCAATCTACACCTGGCGTAGTATAGGTGCTAGCGGCGTAAGTTTCGGCATACGCTGTCACCGTGGCGACTGATGTGTCATCATTGACGCGGGTGTTACCGTTACCGTTAAGGCCTGTTCCTGCATATGTTTCCGTACTTTCAGAAGGTTTATCCCACTTCATGGTGACGGCTTCTGCTTGGAATGCGGCGAGACCTAGAACGGTTCCGATGATTGCGATACGGGATACCGCGTTTGTTGACTTGGTAGGGAGTAAGTTGGGTGATTTCATATTTTTATTGTTGATTCAGAACAGCATGGATCAGTCAGCAAATTATATGCCATGAATTAAATTTGTGTTAGTTTGTATAAATTTATTTCTTTTAACATGTTTTATTTTAGTGGTTTAAGAAATTAAAGAATGAATTTTTTATTTGAGTTCGTACAAATGAGCCATGGGACGCCACCCGAAAGTGTAAGGTTTTCCGACACTTGATGCGAATCTCGCAGGCTGCGTTGTGTATTCTCACCCAAAACCGACATCATTTCTATGCACAAACAGACAAAGACAGTGCCTCGGTATGCAGAATCGGCCACGTCAAAGGATGGTTTTCAACCGCATTATTTAATGCTAACTAGCTGATTATATTTGACTTATCTATGGATAATCTGCGAAAAGATCTGATGACAAGGGTTCGCGAGCCGAGGGTGTCGGAATTCTTTACACTTTTGGCCGGGGGGTGTCGGGATTCTTTACACTTGTGATAGAATGGCTGCATTTTTGGAATGATTACCCCTTGGATGGATGGTTTACGGTGGCAATCTCGCCAATCGCTCGATTGGCAAGGGCGGAAGTCGATGATATCTCCCAAAAGGCAACGGTGCAGACCCCGAGTCTTCGCGTTTCCCGGGTTGGCTTACTCAACCTTTGCAGCGTTTTCCGCCGTGAGGACTTTGTAAGCCGTTTTGGCCATTTCCGCGGCGCCCTCGGTATTTGGATGGACGCGATCCGGTAGCAAATGCGGCTTGTCTGCGAGAGCCGCGTGCATATCGATGACGGTAAGTTTCATTTCAGCGGCGAGGGCGTCCAAACGTTTGATTTCCTCAAGCACGCCGGCCTCGTTGATACCAAAGTTGCCGGGTTCCGGTACCGAGCATGGCCGGCAAATGAAAATCTTGGGCTTGCTCGCGAGTGCCTGAAAGGATTTCACAAGCTCGGTGTAATCCGAGATGAATTCCGCTTCATGTTTCCAATTCTGAGGCTTCGTATCGTTGGTTCCAAGCAGGATAATCACCCGGTCAGGCTGAAATTCGAGGGCCTTCTGGTACGCGGCTTCATTCCAATAGGGGTTGTCCCCATTTTTCAGAAGTGTCCGCCCGCTGACACCGAAATTTCCCACGATCCACCCACTTCCCAACAACTTCTGGAGTTGCGACGGATAGGATTTCCCTGTCTCGGCTCCGGACCCCTGGGTAATGCTGTCACCAACGCAAGCCACACGGAGAGGTGCCGACAAGGGAGTCGACACAGGTACTTCAGCGGCCATCATAAAGCCTCCGAAAAATCCGTGGACGGCAAGAAAAAGAATAAACAAGCGGACATAAGAACGTTTAAGCATAAAAAAATCCAACAGCAGACACAAACCCAAGTAAACGCGCATTTTTAACCCAATTATTTATCAGATAAATAATTAGATTTTTTCTTGCGGTGTTGGGATTGGGTGTTAGCTTGATGGGGTCGGTGGGTTGCGGTGGTTGTTCGTTCGGCGACCGCAAGGGTTTTGGGAAATTCATTCGTTAAATTTTATTTTTTGTTAGTCTTATGAGGCATTCACGTTGGTTGGCACCTTGGAAGAATTCTTTGGAACGTCCGGTGATTTATCACTGCGTGACGCGGGTGGTGGAGCGACGCTTGGCGTTTGGACCGGATGAAAAGGAGCAGTTCCGGACTTATATGCGGATGTATGAGAATTTCTCTGGCTGCCGCGTGCTTTCTTATTGCTTGATGTGTAACCATATCCACTTGTTGTTAGAAGTGCCGCCGATGAAGGTGGGTGGCTTGTCGGATGATGAGTTGCTGAAACGTTTGCGGGCGATTTATTCGGAGGTGTTTGTGGCGGAAGTGGCTAAGGAATTGGCAGAAGCACGCCTACAGGTGAAAGATGGTCTGGCAGAAGAGTCGGTGGTGGTTGCTAGAATTCACGAGCGGTTCACTTATCGGATGCACGACTTGAGCGAGTTCATGAGGACCTTGCTGCTGCGGTTTTCACGCTGGTTCAATAAGCGACACGAACGGACAGGCGCGCTGTGGGAGTCGCGGTTCAAAAGTGTTTTGGTGGAGGAGGGGGTTGCATCGAAAACGATGGCAGCATACATCGATTTGAATCCAGTTAGAGCTGGCATGGTGCCAGATCCGGCGAATTACCGCTGGAGCAGTTACGGTGAGGCGATGGGTGGCGGGGCGCGAGGAAATGGCAAGAAAGCACGAGCGGGACTGGTACGGGCTTTGATGTCACACAAGGGATACGAGGCCGATGCTCGATTGTGGACGGGACGTGTGGCGAATGATTACAGATCTATATTGTTAGAAGACGGCAAGGAAGTGGTTAAAGAATCCGTGAATGCGGCTGGTAATTTAGAATCGCAAGTCATGAAAAGAGGCATAAAAAGTGCGGTGGCAGATGAAGAACACCAGCGATTGCAGCGCGGACAAGACGTAGCGCTAACGAAAGTGCTGCGTTGTCGCATCCGCTACTTCACGGATGGCGCGGTGATTGGCAGTCGGGGGTTTGTGAACGAAGCATTCGAGGGAGCAAGAGATCGATTTGGCAAGCGGCGCAAAGACGGAGCGCGAAAAATGAGAGGGACGAACCATGTTTTCACTGGCGTCCTTTGGAGCATTCGTGACTTGTCCAATAATTCGAAAGATTAAAAATCATTCATTTTCCGTCGCTATTGAATATTTATGTTAGACAACTGAACGCTAAAAATAAAACTGATTTTTTATTCCAGTGCTGATCTCAAGTCTGCAGCAGCGCTGCGGGCACTTGCAGGTGGCGGAGGAACGAAAGCGAAGTCGTCCTCGATGTGAGGAGTGAGAATCGCCTCTGTGGTCGCGGTGTCCAGTGTGAGTGAGATCGATGTTGAATTCGATGTTTTTGATCCACGTGTGATACTATCGACCGGCTCCAAGTTGGCGATACTAACAGATTCTGGAGCAGCTTTAAGATCCTCAAATTTTCGGGCTGTGGTGAGAACGCGAGTTTCGAATGAGCCCATCGCGCTGTTGTATTGTTCGACAGCGTTTCCTAACGAGCGACCAAGTTTTGCGAAATGATCGGTAAGTTTTCCGAGTCTTTCGTGGAGAGTGCGTCCGAGTGCCGAAATTTCTCTGGCATTTTCAGCGATGGATTCTTGGCGCCAACCGTAAGAAACTGCGCGAAGTAGGGCGATAAGAGTGGTGGGTGTGGCAAGGATGACTCCTTGGTCGACGCCGCGCTCAATCAGGCCGGGATCACTCTGGAGGGCAGCGGAGAAAAACGACTCACTGGGAAGAAAAAGTACGGTGAATTCTGGGGTCTGGGCAAATTGTGCGGTGTAATTCTTCGAGGAAAGTTGTTGGATGTGGGTGCGAACTTGTCTCGCATGGCGATGAAGCGCTTCCTCGCGGATGGTATCGTCGATGGTTTCGAGCGCGTCGAGGTAGGCGTCCATGGGTGTCTTAGAATCCACTACGATGGTTTTGCCACCAGGTAGTCTAACTATTAGATCTGGACGTAATTTTTTGCCTTCGTCTGTGGTGGTGGTGTGTTGAATTTCGAAGTCGCAGTGTTCTTGCATTCCGGCGAGTTCGACGACGCGGCGCAGTTGCATTTCGCCCCATTGACCGCGTCCGGTAGGCTGGCGGAGGGCCTTCACGAGTGATGCTGTTTCGCGTTGAAGTCCGAGTTGCCCTTCACCAAGTGCGCGGACTTGTTCCCGAAGTTCCGAGTAGGCACCCTCGCGAGATTTTTCAATTTCGCCGATGCGAATTTCGAATTTCCCGAGTGATTCCGCGACTGGAGTGATTAGAGTTTCGATGGCCACCTTGCGTTTTTCAATTTCGCCCTTGGCCTCCTCGGTTTGAGTGGCGAGTGAAGATTTCGCGAGTTGGAGAAATTGTTCTGACGACGAGCGTAGAGCGTCGGCGGAAAGGGCTTTAAAAGTGTCGGATAGTTTAATTTCCGCGCGTTCGAGCAGGGCTTGTTTTTCGTGGGCGGATTTAATTTCGCTTTCGAGGCGGGCACTGATTTCGGTGAGTTGATTTCGAAATGATTGGGATTCTTGTTCGTTGCGCTCGGCTTGGGACGCAGAGAGTGCGAGGCGTGCCTCGGTGTCTGCGGATCGACGTTCTTCTGATTTCAGGCGCTCCGCAGCGGTGGCAAGTTTGCCGGCAGCAGTGAGGCGTGTGAAGAGCCAGCCGATGAAAAGGCCGATCAACGCGGAGATGATTTGGGGGAGATAGGGCGTGAGTTGTTGTAACATCGTGGTTTTATCCTTGCGGCTTGCGGTTTACTCGGTTTCGTAGAGGAGTAGCCAGTTTCACCCGTATTTATCGAGTGGCTGGCCGATAGGCAAATCAAACTCCTCACACCAATGGCATTTACACTTCCTGAACTTGGCTTCTCGTACGACGCACTCGAACCTTCCATCGACGCACGGACGATGGAAATTCATTATTCAAAGCATCACCAAGCTTATATCACCAATCTCAACAATGCTCTCTCGGGCAAGCCTGACTTGGAATCCAAGACTGCGGATGCACTAATCCGTGATTTAGCAAGCGTGCCGGAAGACATTCGTGGTGCGGTGCGCAACAACGGTGGCGGTCACGTGAACCACTCGTTTTTTTGGAAAGTGATCGCACCAGGTGGTGCGCACGCGCCATCTGGCGAACTCGCGGCAGCCATCGACAAAGCATTTGGTTCGTTTGATGCGTTCAAGGAAGCTTTTGCGAAAGCTGGTGCTACCCGCTTCGGTTCAGGTTGGGCGTGGCTTTGCAAAAAGGGCGATGGTTCGCTAGTTGTTAGTTCCTCAGCAAATCAAGACAATCCAATTATGGGTTCGGCGTTCGGGGGGTGCGGTAATACCCCACTTCTCGGTCTAGATGTGTGGGAACATGCTTACTATCTCAACTATCAGAATCGCCGTCCCGAATACATTTCCGCATTTTGGAATGTGGTCAACTGGGATGTGGTGGCTGCAAACTTCGCGGCTTAAGTTTATCTAACATTCTTCAACCAGAAGAACTATCGTATCCGTTGCAATTCAGCGGATGCGATTTTTTATTTTTTCTAACTGACTAAGATTTGGGAAGAAAAAATTCACGTTGTTTCGTCGAGATCGGCATGCCAATTTTTTCCATCACTCTGAGCATGTCTTCCCAAAGATCGCGCTTGGTTGAGTGAGTGGTGTTAGTTTGAAGAAGCGTGCTTGGATGATAGGTAACGATGGTAGGCTTGCCGTTGCATGTGAACCACTGACCTCGCAGAGAAGGGACTGATCCAGAAACTCCTAACAATCCTTCCGCAGTGGTTTCGCCTAGAATGATGATGCATTCTGGGTTTACGATTTCGATTTCCTTGTGGAGAATAGGCAGGAATGCGGCCATTTCCTGTGAGCTTGATTTGCGGTTGTTCGTCGTTTGACGTGGTGCTGCAGGCCTAAATTTGACAATGTATGAAATGTAAACTTCCTCACGAGATAGTCCCATCGCTTTGAGGATGTCGTCGAGTTTTTGTCCGGATTCTCCGCTGAAAGGTTTCGCCTCACGTTCTTCGTGGTGGCCTGGAGCTTCACCCACCAGCAAGATCCGTGCTTGAGGATTTCCGCTGCCGAAGACCATGGTTTCTCGCAGCGATTCAAGGGCGCAAGATGCTGGCCAGTTAGATGCTTGGCGGCGTAGAGACTCGATTTGTTCGATGGCTGAATCGCCGGTGATCGTTAGATTG
>Ga0114974_10004502_pt1 | contig 10440 bp, 5 predicted proteins | sample S_130206_EF_Meta_FD_87318 | JGI IMG/M metagenome (GOLD analysis project Ga0114974, IMG submission 87318) | Freshwater microbial communities from Lake Simoncouche, Canada to study carbon cycling - S_130206_EF_MetaG | ecosystem: Environmental > Aquatic > Freshwater > Lake | place: Lake...
AGGCTTCGCGCCGGGGCGCGCGCAGGCGTTTGCCGCGTGGCTGGGGGCTGATGCGCGGCACGAGACGGCGGTCGCGGAGACCGAGCAAGCGATGGAGCTCTTGGCGGAAATGCCGGCCGTGCGCGCGCCGTTGGCGGCGCGGATTGCTGCGGTGGCACAGCCGGTGGCGCCCGTCGTGCGTTGGGGTGGATTTCGTCCGCCGGTGTGGGCCGCAGGGCTCGCCGCTGCGCTCGTGCTGGCGACGGGCGTGTGGTGGCTCGCGCCGAGCCGCTCGGTCGAACCGCAGCGCTATGTGACGGCGGCGGCGCGCCAGCAACAGATCGCGCTCAACGACGGCTCGGTCGTAAATCTCAATGTGAGCAGCGAAGTGAGCGTCCGCCTCACGTCGAACGAGCGCCGGGTGACGCTCGCGAACGGCGAGGCGCACTTCGCGGTCGCGCACGATACGGCGCGGCCGTTCATCGTGATAGCGGCGGGCGTCTCGGTGCGCGCGGTCGGCACGGCGTTCAGTGTGCGCGTGAGCGACGCGGGCGTCGAAGTCTTGGTGACCGAGGGCAAGGTCGAGGTGACGCGCGAGTCAACTTCAGCCGAACCAGCGACGGTCGCCCCGGCGTCGGCCCCCCCGTCGCGATTGGTCGCGGGCGAGCGTGCGGTGATTGCGCGTGAAGTTCCCGTCGTGAATGTGCCGATCGAGCGGGTTTCGGCCGAAGCATTGAGCGCTGCGGTGCAGTGGCACAGTCAGATGATGACGTTTTCCGACCTGCCGTTGCGCGAGGCCGTGGTGCTGTTCAACCGCCGCAATGAGACGCAGCTCGTGCTTTCCGACGACAAGCTCGGCGGCCAAAAAATCGGCGGCACCTTTGCAGCGGATCAGGTGGAGGCGTTTGTGCGCTTGCTGGAAAAAGACGGCGACGTCGTGGCGGAGCGGCGCGGAGCGCGGGAGATCGCGTTGCGCCGCGCACCGTGAAGCGGAGCACAGAAATCCTGAACGAAGTGGGCGCGACGGCTTCCGCAGCTCAACAATCGTTCTCGTTCCTCGTTCTCTTTCTCGTTCTCTCAATCCGGAGAGGAGGAGGAACGATTACGATTACGAGAACGATGGGCAGGCGGTTCGCCTCTGGACTGGGGTTGCTGGAATGCGGAGCAGTCCGACTAACCCATTTCATGCGGTGCTGCGTTGTGAGGGTAGCTCGGTTCCTCCTCATGTCGCATCGTCTCGCCACCCCGCCCCGTCTCGTCGCCACGGCTTTGTCGTGTGCGATGGCCGTGGCGGCAGTGCAGGGCGCGGCGGCGGTCGAGCAGAAGCGGAGCTATAACCTCCCCTCCGGCGACGCCGCCACGACCCTCAACCAGTTCGCCGGAGCCTCCGGCCAACAGATCATTTTCATGATGGAAAAGGTGAAGGGCGAACGGACCAACGCCGTGACCGGCGACTACGTCGCGCGCGAAGCATTGGACCGCATGCTCGCAGGCACCGGCCTGAGCGCCGCGCGCGATCCGGCCACTGGCGCCTTCGTGGTCAGTCCGAAGCGCACCGCCGAAGTCGTGCCGCGCACTGGGGAGGTCGGACCTGTTTCCGATCCGCAACCAAACCCACCCCCAAAAACCATGTCAGCCAAACCCAGCACTCTGTTCGCTTTCCTCGCCAGCTGGCTCCTCGCCTCGACCGCCGCTGAGGCGCAGACTTCCACCCCCGCCGCCAAGGACGAGGCCATCATGCTCTCGCCATTCCAGGTCGATGCCACGGCCGACAAGGGCTACCTTGCCACCCAGACCCTCAACGGCACCCGTTTGAAAACCGACCTCCGCGACCTAGGGGCGGCGATGACGATTTTCACCGAGGAAATGATGAACGACCTCGCGGCGAACAGCATCTCCGACATCGTGGCGTTCGCCCCGAACACCGATCCATTTGTCAACCGCCTCACCGACGCCGTCGGCAACGGCAACGACTTCCTCAATGTCCCCGTGCAGTATGTCACGCGCGGCGGCACGACCGCGGTCGTCGGCCAGAATTTTTTCGGCAACAACATCCCGCCCGACCGGTTCAACGCCGAGGCCTTCACGTTCACGCGCGGGCCCAACGCCATCCTCTTCGGCCTGGGCAATCCCGCGGGCGCCTTCACCTCGTCGAGCAAGCGCGCCAAGTTCCGCCAGGCCACCGAGGTCGAGGTCCGCACCGACAGCGACGAGAGCCTGCGGCTGACGGTCGACCACAACCAGGTCGTGATCCCGCGCGTGCTCGCGTTGCGCTACGCCGGGCTTTGGGAGAAGGCGCGCAGCTTCCGCGATCCCAGCGAGAATTTTCAGCGCCGCCACTACCTGACCCTCACGCTGACGCCGACGCGCCTGACCACGCTTCGCGTCAACTATGAGCGCGGCCAGTTGAATACCATGGCTATTCGTCCGTGGCCGGTCTACGACGGCCTCTCTTCGTGGGTGGCGGCCGGATCGCCGTTGAAGGCGACGCTCGGGGCCAGCGGCCTGCCCGCGGGCACGCAGAACGCGTATGGCACGGCCCAGCTTGTCTCGACGCAATACTCTCCAGCGGGAACGAGCGTGCCGACGATGAACTGGCTCAACATGGCCCGCAGCGCCATCCCGAACTACCCGACCTACCCGACCGTGAGCGGCAAACGCTCGCTCAACGATCCCTCGTTGTTCCCCGTCGAGGCCAACGTGATCGGCTTCGGTTCGTTTCGGCTGACCAATTTCCAGGTGCTCAGCGCTTTCCTGGAGCAGCAGATAACGCGCGATCTCTTCCTCGAGGTCGCCGTCAACCGCACCCGCAACAACACCCTCGCCGCCAACGCCTTTATCGGCGACTTCGACCGTATCTTTGCCGACGTGAACCAGCTTCTGCCGAATGGACAGCCGAATCCCAACGTCGGTCGCTATTACGCCGAGTCGTATTCGACACAGATTACCGCGCCGAGCGAGAGCATGAGCAAGCGCGCGATGTTGTCCTACGAACTGGATCTCACGCGGCGCGCCGGATGGACGCGTTGGCTGGGCCGCCACCGTTCGGCCGCGTTTTTCGAAAGTGCGAATTCGTGGGGTTGGAGCAGCAATTTGCCGACGATCAACGTCACGCCCACGGCCGGGTTTCCCGCCTCGATCGTCAGCAACACCAATCGCGTGAATTTCCGCTATTACCTCGATCCCGCGGCGGGGGTCGTTTCCGCAGGGCGCGATAACACCGTCGGCCTGGCGCGGATCTACGCGGGCGACCCGCTGCCGCCGGCAGACCCTAGCGGCGTGACGGTGGCCTACGTGGCTCAGAATGGCGGCACGGCCTCGGACACCTATCTCAACACCCGCGCGCTGGCGCTCCAAAGCCAGTTCCTGAAAGGGCGCCTCGTGATTACCAACGGCTGGCGCGAGGATGCGCAGGCGGTCTATCGCGCGGCCCCGGCCGACTACACTCCTTGGCAGGATGCCCGCGGCGTGTTTCCGGATCCCACCCGCTTCGGCACCAAGCGCACTTTCCCTGCCAGCCGGCGCGATCGCAGCGGGCGCACCTACACGCGCGGCGCGGTGCTGCACGCGCTCCCCTGGCTCAGCCTGACCTTCAACCAGTCGAATAATTTCCAGGCGAACGACTCCACCCGCAATGTCTTCGGCAATCTGTTGCCGAACCCCGAGGGCGAGGGGCGGGACTACGGCCTGAAATTCGCCTTCTTCCAGCAGCGGCTGGTTGCCGAGGTGAGCTACTACGAGAATTTCGGCCGCAACCGCATCGACTCCGGCATCGACACTGGCGTGGCCGGGCCCTTCCGGGGTGACATCAACTCGGTGTGGACCGCCATCGCCACCGCCGAGAACAAGCCCGAGTATAATGAATTCCCCTACGCCGCCGGCTTCAACACCTGGTCCGACAGCACTACGGGTCGCTCGACCGGCTATGAGTTTTCCGTGACGGCGAATCCCACGGCCCGCTGGCGCCTCACCTTCAACGGCAGCCGGCGCGCCGCGGGCGAGACCGTCGACCGCGGGGGTTTCATCCGACAATACCTTAACCAGAATCTGCCAATCTGGCGGGCCAATCCGGCGTGGCTCGCCCTCCCCATCGCGGGCAGCCCCGCCGAGACGGTTGGCTCCCGCGTCACGCGCCTGGAGAATTCGCTGCGCAACCTCGACGCCATCCAGGGCCTGCCCGACGATGTGTATGCGCCCCGGTGGTCCTTCAACCTGCTCACAAACTATTCGTTCTCGCCCGAATCGCGCCTGCGCGGCTTCGCCGTCGGCGCCAACACCAACCTCCGCGGCCCGACAGTCATCGGTTATGCCGAGAACGCGGCCAACACCCTCATCCCCACCCAACCGTATTACGCGAAAGACTTCCAGACCGTGGGCGGCCACCTCAGCTATTCCCGCAAGCTGTTTCGCAACCGCATCGACTGGCGCCTCCAGCTCAACGTGCGCAACGTGTTCGACCAGAATCGCGTCTTTCCACTGCGCACCGTGGATGCGCGCGACGGCACTAATCGCGGCGTGGTCGCCACCTGGCGCCTTAACGAACCCCGCACCTATGTGCTCACGAGTGTGTTCAAGTTTTGAACGCGCCCCGGTTTTTGTCTCACGCGGCAGTGCGTTCGTGCCCGGAGCCTTTATTGCCAGGAGCGATGACGGGGGTGTCGGCAGAAAAAATGTCCGCTTCTCCGCTGCTGCCTCCAACGACGGTCTCCCACGACGATGACTCCTCCAGCCCCTCCACGCTCGCACCTCCGCTTCGTCCAAATCGCGGACGCCCTCCGCGAACCCAACGCCTGGACGAACAACGAATGGCTCTGCCGTCCTAACCTCGTTGCCGCCGAGAAACGCCTCCTCGTGCGCGCCAACATGGACCCGCTGCACTGCCACCCATTTCACTATCACCCGCACCGCGAGGAAATCATCTACGTGCTCTACGGCCGCGCCGAGCAGTGGGCGGGTGACCAATACCGCATCCTCAGCGCCGGCGAAATGGCGCACATTCCGGCCGGCACCGTTCACGCCACCTACAACCCCACGCCGAACCGCTCGTCTTCCTCGCGATGCTCTCACCTGCGAAACTCCCCGACGACCTAGCCATCGTTCCGGCCCCCTTCGACGTCTCCAATCAAGAACCTTGGGCGAGTCTCCGCGACCACCTCACTCCCTGCCGCACCCGCAGCTAAGGCCAATATCCTCGAACCGCTAATTTTCGCTCATCCGCACTAATCCCAACCCCTCTCGCCTCTTCTTCGCTACTTCCGCCCGCCTTGATTCGCCGATTAGGCGAAACTTCCGAGTTTGAAAAATTAGCGATCACTAACGGTTAAAAAAACTTCCCCATGAAACGCCTCCTCACCCTCGCCACCCTCCTCGCCGTCGCCCTCGCCTCCGCGCTCTCCGCCGCCTCCGCGCCGGTTGTGGACGTAGGCGCGCTCGCGCCTTCGAGCGAGATCCGCGTCACGACCACCGGCTCCACCGTCACGGTCGAGTGGCCCGTCGACGCCTCCGCCTCCACGGCCATCGCGACCTTTGATCTCGCGCCCGACCATCCGCTCATCGCGTCCCTCGCCACCCGCGCCCACCGCGACGCCTCACCACGCCTCGTCGGCCGCGACCTCGAGCCCGCCACCACGATCACCGTCGGCCAACGCGACCTCGCGCGCAACGGATGGATGGTCTTCTTCGACAAGGTCAACACGCGCCCCTCCCAACGTTTCCCCGTAAAGCGCGCTCTCACCGCCGCAACCGCGACCTCCACCGCCACGCGCGCGCAACTCACCCTCACCGGCGTGCGCGCCGGCACCTTCTCCGGCCAGCTCGTCTTCACGTTCTACTCCGGCAGCGCATTCTTCCAGGCCGAGACCGTCCTGCACACCGCGGAAAACAGCCGCGCCCTCCTCTACGACAGCGGCCTCGTCTCCGCCCCCGGCCAAATCACGCGCTACCTCTGGGTCGACCCCAAGACCGAGGCGCTCACTCACGCCGAACCTGCGCCCGCCCCCGCATCGGCCGGCTCCGCCTCTGCCTCCGCAACCACTTCGCCCACACCGCTCCCCGTCAAATACCGCGTGGTCATCGCGGAGACCGCCACCGGCGCCATCGCCGCGTTTCCCGCGCCGCATCGTTTTCTCTACCCCCTCGATTTCGCCGATAACTTCGGCTTCACGTGGGCCGGCCGCGATCAACTCGCACCCGGCGACGGCTTCGGCGTTCGCCAGCCGCCCGAAGGCGACAAACGCTACGTTCCATGGGTCAACGCCCCTCCCGGCACCGACCAGCGCCTCGGCATTTTCTATCTCGTGAGCGACGCCGCCCCTGCCGCGCTCGCCGCCGTCAAACGACTCACGCACGACGACCACTACGTCGCCCTCCCCGGCTACAAAACGTTCACCAGCCACTTCCACGTCGAGCACACGCTCGCGCTGCTGAAGGCCCAGACCGCCGCCGGCAACACCACCGAAATTCCCGCCGATCTCCGCTCACCCGGCTTCGTCCGCGCCCTCCGCGGCAATGGCGTCGATATCGTCCACCTCGCCGAATTCCACAACGGCCAGACCCCGAAACTCGCCGCCGCACCGCGCCTCGCCCAGCTCCGCACGCTGCACGCCGAATGCGCCCGCCTCTCAGACGAAACCTTCCTCCTCCTCCCCGGCGAAGAGCCCAACGTCCACCTCGGCGGCCACTGGATCAGTTTCTTTCCGCGCCCCGTAAACTGGATTCTCCACCGCGGCCCCGACGAGCCCTTCGAGGAAAAAACGCCCACCGGCGAAACCCTCTACCGCGTCGGCAGCCCCGCCGATATCCTTACCCTCATGGAGCGCGAAAACGGCCTCATGTGGACCGCCCACGCCCGCATCAAATCGTCCATCGGTTTCCCCGACGCGTATCGGCACGAGCCCTTCTTCAACTCGCCCCGCTTCCTCGGTGCCGCTTGGAAAGCCATGCCCGCCGACTACTCCCGCCCCACCCTCGGCTGGCGCGTGCTCGACCTGCTCGACGACATGAACAACTGGGGCGCGCCCAAACAGGTCCTCGGCGAAGTCGATGTCTTCAAGATCGAGCCCGACTACGAACTCTATGGCGCGATGAACATCAACTACGTGAAGCTCGACCGCCTCCCGCGCTTCGCCGACGGCTGGCAGCCCGTCCTCGACGTCCTCCGCCGCGGCGACTTCTTTGTCACCACCGGCGAAATCCTCCTCACCGATTTTTCCGTCAACGGTGCCGGCTCCGCCTTGCCCGCTCAGCGTAACAAAGCCGCCACCGTCCGCGTCCGCGCCAAACTCGATTGGACCTTCCCGCTCGCCTTCGCCGAAATCGTCGCCGGCGACGGCGTAAACATCCACCGTCAGCGCATCGATCTCAGCACCACGCAAGCCTACGGCACGCAGCTTCTCGACGAAACCCTCCCCGCGAAAAACTGGCGCTGGGTCCGCCTCGAAGTTTGGGACATCGCAGCCAACGGCGCCTTCACCCAGCCCGTCCACCTCAACTAACCCCGTCTTCCGCGTCTTCCCTGTCTCTCGCGTCTTCCATGTCTTCCCTGTCTTCCGCGTCTTCCCCCCTCCCCGCCGATCGCCGCTTCGGCTGCTGCGGCAGCATGATTGCGCCCGCCAGCGATCCCGTCGGCCTCGCCATCGTCGAGGACCTCGCCGCGTTCGGCTACGACTACATCGAGCTCTCCCTCCGAACGAGCTGAACGGGGTCTGGCTTTGGGGTTTAGGGTCAGGCGATGAACGGTCCCACATTTTACGTCACCCGCTCTCTCATACGCCTGCGACCCCGATTCGGCTAACGCGCTCTTTCCCTGCATGAATCACCTTAACCAAAGCCGTCCCTTGGGGTAGAACCGGAATGAGCCGAATGTTAAACGGACCGTGACTCGGTGATCAGTTCTTCAAGGCCGCCGAGCCCGTAGCGGGCGCAAACGCTCCGCACCTCGTCCAATTCCAAATCCGGATTGCGCACCAGCAATTCGATGATGTCCGCTTTGGATTTGTGCCCGCCGGCATAGAGTTTGAGCGCGATCAGGTGCGGAATCGGCACAATTTTAAGTGGACTGTCTTCGCGCACGACCAACGTCGAGAGCCGCACGGCATCTTCGATCACCGCCGGGAAACGGCCGGCGTAACTGATGATCTGCACCAGGCCAAAGTCGCCGCTGACATCGATGACGCCCCCGAGCGGATCTGCTCCGTCGGGTTCCCGTAATTCCACGTCAAGCCCGGCCTCGCGCAGCGATGTGACCACGGCGCGCAGCGTGGGGAGGTCGGCGTTGACGCCCAGATCGAGATCATCGGTCTGCCGCACGTAGTGATGGGCCGCGAGCGCCACCGCTCCAATCACGACTGCGTCAAGGTGATGGCGCGCCAAAACGGCGAGAACCGCTTCCGCGGCTCGCAGCAGATCATCGGGGTGACTCATCCGGACGTTTTAGCCGGCCTGGGTTTGAGCCACGAGAAGCGGGCGCCCACGGTCAGCGCGGACTCAATCCTTTCGTGGACGGATAGGCGCCTGATCCGTTCCTGTTCCCGTTCGCGGGCGTGAGCCGCACACGCGCTCCGGCGCGGCTCGTGAGTCATGACTGCAGCAGTGTTGTTCGGGTCGTGGGCCATGAGTGGTTCCGGTGGCTGATTGTCAGGGAGCGCGCAGACGTCTCAAGGAGATTCCATGGCGGCGCGAACGAATCATGAGAACAGGATCACGCCGGCGCACGAAACCATCATGATATTCCCTATTGTAGACCGCCCGTTGGGAGGGCAACCCGGCCACCGGCCGGGCCTACACTTTGAAAAACGAGGGGCGTTGGGACCAGCCGAACGGGTCTATTAATTCAAGCAGGTCCTCGATCCTCGACGCAGACACGAATTTGCTCGCGCCGACGAATCGCACGGAATTCCGGCTCCACGCAGGCCCTCACCTCGCACTCCAACGCCGAGTCAAAGACCGACCGCGCTTCTGTCGTTGCCGAATTGATTCCCGCTCCTTTGCTCTGCTTCACGCTGCTCGTCATCGGGCGCATCGTTGGATCAACTCGCTCGTCTATCCCCTCATGTCTAAGCCCATCACGAAAACTCCCGGCCGCCGCGACTTCCTGAAATCGACCGCTCTCCTGAGTGGCGCGGCGTTTGTGCTTCCTCGTTTCAGCATTGGCCAGTCGGGCGGCTCACCGAACAGCAAGGTCAACATCGCGATGATCGGCGCCGGCGGCATCGCCGGCATGGCCTACGGTTCCTGTTGCGATGAAAATGTGGTCGGGCTCTGCGACGTGGATGAAACAAAGTTTGGCCAACACAAAAAAACCTACCCGACGCTCGCGGCCGCGAAAAAATTCGCCGATTTCCGCGTCATGCTCGACAAGATGGGCAAGGAAATCGACGCCGTCTGCATCAACACTCCGGACCACACTCACTTTGCCGCCACCCTCGAGTGCATGCAGCGGGGCAAGCACGTCATCACCCAGAAACCGCTCACGCATGACATCTGGCAGGCGCGCACGCTCCGCCTCGCGGCCAAGAAATACAAGGTCGTCACGAACATGGGCAATCAGGGCCACACCTATGACGGCATTCGCAAAATGAAGGAATGGGTCGAGGCCGGCATCCTCGGTCAAGTCACCGAAATCCACTCGGGGATCGGTGGCCCGGAGTGGAAGGGTGGCTATTTCCGCAAACCCGCCAAACTGCCGTTGGACGTCGAGCCCGTGCCCGCGGGATTGAATTGGGATTTGTGGCAGGGCCCGGTGCCGGAGTCGGCTTACAGCGCATTTCTTCATCCGAGGTTTTGGCGCGGATTCTGGCAATACGGCGGCGGCACGTTGGGCGATTGGTTCTGTCATATTGGCGACGGCCCCGTCTGGGTGCTCGATCTCTACGAGCCGACGGTCATCGAATGCGTCGAGCGAAAGGCCAACGAATTGGGCGACTCGATGTGCCCGAACAGCTCCGTCGTGCGCTGGGATTTTCCGGCGCGCGGAAAGTTGGCGCCGTGTTCGCTTTATTGGAGCGATGGCCAGGCGAACGGCGGACGCGCGATCAAGACTTCTGCCGATTGGAACTGGTCCACCAAGCATTCCGAGACGGGCAAGGTCACCGCGTCGCCGCCACCGAAAGCGGGCTCTTACTGGACCGGCAGCAAAGCCAATGCGTTTCTCGACAATCGCTCCAATAATCCGCGTCTGGCCGACATGGAGAAAAACAACGCGTTGCGCGAAAGCGGCACGCTCCCGGAGGCCAAGTATCGCCGGGTGAAAGGTGGGCCGCACCAAGAATGGATCGATGCGATCAAGGGTCTCATCCCCGACACGGGCGCGAATTTCGAGTATGCCGCGCGGTTGACCGAGATCGATCTACTCGGGGTTTTGGCCCAACGCTTCGGCGGACGTATCGAGTGGGATGCCGCCAAGATGAAGGTCATGAATCGCCCGGAATTGAACGCCTACTTGAAAGAGCCGGTCCGGCGCGG
>Ga0114974_10004506_pt1 | contig 10435 bp, 6 predicted proteins | sample S_130206_EF_Meta_FD_87318 | JGI IMG/M metagenome (GOLD analysis project Ga0114974, IMG submission 87318) | Freshwater microbial communities from Lake Simoncouche, Canada to study carbon cycling - S_130206_EF_MetaG | ecosystem: Environmental > Aquatic > Freshwater > Lake | place: Lake...
GACCGAACTGTCTCACGACGTTCTGAACCCAGCTCGCGTACCGCTTTAACCGGCGAACAGCCGGACCCTTGGGACCTTCTCCAGCCCCAGGATGCGATGAGCCGACATCGAGGTGCCAAACCGCGCCGTCGATATGAACTCTTGGGCGCGATCAGCCTGTTATCCCCGGCGTACCTTTTGTCCGATGAGCGATGGCGATTCCACTTTCAACCACCGGATCACTTGGGCCGACTTTCGTCCCTGCTCGACTTGTAGGTCTCGCAGTCAGGCTCTCATGTACCCATACGCTCGACGCATGATTACCAACCATGCTGAGAGAACCATAGCACTCCTCCGTTACTCTTTAGGAGGAAACCGCCCCAGTCAAACTGACCCGCTGCCGTGGTCCCCCACCCGGATGACGGGCAAGGGTTAGAATCTTCATGAAGAAAAGGTGGTGTTTCATTGGCGACTCCCCTTAGGCCGAAACCCAAGGATCAACGTCTCCCACTTACGCTAAGTATTCCGAACGAAAATCCAGCGACAGCTTACAGTAAAGGTGCACGGGGTCTTTCCGTCCTACTGCGGGTAGGCGGCATCTTCACCGCCAATACAACTTCGCCGAGCGCCTCTTCGAGACAGCGGCCCACTCGTTACACGATTCGTGCAGGTCGGAACTTACCCGACAAGGAATTTCGCTACCTTAGGACCGTTATAGTTACGGCCGACATTCACCGGGACTTGGGCTCGGAGCTTCGCCTTGCGGCTGACCCCTTACCGTAATCTTTCGGCATTGGTCACGTGTCACACCCTATACGTCGTCTTCACGACTTAGCAGAGTGCTGTGTTTTTGCTAAACAGTCGGTAGGCCCATTTCTCTGCGACCCCATCTTGCGACGGGGCACCCCTTATCCCTAAGTTACGGGGTTAGATTGCCGAGTTCCTTGAAGAGGGTTCACTCGCGCACCTTAGTATACTCTACTCACCCACCTGTGTCGGTTTACGGTACGGGCGCCTTAGTATTCGCTACGCTTTTTCTCGGCAAAAACTTTAAATGATCCGCTTCGGCCGTAGCCTCCGCGTCCCCTTGCGGGACAAGGACATTCATCACCTTGCCACTCTCCGTTCTTGCGTCCACGTAGGTTAAATTTCGGCGGTGCAGGAATATTGAACCTGCTGCCCATCGTCTACGCCGTGCGGCCTCGACTTAGGACCCGACTAACCCTGGGAGGACGAACCTTCCCCAGGAAACCTTGGGTTTACGGCGTCCCGGAATTTCACCGGGATGATCGCTACTCATGTCTGCATTCTCACTTCCGTACACTCCACGGTCAGTTTCCTTTCCGCTTCGATGCGTACAGAACGCTCCCCTACCACGAAATTCCGGCGAACCGGTATTTCATCCGTAGCTTCGGTCGACCGCTTGATCGCCAATCATTTTCGGCGCGGGATCTCTCGATGAGTCAGCTGTTACGCTTTGTTTAAATGATGGCTGCCTCTAAGCCAACATCCTCACTGTCTAAGAAATCCCACATCCTTTCCACTCAGCGGTCGTTAGGCACCTTAGCTGACGGTCTGGGCTGTTTCCCTCTCGACGACGAAGCTTATCCCCCGCCGTCTGACTCCTGCACTCCACCCTGTAGCATTCGGAGTTTGATTGGATTCGGTACCCGGGTATGGGCCCTCGTCCATCCAGTGCTCTACCTCTACAGGTCAGCATGCAAGGCTAGCCCTCAAGCTATTTCGGGGAGAACCAGCTATCACGGGGTTTGATTAGTCTTTCGCTCCTACCCACAGCTCATCCGAGAGCTTTTCAACGCTCACCAGTTCGGACCTCCATCCCATTTTACTGGGACTTCATCCTGGCCATGGGTAGATCACCTCCGCTTCGGGTCTACTGCCTGCGACTATGTTCGCCCATTTCGGACTCGCTTTCGCTCCGCCTCTGGACCAGAAGCCCTTCGGCACGCCACAGACAATAACTCGCAGACTCATTAAGCAAAAGGCACGCCATCACCCCTTGCGGGGCTCTGACACCTTGTCGGCACACGGTTGCAGGTTCTGTTTCACTCCGCTCACAGCGGTTCTTTTCACCTTTCCCTCGCGGTACTTGTCCACTATCGGTCACCAGATTGTATTTAGCCTTATCCCGTGGTCGGGACGGGTTCACGCGAAGTTTCACGTGCATCGCGTTACTCAGGGTACCACTAGGGCTCTTTCGGTTTTCGGATACGGGTCTCTCACCCTCTTGGGAGCGGCTTTCCATCCGCTTCTCCTAACCGTCGAAGTCCCACATTGTGGCCCTACAACCCCGAGGAGCAAGCTCCTCGGTTTGGGCTTTTCCGTTTTCGCTCGCCACTACTTACGGAATCACGCTCGTTTTCTCTTCCTCCGCTTACTGAGATGTTTCACTTCAGCGGGTGTCGCTCTACTGGCCCTATGTATTCAGGCCAGAGTGATCGGGCATTCCCCCGATCGGGTTACCCCATTAGGAAATTCCCGGGTCCAAGCGCCTGTGTGCGGCTCCCCGGGACTTATCGCAGCTTACCACGTCCTTCATCGCCATCTGGTGCCAAGGCATTCTCCGTGCGCCTTCGGTAGCTTGATCTCGCAATCCGTTAAGGTCGCTTACAATTCATTTCCAATTCTTCAATAGAATCTCGCCTCGACTTGAAGTTGTTTTACCCGAGTTATATCTCGTAATCCCGCACGGTTCCCCGCACGGGACACGAAAAGACTCGTGTGTAAAAACTATCTATTCTGCGCAGTTGTCAAAGAACCCCCAGCCAGCTTGCGCTAACTAGGGAAATATTTCGTTTCCCTTACTCCCTCTCCCGGCGTCCATTCCACCCATCCTGCCTCGTGGGCCTGACTGGGCTCGAACCAGTGACCCTGCGCTTATCAAGCGCATGCTCTAACCAACTGAGCTACAGGCCCCAGCCAAATTGTATCCCGCCATCCTCACTGGAGGCATGGGGATTCGAACCCCAGACCTATAGCTTGCAAAGCTACCGCTCTACCAACTGAGCTATGCCCCCAAAGCCATCAGGTCCACAGGATCGGACGCCAAAAAAAGTTTGTTCGGAAGACTGAATTGTGCGGGCCACTCAGGCGTGGCCGCATTGGGTTTCCCCAACGTGGTCTTAAAATCCCATCGTTCGTTTTACCGAACGTACAGGGATCGACCTATCTCGACTCAATCCAGTCAGGAGACGAATCTCCCGACAGGAATGAGTCGAGGTAAAATACTCCTTAGAAAGGAGGTAATCCAGCCGCAGGTTCCCCTACGGCTACCTTGTTACGACTTCATCCCAATCACCAGCCTTACCTTAGGCACCCGGAGGCGACTTTGGGTAAAACCGGCTTTCATGATGTGACGGGCGGTGTGTACAAGGCCCGGGAACGTATTCACGGCGCCGTAGCTGATGCGCCATTACTAGCGATTCCAACTTCATGGAGGCGAGTTGCAGCCTCCAATCCGAACTGGGCCCAACTTTACGGGATTAGCTCCACCTTGCGGTCTTGCGTCCCTCTGTATTGGGCATTGTAGTACGTGTGCAGCCCTGGCCGTAAGGGCCATACGGACTTGACGTCGTCCCCACCTTCCTCCCCGTTTCACAGGGCAGTCTGGTCAGATTCCGGTTGCCCGGGAATAACTAACCACGAGGGTTGCGCTCGTTGCGGGACTTAACCCAACATCTCACGACACGAGCTGACGACAGCCATGCAGCACCTGTGCAAATCGCCCTTGCGGGCCAGCGTGTTTCCACGCTTGAACTAAGCATGTCAAGGCCAGGTAAGGTTCTTCGCGTTGCATCGAATTAAGCCACATACTCCACCGCTTGTGCGGGCCCCCGTCAATTTCTTTGAGTTTTAATCTTGCGACCGTACTTCCCAGGCGGCTCATTTAATCCGTTAGGTTCGACACAGGCGGGGTCGAATCCGCCTACATCTAATGAGCACCGTTTACTGCCAGGACTACCGGGGTATCTAATCCCGTTTGCTCCCCTGGCCTTCGTGTTTCAGGGTCAGATTTCGTCTTGAGGGCTGCTTTCGCCATCGGCGTTCCTCTCGATATCTACGCATTTCACCGCTACACCGAGAATTCCGCCCTCATCTCCGAACCTCCAGCCGAGCAGTATTCGACGCAGTTCCGTTGTTGAGCAACGGGATTTCACGTCAAACTTACACGACCCCCTACACACCCTTTACGCCCAGTAAATCCGAACAACGCTTGGGGCCTCTGTATCACCGCGGCTGCTGGCACAGAGTTAGCCGCCCCTTCCTCTCCGACTACCATCAAGCATCCGATTTATTAATCCGGATGCCTTGTTCGTCGGTGACAGGAGTTTACGAGCCGAAGCCCTTCATCCTCCACGCGGCGTCGCTCCTTCAGGGTTGCCCCCATTGAGAAAAATCCTCGACTGCTGCCACCCGTAGGTGTCTGGACCGTGTCTCAGTTCCAGTGTGGCTGGTCGTCCTCTCAGACCAGCTACCCGTCTAAGCCTTGGTGAGCCATTACCTCACCAACTAGCTGATAGGGCGCGGGCTCCTCCGATAGCGTGAGGCCTTGCGGTCCCCCACTTTGCCCTTACGGGCATATGCGGTATTAATTTGCCTTTCGGCAAGCTATCCCCCACTTCCGGATAAATTCCCACGTGTTACGCACCCATTCGCCACTCAATTTTTCCAGTTATTGCTAACCGGAAAAATCGCGTTCGACTTGCATGTCTTATCCACGCCGCCAGCGTTCGTTCTGAGCCAGAATCAAACTCTCCAATAGAGAATATGAGCCGATCTCCCCAGGTTACCCCAAGAAAACCAGCCTTAAATTCTGGCCAATATATTATTGGCCGACAAAATGTTTGGTCACCACCTCCGCTCTGAGCTTGCACCCAGACCGGCATCCTCGCCTCAGGCTGTCAACCCGATCGAGAACGGTAACCCGCACAATTCAATCTTCCTTCGAACTTCTGCTGTCGATTGTATCCCCTTGTCCGTATCCAGACAAAAGAACACCCCGTTGGTAAAGAACTGGTTTCCCCGCAGATCCGAAAAAAATCCGAAACTGAAATTAAGGGGATGGAAAAGATACGCCTCCCACAGATTAGGTCAAACGTTATTTTATTTATTTTTACCTAACCTATTCATTTTGCCCATACTCACCTATGCCACATACCCACCACACCCACCCCAAAAAAAATGCCCACTCCTGCCACTCTGCACCTTCCAAACCCACACCCTACGGCCTCCTCGCCCTCATTTCCCTCTCCTTAGCCCTACCACTCCATTTTATCTCCTCCGACCACCTATCACTACCGTATAAGCCTTTCATTGAGGCACTTATATCTGGAATAGCTGTTTTTATTGTCGGTTTTCCAATCCTAAAAGCCTTTATTTTAAGCGTGCAAACCATTAACCCAAATATGTTTACGCTACTTGGTACAGGCACACTAACCGCATACCTCTATAGCCTTTTTGGACTATTTTTCCTGCCAACTAGCCAAAACACCCCGTTTTTCGATGCCGCCGCCGCCATCACCACCCTCATCCTTGCAGGCCAATGGATCGAACAGCGCTCCGAAAATAAACTCGCCCACTCCCTAAAAAATCTCCTCTCCCTCACCCCTCCCACCGCTCGCCTCCTCCAGGGATCTGTCGAAAAAATGATTCCCTGGACCGATATTCAACCCGGTCAACACCTCCTCGTCCTCCCGGGCGAAAATATTCCCACCGACGGAAAAATTCTCGAGGGCCACGCCTCTGTTGAAGAATCTATCCTCACCGGCGAACCCCTCCCCATCGAAAAATTCCCAGGCGACTCCGTCCTTGGCGGCACTCTCCTCTCCGGAGGTCGGCTCCTCATCCTCGCCGAAAAAGCCGGAAACCAATCTCTCGTCGCCCGACTCGCTCGTCTTGTCGATGAAGCCAAGGAAAATCCCCCACCCTTCCAGCGCACCGCCGACAAAATCGCAGGCGCCTTCACCCCCCTTGTCCTCCTTCTCGCTCTCGCCACCGCCCTCGGTTGGATTTTCGTAGGCGAATCTACCGCCAATGCCATCAGTCGTGCCGTAGCCGTTCTTATCGCCGCTTGCCCCTGTGCCCTCGGACTCGCCGCCCCCGTCGCCACCGCCTGCGGACTCTCCCGCGCCGCCCGCCTCGGTGTTCTGATTCGCAACCCCTCATCCCTCGAAAAACTTTCCAAAGTAAAACTCCTCGTCGTCGATAAAACCGGAACCCTCACCGAGGGCAATCCCGCCCTCACCCATATCACCACCGCCGTAGGAATTTCCGAAACGTTAGCTCTAACCCTCGGCGCATCGCTCGCCTCCTCCAGCCTCCACCCTTTGTCCAAAGCCATCGTCAAAGCAGCCCTCTCAAAAAATCTATCCCTTGAAAAAATCTCCGATATTCACGACACCCCAGGCCAAGGGATCGCCGGAAGAAACAAAGTAACTAAACTTCTCCTCGGACAACTCTCCTTCCTCGAACAAAAAAATATCCATATCACACCCGACCTCCGCACCTCTGCCCCCACAAATGTTCAGACCACAGCAGGACCCGCCGTCTGGCTCGCCCAAGAAAATCAGTGCCTCGCACGTTTTGATATGGCCGACCCCATCCGCTCCACCACTCCCGCCGCCATCCGCTCCCTAAAAAATCTCGGTATCGATATTGAGCTTCTCACTGGCGATCAACCCGAACCCGCTCGCGCTGTCGCCGCCCAACTCGGCATCACCCGCCTCCAAGCCGCCGTCAAACCCGAAGGCAAAGCCGCCCGCGTTTCCGCTCTTCTCGGCACCGTCCCTGGTCTCGTCGCCATGGCAGGCGATGGCACGAACGACGCTCCCGCCCTCGCCTCCGCTGATCTGGGGATTTCACTCGGAAGCGGAACCGATGCCGCCAAAGAAGCCTCCTCAGTTGTTGTCTTAAATGGCGACATCGCCGGCATAGCTCGCGCCTTCCTCATCGGCCGAGCCACCGTCCGGGTCATCCGTCAGAATCTTTTTTTGGCCTTCGCCTACAACGCTCTGGCTCTTCCCGCCGCCGCCGGCCTCTTTATCTCTTCCACCGGTTGGGCCCTCTCCCCCACCTCGGCCGCCACCTCCATGGGTCTCTCCAGCCTTCTCCTCACTGGAAATGCGCTAAGGCTTCTTCGATATAAACCCAGCTCTTAAATAAAAAATCCCGAATCAAAGGATTCGGGATTGGTCGAGAAACTTTTTTTCAATACGTCCAACCGAACAACTTCCATCCATCGTTGGGTCGGCTCGAGCCGTCGGGCGAATCCATCATATTATTGCTATAAGTGGGTGCCGTGCCCCTCTCCTGAATCACCTGCTGGTAAACCGGCTTGTTCGGGCTGGCCGGATTCACCGAATCCCAGCCCTTGTTTGCCATCACCACAAACATTCCTACGTCAGGACTGTTGTCCTCGGGCTGAATCCGGCTCCTCGCCTGCTCCTCCTCCGGATTCGCAACTGAACTCTCCACCTTCTCCTTATCCTCCGACTTACCACTATCTCCACTGCTTGACTTTACAGTCCGCGCGTCCGCTAAAGGATTTTTCTTTGCGGGCACAGGCTTCACCGCCCCTCCCGCCGTCGGATCACTCGTTTGCGCACCCGCCCACCCCGCAAAAAGGAGGCCCAGCAGAAGCCATTTCGATACATTTTTCACTTTCCGACTATAAACCCCCCTTTTTTGCGGGTCAAACCAGCCCATCGGCTTCCCTCGACAATCGGACCCCATGGGGCACGCTTTTCCAGTGCGTATTTTGGCTCTCGACCCCTCCCTCCGCTCCACCGGTTACGCCATTCTTGAAGGCACCGCCGAAAAACCTGCTGTCCTCGCCTCCGGCACCATTAAAAATCCCGCCTCCCGAACCTCCCAAGATTGCCTGATCGAAATTCACGACCGTCTATCCGAGCTTATCTCACAGCACTCTCCAACGGCTCTCGCCATTGAACTCATCATCTATGTTCAAAACACCCGCACCGCCGTCATCCTCGGCGCCGCTAGGGGTGTCGCCCTCCTCGCCGCCGCCCGAGGCGGCCTCACCATCCACGAATATCCCCCGAAACTCGTCAAGAAATCCGCTACCGGAAAAGGCGCTGCAAAAAAAGAGCAGGTCGCCTTCATGACGCGTGCCCTGTTCGGTCTTCGCCACAACCCCGCCCCCGATGAAGCCGATGCCCTCGCCGTCGGCCTCACCCACCTACGTCGTGCAGCCTTTTCCTCGCGCATGATTCCGGCAATCTCCTGACATGATCGCTTTTCTTGAGGGCACTCTCACCGAATCTTGGCCCACCCGCGCGGTCATCAACTGCCAAGGCATCGGATACGACCTCCTGATCCCTGTAACCACATTCGACCATCTCCCGCAACCCGGGGAGAAAGTCCGACTCCTCACTCACCTCGTGGTTCGAGAGGACGCCCACACTCTTTACGGATTTTTCTCTTCGGGGGAACGCGACCTTTTTCGACTTCTTCTTCACCACGTCTCCGGTGTTGGCCCTAAAACCGCCCTCTCCATTCTCGCCGGCACCACTCCTCAAGCTGTTCGAGACGCCGTCGCCTCAGGCGACACCTCCTCTCTCGCGAAACTCAAGGGCCTGGGCAAAAAGACCGCCGAACGAATCGTTCTCGAACTCCGTGACAAACTCCCCGCCCTCGACTCCCTTGCCGGAGGCTCCTCCACCCACCCTCAATCCACTCCTACGATGACAGGTCACTCCCAAGACGCCCTGCTCGCTCTCCTCGCCCTCGGATACAAATCGGCAGAAGCCCAAAAAGCCCTCCAAGGCCTCGACTCCTCTCTCCCCTCAGCCCAACTAGTCCGCGAAGCCCTTCGCCGCCTCGGCTAATCCTCCGCCACTCACGCCTCCCGCGCACCTTTTTGACAAAAGGTTCGACTTCATTCCCCACTTCGTTATGGTTTTCGTTCCAAACCAACGACAACCCATAGAAAAGGAACCCAACCCATGCCCCTCGATACCGCCGAACGCACCCAACTCCTCACCCCTTCCGCCACTCTCGCCATTGATGCTCGCGCAAAGAGCATGAAAGCCGAAGGCCTCGATGTCGTAGGCTTCGGAGCTGGAGAACCGGACTTTGATACTCCCGAACACATCAAAGCCGCCGCCATGGGCTCTCTCGACGCTGGTTTCACCAAATACACTCCCTCCTCCGGCATTCCCGAACTTCGCGCTGCGATTTCAGAAAAGCTAAAAGCCGATAACAATCTCTCCTACGAACCCTCCCAGATCATCGTGACCTGCGGAGCCAAACACGCCTGCTTCAACGCCATCCTTGCCACGGTGAATCCCGGAGATGAAGTTCTCATTCCCGCTCCCTATTGGCTGAGCTACCCGGAAATGGTTCGCATCGCAGGCGGGGAACCGATCCTCGTTCCGACAAAAGCCGAAAATAGCTACAAGCTGACTCCCGAACTTTTCCGCGAGTACATGAGCCCGATGACCAAACTGGTCATTCTCAACTCCCCCGGAAACCCCACAGGCTCCGTCTATTCGGAAAATGAGCTCGCCGCACTCGCCGAGGTTGCCTTGGACGAAGAGATCTACATCCTCTCCGACGAAATTTACGAAAAACTCGTTTATGATGATGTAAAACACTCCTCCATCGGATCTTTCAGCAAGGATCTCTATAACCTCACTCTCACCGTCAACGGATTCAGCAAACCCTACGCCATGACTGGTTGGCGCCTTGGGTACGTGGCCGCCCCTACCGGTTTGGCCAAGGTAATCGATTCGATCCAAAGCCACTCCACCTCTCACCCCACCTCCTTCGCGCAAAAAGGTGCCCTCGCAGCCTACCGTGGACCCCAAGAGTGTGTTCAGGAAATGGTGAAGGAGTACGACAAACGCCGTCGTCGCTTCTGCGATCTCCTCACCTTAATTCCGAAACTCTCCTTCGTGAAACCTCAAGGTGCTTTCTATATTCTCGTCGATATCTCTCGCACAGGAATGAGCTCGACCGAGTTCTCCGAAAAACTGCTGGAAAAAGAGCGCGTCGCTGTGGTCCCAGGCAAGGCCTTCGGACTGGACTCCACTGTCCGCGTCTCCTACGCCACCTCCATCGATCAGATCGAAGAGGGTGTCCGCAGGATCGCTAAGTTCTGCAAATAATTCCCTCAGTGGTACGCGGTTGCTAAAAAAGCAGCCTCTCCCACTTGCGCTTCGGGTTTTGCCGATTTAAGATAGTTATTTCATGAACGGACTCTTCCTTCTCACCTTTCTTGGGACTATGGCCCTCTCCCTTTGGGCCGCCGCAAAAGTCAAAATTGCCTACGCCAAGGGTAGCCAAGTCCCCGCCTCCTCAGGCTTCACCGGCGCGGAGGCGGCCTCCCGCATCCTCGATGCCGCTGGAATTCGAAATGTTCAGATCGTTGAGCAGGATGGTATCCTCGGGGATCACTACGATCCAATGCATCATC
>Ga0114974_10004508_pt1 | contig 10433 bp, 25 predicted proteins | sample S_130206_EF_Meta_FD_87318 | JGI IMG/M metagenome (GOLD analysis project Ga0114974, IMG submission 87318) | Freshwater microbial communities from Lake Simoncouche, Canada to study carbon cycling - S_130206_EF_MetaG | ecosystem: Environmental > Aquatic > Freshwater > Lake | place: Lake...
TACACCCGAACCCTTACTGTGCAAGACATCCAACAAGGTGCGCTTAGTGCAGACAACTTCATGTGGTATATATTCCAACATGAGACATTGTATCCAGAACTATCAGCCCGTATAGATAAACTAGTTGTCGGACTAGTCCGACAGAATGAGAGTGTGTAAGATGTGTTTATTAGTTGTAGCCTCGCCTAATTCTACTCCTCGCAAGAAGGATTTAGAATGTGCATCATGTAATAATCCGCATGGCTTCGGCTTTGCGGTTATCACGCCCAATGGCATTGTCACAGGTCGTGGCATGTCTAGCAAGAAGATAATCAAGCAGTTCCTAGAAGTACGCAAGGAGTTTCCAAATAGTTATGCAATGTTCCATGCTCGCTTTGCTACGCATGGTGTAAAGAATGATGATAATTGTCATCCATTCAGAGTGCCTAACTCATACGATACTTACCTTGCACACAATGGTATCTTAGATATCAAAATCTCTGCTGGTGATAGACGAAGTGACACGCGTATCTTTGCAGAGGATACGCTACCTAGCATGGGTGGCATTGTAGCACTAGATGATGACCATGTATGGTCTATGGTCAGCAAGTGGGCGTTAGGTAGCAAGATTGCTATCTTTACCTTAGACCCTAGCGCCAAAGAGGTATGCTACATTGTCAATGAAGATGCTGGTCATTGGGATAACGAGGGCATGTGGTGGTCTAACACTACCTACAAGCAATCGACTTGGAGCACCTATCTAAGCATGCCCAGTACGGCGTCGGTTACGGCGCTTAATGATAGCGGGTACCAAGAAGATGGACTCGTTTATGAGTGCGCTCATTGCCTTACCATAGCAGAGGAGGACTCTAGCCCGTACTACTGCGAGATGTGCTTTACATGCTATGATTGCGACGGGATGTATCAAGATACATGCCTATGCTGGACACCTGAAACAGACCGATACTCATACAACAGAAAGGGAAAGATAAGTGGATACTACAATGACTCATTCGGATTCTAGTGTCGGGTTAACCCGACAGGACGACCCATTCAAAGGGATGTGGGTGGCGGGGTGGATTACTTCGACACAAACCGTAGATGGACTTGTCCACTACGGACCATTCGACACGCAAGAACTTGCCCTAGAGTGGGGTAAGGAACTAACTAATGTAGAGGTGTATCGAGTATTCGTACCCTCATTCAATGCAGGATAGGAGCATCATGACCACGGAACAGAAAGAAAAATTGCGGGAAGTCTTGATTGACTATCTGCAAGTATTGACAAGCACATCACCAGAGTATCCACAAAATGGGTATGATAAGATACATAACCAACGCATAGCAGAAGTCCGATTACTACTAAGAGAGGTGGCGTAATGCCTAGATATGATGTAACGGTAATGGTTCATTACTACTACGAAGTAGAGGCTGACAATGATGCAGAGGCAGAGAAACTAGGCTGGATGTATGAAGACCATCCCTACTCTGCTGAGGTTCATAGTATTAGTGTAGAACAACAGGAAGAAGAAGATGATGAAGAAGGGGTAGGTAACTTAGAAGATGAGTGAGCCACGCTTAGAAGATGATATTGCACTAGGGTTGGACGAAGAAGAAAATGACGACGGATACCAAGAGCCAGATAGGATGTGGGGAGATGAGTAAAGCAATTACTTTCTCAATTACTGTTGAACCAGTTGCAGGCACCACTTCGATGCTCACGCATCATCTTATGGAGTATATTGAGAAGGCAATAGAATCTGAATCTCTATTGCAGGTTATGAACATAGTAAGAGATTACTAATGGAGACGGCAATCATAGGCAAATGCACAGGGGATAGCAACCCTGATGCATGGTATCCAGAGGTAGGTCGTGGACAACCAGCGCCTAGGCGTATGATACCGCTAGTTAAAGAAGCAAACAGGGCTATTGCCCTATGCAACTCCTGCCCTAGGCAGGAAGAATGCCTAGACGAAGGCATGAAGCCAGAAAACTTGTCATTTGGTATCTGGGGTGGTATGCTTGCAGGTGAGCGTGTCATCATGACGGGGAAGAAGTTCAATAAGTTATCTGATGAGGGACGAGCACTCATAAGTTACAGAGCACTCAAGCCTTGGATTGAGAGGTAATATGATTAAGAAGTTAGCACTTCTGCTTGCCATTGTAGCGGTATTGGTGGTGTATATCTGTCGGGTTAGCCCGACACCAACACCAGAAGTACGCGAATGGAAAGTTGCAGATAGTAAGGCTTACGCACATGATGTAGTGCAAGCATGGGCAGACAACCAGTACTTATGCTTGGAGAAGTTATGGACAGAGGAGTCTAACTGGAGGTCAGAGGCCTATAACAAGGTAAAGGTAATGGGCAAGAACGCGGGAGGTATCCCACAGATACTAGGGCTAGACCCTAGGATTCCTGCACCATTACAGATAGACAGAGGGATGAAATATATTATCCACAGATACGGAACACCATGCATGGCATGGAAGTTTCATCAGCGGAAGGGCTGGTACTAATGCCTAGTTATGATTTCAAATGCGGTACTTGTGGTGCAACGAGAGAAGTATTCATTCACCATAAAGAATACGAGAAGTATATTGTTAGATGTGAAGTAGACTACAAACCTATGGAGCGTGTCTTCTCTGCACCAGCAATTAAGTTCAATGGCTCAGGGTTCTACTCGACAGGAGGGTAAATGATTGATGAAGACTTATCACAATGTACAAGATGCGAAAGCATGGTCAGTAGTGAAACTCTTATGCGATGGGCTGACTGGTGTATATGTGAAGACTGTTGGGATGATATATGACAAATGAAGAAATGCAAAAACTACAAGAACAAATTATCGGAGGTATCCAAGACTACTTTGATGCTTACGATTGGGACAAAGCATTCAAAAAATATCTGGAGGGTCAATGAAAGATAGCAACTGGGACTTAGACTACAGGGCTGGGATAGCAGGTGAGAGTAAGATTGCTGACCTGTTACACATGGATACTGTAGAGGTTAAAACTGATAGGCGTTGGGTTGAGACTGGTAACATCTATATTGAGACTGAGTGTTACTACCAAAACGAGGATACTTGGAAGCCCTCTGGTGTGAGGGTAAGCCAAGCAACTCATTGGGCATTCTTACTGGAGGACTCGGTATACATAGTACCATTGTATAGACTCAAAGAAATTGTTTGGGAATCTGGTAGACCCATCAACTGCAATATCCCGCCGAATCCATCGAGGGGATACTTGATTAATGTTGGGACGTTAATAGAACATGTACGACTAAACAGGGCTAGAGAGATTGCAGAGCATGAAGACCATGAGCGTTGGGAGATTTATGGATAAGGAAACACTAATCGGTTTCTTGTCCTTGTTCAGTCTCTTTATCTTGATTGGGTTCATCATTCCCTATCTTTTCTGCTTCGTCTTTATCTAGGTAAGAGCGGAATCCGCCAAGCCTAGTGATGAGTTTCTTGATTGCACGATTATGTCTCATGCGTGCAGCATCATCACTAGGTAAGGCGAGTTCTGTTGCAATGTCAGAGTACGATAATGAATTAGCATGCTTGTGATAGAGAATGTGTCTATCCTCTGTATTAAGTTTTAGATATGCAGCCTTAATCTCAGCCATCATAGCCATCATGTTGCCACCTTCTGCTGGCGCAGATGGCTTTCCAGGCATACCTAAGTTAAGTATTGGCGCTTCCGTTACATCTCCACGCAGGATTGCTGGAAGCAACGCCTCAATAATATCTGGCTCGTAGAAAAACAAATCAGATGTCTCGTAGCCTAATGACTTAGACTTCCAGTACTGACAATAATCTAATGCCTGATTACGAAGCGAACGATAGAGCAAGTTCTGCGCAGACTTCTTACTAAACGACTCCCACTCCGTTAACTTTCTAGGATGCGACACAAACCATTCATAGAGCGATTGCTTGATATCTTCTCGAGCAACCATAGTGAACTTACGACTGTACTCATCGGCCACATGTGCAACGATGTAGTCCCAAGGTTCAATGCGTTCCCATTTTACCACTTCCAAGTCTTACCTTCCACCGTAAATGAATTATTAACGATAGGTACTATCTGTGGAACGACTGTGTTGCCATCAACATGAAGAATACCAAAGCCCTGTTGCCATGTGAACAGACCAGCCTTGATGTACTTAGCGTTACGATAATCCATAAGGTTACCCAGTTCCATACCCCAGATAGTCTTAGGCTTACCGCCACGATAACTCTGAGTATGATGAGTCAAGCCCATTCGATGAGTGTGACCACACACGACTGACATGCCTGAACGCTTGGCTAGACCAAGGGCAGTAGCACCTGCCGTAGGTTGTACGTTACCCTCATCACCATGCATGAGCAACCAACCAGGGGCTAGTTCATAAGGGTCTTTGTGGTATTTAATCTCAAGTTCTTTTAAGCCCAAGAAGTTTTCTAACTCTAGTTCGGGCAAGCCCAGTAATCCTGGTGTTCGCATCGCAACTGTGTTAAACAATCTATCTGTATGATTACTGCGAACCATATGCTCAATGGTCAAGTCGTATAGAACTTGGCGAGTGAGGTCTCTATCCCGTCCGATAGAACGCTCAAACTCTAGTTCAGTTCCCTTGCTCCACTTGCTGATAGTCTGCATATCCATTTCATCGCCACAGGATACAACGGTATCTGGTTGGTACGCCTTGATAAATCTAGCCACGGCCTTAGTGGCTTCTACATCGTGGTACGGTACTTGTAAATCAGATATGCAAACTATAGTTTTCATGGCTTCTTTTTAACCGCTTTCTTAATAGTTTTTTTGACAGCCTTCTTAATTGTACGACGCTTGTTCTCTTTGCCAACATTCTTTGAATGACTCATCGTTTGTAGGTTGTCGATGCCGTCTCGTCCTGCTCGTCCTCCGTTGTCTTTATGGTCAACGTCAGTAGTGCGAGCCAAAGTCTTGCCAGTAGCCCGCTCAAAGTCAAGTCGTGCCTTGTTGGTCGAAGTCGTTTCAGTTGTGCCATCTTTCTTTTTGCGCTTGATGACATAGATTGGTCTCCCACCATTTGCCTTGCTTCCTTTGTATGGTCCAAAGATTTTCATTTGTTTCTCCAAGTATCATTAAATGTTACGATGCAAAACCAAGTCCCCAAAGCAATTGGAATTAATAGTATCCATTTCATCAGTTATCCCATTGTCCTCTCAGTACTAGCAATCCGATGATTGCGTAGTTTGCCATATCTTTAAAAGAGTCCTCGAGTGACTCATGTTCTGGGTTAGCATTCGTATCAACTAAGTTATTGATGCGTGCTAACTTGTCATGCATTCGTACTCGCAGTCCATTGATAGCACCGCCAGGGGCTTGTGATATATTTTTTGGGCCGTAGTCCCTATGTTTACTAATGAGAAGTTTAGACAACTCATCAATTGTAGTATTGATATGAGTTTCTAAATGTAACTCACGCACGACTGGATTCATTTATCCTCCTCTAATAGTTCTTTTAATTCTTCATCAATAGTTACCATGTGTTGCTTAACTATTGCTTCTTCTACTAACTCTTTCATCTGTATGACATCTGTCTGTGCTGCATAGAGCGTAGCGTATGTCATCTCTGTAATATCTTTAATCATCGCTGGGTCATCTGCATGGTGGTAGAGTTCTTCTAACAAGGAACCGATAAGTAAGGCGTAACCATTGGGTAGTTTAATTACTGGGTCAAAGACATCATCTTCATCATCCATAAGATGATTGACTGCATCAAAGATGTTATCAAATTGCGTACCGCATATCTCGCATTGTGGAATCTCAATCAATGTTTAGCCCCATCTTTTCTCTAATGAATTGTGCTCCGTGTCGGATGTAAGCACTGTTAACATCTTCCCCGTCTCCGAAAGTGACTGTTGTGACTGGTAGTTCTCTTGATAGACTTGCCGCAAACTCACGCCCTGGGGCATCACCATCGGCAAAGACGAATACTCTTTCAAAGTCTGCAAGTAATCTTGTGTAATGTTTCTTCCATGAGTTGGCCCCAGGAACACCAATGCAGGGAATTCCAACCAAGCGAGACATCGTAAGTGTGTCCAACTCTCCCTCACAGACACCAATCCAATCTCCAGCAATCTCAATGTCAAGTACGTTGTACATGCGAGTATCAACACCGACCATACCCATATACTTCGGTTCAACGGCAGGGTTAAGAGAGCGAAAACGCAGGTCAACAACGCCAGTCTTTGTAATGTAGGGTATGCTGAGGCGACCCGTGTACTGTTCATGTCCAGGTTCAGGCTCCTCTACTACGCCTAATCGCGCCAGACGCGCTACTTCCTTGCTTATTCCCCGACTTGCTAGGTAATCTTCCGCCAGAGAGATGCTTCCCGCGTACTTGCTGGTGGCTCTCCCCAGTAATTCCTTCTGCGATAGACTTTGCTTCACGTATATCACACCCTTCTTTCCTAGCAATTATCTGAATACTGTTGCCCTGCATACCACACGCGAAGCAATTGAATATGTTCTGCCTTGTATTAAAACTTGCACTTGCATGCGAGTCATTATGAAATGGACACTTGATATTGACTTGGCCAGATGAGCGGTTGATGTTAGCACCGTAATGCTTTAACACCGCCACTATGTCTGGTAAGTCATCAACCAAATACATCGCCCAACCTTAATACTAGATATGAATCTGCTATTGATTTTCCTCGAGCCTTGATAAGTACCGCAGCGAGGATTGACTCACGGTCGATATCCCTTGCTTTTGCATAATTCGCTGCTTCTCTTTGAGATTCTTTCGTCCAACCGCTGAGGTCAATAGCGTTTCCCGCACCTGGCGCTTTGCATTCAATAATTCCAATTCTCGCTCCAAGGAAGTCTGCTCTGACAACAACATCGCCTTCATCTTTCGCACCTGTGCGAGCAAGTCGTTCAGCATCAAATCCAAGAGTTCTAAAGTAATCTTTGGTGTCCGTTTCAAATGTTGCTCCTCTAGCCTTGTGTGATTTCCTAGTTGTCATATGTTCTCTGGGATATCATCTATGTACATGTACTCTGGATTAAATGCTAACCAAGTCATGAGCGTGCCGTTCGCATCTGCTCTTCCGTAGCGATTCTTGACTGATGCCACGCCCATCGATGTGCCAACGGTGCCAAGCGTGCATATAAGAGCAGGAAGTTGGGATACCTTTCCTTGGATAGCACTTCTTGGTTGACAAGGATTTCCAGGAACTGCTTCCGAAGTGTGATGTAATACCACAACCGCAGCGTTAGTGTCTCTCGCAAGGAACTTCAACTCCTTCATAATTGCACGCATGGAAGCAAATTCTTCGCCTCCGTCTGTTGCGACATCCATGAGGTTGTCCAAGATAATGAGGTGAGGACTACATCCCCATAGTTCCTCAAAGGCTTGGACTTCCTCATCGATGTCTTCTAGTGTTGGTGATGATTCAAACGACCAGACTATATGGTTTCCTTTTTGGAGGACTGCCTTCGTCCAACCAACATCAGTATTAAGTTTCTGTTCTACATCTGACTGGCTCTTGCCAGAAATCATAGACGCTAAACGCATAGCCATTGTATGTGCATTGGTATCTGCTGATATGTACAACGTTGGCACGTTAGTTTTGAGTGCAAGTGCCAGAGCAAGAGTAGATTTACCCGCTCCTGGCGCACCTGCAAACATAGAAACTTCTGAACGACGGATGATAATCTTGTTCGCTTCAAACGCTTTAAATGAACTAGGAAGAGGTTCCCCACCAATGGAGGCTCTACCTACAGAACGAACTAGAGTTCTCATTGGTCTCCCTTCCTAGTTATTTAAAATGGAAATTGCTCTGGTACTAATTGACTGGCTTGCATTGGTCCGCGCCCTGAGGCATCGGACAGACCCACATCGCGTATGGGTTCCCCGTCTTGCTGGAGATTCCCGACTTGTACTTGCGAGGTCCGTGTTGGCACGTCGGTCCACCCTGTACGGGGGTTGCTGGAGCCATAGCGGACGGAGACTGAGCCTGGGGTGGAGCGGAGGAGATGGATAGCCCTGTGCCTTGAGTTGAAGGCGATGTCGCTATAGGGGCTAACCCATACGCACCGACTACCAAACGCTGAACTGCAGCAATCTGAGTTGAATAATCGCCAATACCTTCGAGTAGAACACTTAGTTCATCGTTGGTATGAGCACGAATGTTAATCATATCCCCAGCAGGGGTCTTATATGATACTTGTAACTTCCAGTCTTCTGCCATTTATTTATCCTTCTTAATCGAGAATTGACAATACTCTGTGAGTCCACACATGTACTGACAACTGTTTGTGTTGGGCAAGAATATCGCATCCTTGCGTGCCTTGTCAAATGTTTCTATCAGGTATTCCATCTTGTCGTAGGTGTACTCGGATAGGTCCACCATCTCAGAGATGTTACTACCGCGAGACATGTAGTAGGTTCCCCATTTGATTTCGATACCAAACTGTTGTTCGAGACCGAGTTTGTAGAACCCAAGTTGTAGACTGCTGGTAGGTGTGTTCTGTGATGTCTTTAAGTCGACAATGACAAGTTCGCCATTGACCTCAAAGACGCGGTCAATAATCATCTTGACGGCTACGCCTTTGACGACAGGGGTCAGGGCAAGTTCAATCCCTGGGTTGCCATCTGGTGCGGTCCAGATTTTCCAATCAGGGTTGGTCTTGCGCCATGCTACGTATGCCTCTACCCAACGCGGTCCCGCTTCTTGCCAGAATTTCTGGTCTTCCTTGTTAGGGTTAGCCTTGGTAGCACGGCCTCCAACGCGAGCATTGGTTAGGTCGGTATCGCCTTTGGACTCAAGCCATGCTTGGTCCCATAGTTGCTGGGTGCTCACATGTTCTCCTTATCGTAGTTTTCACACGCTAGGTGGAACGCTGAACCGCCAACAGACCAGACGGATGGGGCTTCTTCCTTGCCAAGGAGTCTGCCGAGGTAGTATTGGTACCCACAAGTAAGGTAGGTACTGAACGCAGAGTAGGATATATGCTCTGGTAGGGTATATTCTTCTAGTTTAATTGACATGGTTCTATTATAGGCATAGACACCGCTAGGTGTCAATTGTTTAAATAGTTGACATCTAGAAATTTATCTGTATACTTAGTTATGTAAGTAATTATATAAAGGCCTTCGGCCTTATATGATAATATATATATTATAATATCTAAGGAGTACTATGTCAAACTTTTTACAAGTAGCGTTGGCTTCACTTACTGGTATCACCGTGTTCTATGTACTCGAGGCAGCCTATTACGAAATCAAGGCTCGCATCCGAGGTAGAGAGTACACCCTATGGCTTGAAGAACTAGAAGAAGAGAAAGAACGCTAACCTCTAGAAACAACAAAAGACCCCCTTACCCTAGTATAATCACTAAGGTAGGGGGGTTTCTTGTCTTAAAAGGGCCTTGGAAGGCGTTTAAAGGGTATTACTTTGAGCCGCGACCAAAGTCGGTAGCAGATGGGTCAAGCCATTTAAGGACTGGACCAGCCACACCAGCAAGTGCAGCAGCAGCAAGAGTCTTTGGATTCGTCTCGCCAGTCATATAGATAGCGACTACCGCAGCAGCGGCAGCACGGAACCAAGATAGTGCTAGTTGTTTGAATTGCTCCATTATATCCTCCTATAGGATTAGGACTTTGCCCCGTGTAACTTACAGCAGGTGCAAACTTCGGTCTTGTATGCCTTCTTTGCAGGTATTGAAGTTAAACTAGCAATAACCTGATTGATAGATTTAGGTGCATTCATCCACCAGAACCAAGGGCTAGTATCTTTTCCCTTGTCCTCGTTGATAGAAATATGAAGATGCTTATTGTGTTTATTAGAGCCAATGTATTCGCGGTCACCTTCTGATGAGCGTTCACGTGACCAAATCTTACCCTGGAAAATTAGATATTTAACTCGTTCATCTTCCTTCAATTTTTGGAAGATTGTTGTGCAATCAATGCCACCTTTAGGGTCATGTGTTAAATCTACGGCGTAGCCTGTATTGTGGTCAGAGGTAGGGTTTTGCTTCATATGCGCCGCAGATGGCAGTAATCCATCGCTGGCCTTCTTGCGATTGGGCTTGAGTGCAGTTGCTTGACGTAGTACGGCAATTGCCGCGGGGGTTGCTTTACTCATTATTTCTCCGCTATCAATGTATACAAATCGTCAATACGTCTTTCCATACGAGACATAGAATCTTTCATTGAACTGCCACCGTTGGGCTTGAGTTCGTTCAGATAATGTTTGACCATCCACCTGATGCCGCCAGCAAATGCTGAGAAGATTGCTATGACGGCAACTGCCACTGTTAGATAGTCCTTGAATTGCATTATACTGTCCTGACTGTTATCTCTATGATGCCACCAAAACCATCAAAGCGTTTATCGGGCGGTGTCATACGGGTGAATGTAACTTGTTCGATTACTGCTTGTCGTGATTCTCCTGTTGTCAAGTCTTGCCAAGTCAGA
>Ga0114974_10004511_pt1 | contig 10432 bp, 7 predicted proteins | sample S_130206_EF_Meta_FD_87318 | JGI IMG/M metagenome (GOLD analysis project Ga0114974, IMG submission 87318) | Freshwater microbial communities from Lake Simoncouche, Canada to study carbon cycling - S_130206_EF_MetaG | ecosystem: Environmental > Aquatic > Freshwater > Lake | place: Lake...
AGCACCTGATTTCATCAATCCCAGCTGTTCATCGTCAATCAAAATGGGGGCTTTTCTGCCGGGTACCAAAGCGGTGGTGATTACCAAGTCGGCCAGCGCCAAACTCTTATTCACTGCTTCTCTTTGAGCCGCACGATATTCCTCTGTCGCTTCTTTGGCATATCCACCCTCCGAACCTACTTCTACTCCTTTTACTTCGATAAATTTACCACCCAAGGATTGCACTTGCTCTTTGGTTTCAGGACGTACGTCGGTCGCTTCTACTACCGCACCCAAACGCTTTGCCGTTGCGATGGCTTGCAAACCGGCTACACCGACACCAAAAATCAAAACTTTTGATGGGGTAACGGTTCCTGCTGCTGTCATCAACATCGGGAAAATTTTATCTAGGTGATATGCACCTTCAATCACTGCGCGATATCCCGCCAAGTTGGCTTGAGAACTCAACACGTCCATACTTTGGGCGCGGGAAATCCTAGGGATGGCATCCAAACTCAAAACTGAAAGGCCTTCGGCGTTGAACGACGATACCAACTCGGCATTGCTGCGATGGTACATCAAACTTACCCATAGGCTACCTTTTGGCAATGTCTTGGCGACATTTGCTTCGGGCATATTGATTTGCACATACATGGCAGCATCGGTCATGGATCCGCGGTCTACAATGGTAGCACCCGCTTCAGCATACATTTCATTTGAAAAGTGTGAGCCAGATCCGGCCCCCGACTCTACCAAAACTTCATTTCCCATCTGAATCAAACTCTTGGCAACCTGTGGTGTTATGGCTACTCGGTTTTCTCCAGCACGGGTCTCTTTTAAGACAGCTATTTTCACAATCTATTCTTTGATTTTGAAGCGAATATACAAAGAAAAAAGGGGGGCTCCGCCCCCCTTTTTTCCACGCCTTACAACAATCTTATTTTTTACAAAAGGTTAACACCCTTTCTCCAACCAAAATATAATACATCCCGGGCAACAAATCTCCCGAATCAAAACCCGTCTCCCCCATCCTATTTACTGCAATCTCCTTACCCATTACATCCCGCACAACCCATGTCTCACCTAACTTCAATCCCGAAATCACCACCAACCCAGAACCTGGATTTGGAAACAATTTTAAACCCTCGGTCTCAATGGCGCTGGACGACAATTTACCAATAAATCCATCGCGGTAACGAACCTGCGTTGGAGTGAATTTACCCGTCTGAGCCACAATCGTACCCTGTATCTCCATCACCGGAATTCTCTCTGTTGTACTCAACCATCTGTATGTCAAGGTCATCCTTGGAATCGGAAACTTCCCAAATTGCGATGTCACAGTATCAATCTCATCCACAAACGTCTTCAATCGCAACACATCCTTGTACTCCCCAAATGGCGTTTTAATTGTTCCCCAACCATCGGCATTATTCACCCGCTTACCACTCTGAACCAACGCAAACAAATCTCCCGGAATGCTAAACTTGAAATTAAATGTACTCGTATCCACATCGCCGTAATTCAACGGAAACTGATAAATCTCATCGTCGTCCTTGTACATCGAAGCCAATGGAAATCCCGAATACTGATACCCAATCCCCTCGGCCTTAAACACTTTTGTGCTATTGGTATAAAAAGAATAAACGTTTGTTAGTGTGATAGGACCCGCGCCAATGGTATCGGCAGTTTTTTGACCAATCTGACCGAAAAAATAAAAACCATACGGCGTTTTACTTGCACTATAATAGTTATTTAACGTCTGCGTTAAAGGGGTCATGCTGCTAAAATCCCACGACATATTAGCCCCTCCGGTTTGGTAATTCGATGACAGTGAAGTTGGACTCGCTGTAGAATATCGCAAGGTATCTCCCGCCTTTGGCATCGAAGCCGATGTGATGCTTGGCTGTGCGATAACCGACAAAGAAATGCAAGTACTCAAAATCATGAAAATTCGTTTCATACAAAACAAATGTAAACAATTAGATTCAAAATCGGGTTGCTTTTCTGCCCAAAAAAAACGATTTTTGCAGAACTTATGGAACATCGATGGCGCGCAAAATCTACCCCCAATCCGGAACAAGTAGCGCTGCTCTCAGAAAGCATTCGCGTTAATCCAAACATCGCAGCCATACTCATTCAAAGAGGGATTGACAGTTACGAGAAAGCAGAAAAATTCTTCCGCCCCAAACTCGAAGACCTCCACAACCCTTTCCTAATGAAAGACATGGATGTCGCTATTCGTCGTATCCAACAAGCAGTCACCAATCAGGAAGGTATGCTTATTTATGGCGATTACGACGTGGACGGTACCACTGCGGTTTCTATCGTATACTCTTATTTTAAGTCGTTCAACCAAAACATCGAATACTACATCCCCGATCGTTACAAAGAGGGATATGGCATCAGCAGAACTGGGCTAGAATACGCCGCTGAAAAGGGCTTTACACTTGTCATCACCTTGGATTGCGGAATTCGTTCCAATGCACTGGCCGATTACGCCACTTCACTAGGATTGGACATGATCATTTGCGATCACCACCTTCCCGGCGAAACCCTGCCAAATGTCGCCGCCATCCTAAACCCCAAACGCAACGATTGCGAGTATCCTTACAAAGAACTTTCCGGCGCTGGCATTGGCTTTAAACTGATTCAAGCCTACAACGAGAAGCAAGGGATGCCAACCGAAATGGTCTATGATTACCTCGATATGGTGGCAGTGAGCATCGCATCGGATTTAGTAGATATCAGAGGCGAAAACCGCGTCCTTTCGTTTTACGGGCTCAAAAAACTCAACGAAAACCCTAGCATCGGTCTACAAACCCTGCTGGAAGATTGCCCCAAAAAAGACCAATACAATATTTCCGATATCATCTTTGGCATCGGCCCTCGCATCAACGCCGCAGGCAGAATTTCCGATGCAACCGCCGCCGTGAAAGTGCTTATCGAAAAAGATTATAACACCGCAAAAAAATACGCCAAAGTCCTGTCGGAGCGCAATCATGAGCGCAAGGAACTCGACACCGACATTACCCGCGATGCCATCGCAATGGTGGAACAAAGTCAGCGATTAATGGACAAATACTCCATGGTACTGCAAGGCGAAGGCTGGTCGAAAGGCGTCATCGGAATCGTCGCCTCCCGCATGGTGGAGCAATTCTACAAACCCACTATCGTTTTTTCTTTGAACGATGGGATGCTGACCGGAAGCGCTAGAAGTATCAAAACGTTCGATATTCACGAGGCGATTGGTGCATGCGGTGAATTGGTGGAACAATTTGGCGGACATAAATATGCGGCCGGACTGAGCATAAAAGTTGAGAATTTTGATGCCTTTGCCGATAAATTCGAGGCGATTGTACGCGAAACAGTAACCGCAGAAGATTTGATTCCTGTGGTGGAATATGATTTGGAAATTGAAACGCTGAGTATCACACCGGGGATGATGAAAATCCTCAAACAATTATCGCCCTTTGGCCCCGGCAATGCCATTCCCGTTTTCAGAACCAACAACCTAAAAGCCAATCAGAGCGCGAAAATCCTCAAAGACCGCCACCTAAAAATGCAGATCACTACACCGCATGGCAATATGGACTCCATTGGATTTGGCTTGGCGGAATATTGGCCCTCGGTAACAGACGGACAGCAATTCCACGCTTGCTACTGCATCGAAGAGAACACTTTCAACGGCAGAACCAACTTGCAACTCCGACTGCAAGACATCAAAACCCAATAACCCGCAGAATTTATTATCTTGCTTGGGTGAAACGCAAACATTTCATTCATTCCATTGGCGCAACCACGTTGGGAGCTCTTTCCATTCCCGCAGCCCTTTCGGCCGCCAATTCCGATGTCCATTCCGAATCCAACAAACCACCCAAAGGCAAAAAACTGCCCGAATACATCGTCCCTCAAGGTCCCGGAATTTCCAATGCCCCGCACAACGAAGCCTTTTGGAGCGCCGTGGCGACCAATTTTATCCGTCCCGAAGGGTTCATCAACCTAGAAAACGGATATTTTAGCCACCAACCCCAAGGTACGCTGCGATACCACATCGATGCGCAAACCACCATCAACACCCAAACCAGCCACTTCATGCGCACGGCCCAAACCACAGCCATAGAAGAGGCCAGAAAAGCGTTTGCCGGATTTCAAGGCCTATTGCCAGATGAAGTCGCCCTAACCCGAAACACCACCGAAAGCCTGAACATCGTGATTATGGGCACCCGTTGGCAGGCCGGCGACGAAGTCATTATCGGAAACCAAGACTACGGATCCATGGTAGAAGCCTTTGAACAAGCCGCCGCTCGATGGGGAATCATTATAAAAATCGCAGATGTGCCCAAAGACCCTAGGTCGGATATCGAAATCGTAAATGCTTACTGCGATTTGATTAGCCCGAACACCAAAATGCTGCACATCACCCACATGATTAACCTCAGTGGTCAGCTGATTCCCGTGCAAGCCATCACCCGAAAAGCAAAACAAATTCAACCCAACATTGTGGTGGTGGTAGACGCTGCGCATAGCTTGGCCCATACACCAACCGACATGAGTGATCTTACCAATTCGGGCGTAGATGTCATTGGCGGGAGTCTTCACAAATGGCTCTGCAACCCTATCGGCGTGGGATTTTTATACATAAAGAAAAGTCTAATCCCTTCCATTTGGCCGCTCATGGGCGATACGGGGGCCGACAAAAACGACATTCGCAAGTTTGAGCACCAAGGAACCAGGCCCATCAATTCTTTGCAAACCATCGCCAAAGCCATCGAATTTCATAGAATGTTGGGATCGGCCGCCAAATTCAACCGCCTCACCTATCTAAAACTATTGTGGATCGGCAACAAGCAAGCGCTAGAGAATTTCGGGAAAGGATTGGGCATACTCAACGACCCGCAGTACCAGGCGAACATGGCCGCAGTGACCGAACTCACGCTGCTCGATGCGTTTAAATTGGAGTCGCCATTGTTCCAATTCCAAAGAGGTGGAGCCATTGCAACGGCTTATGTAAGTGGATATTCGCCAACCACATTGGCAAAAGCGCTGATGGACAATCATAAGATTTTCACGGTGGGTATCGACCATCCGATCATCAAAGGGGTTCGTGTAACGCCGCATCTCAGCAGTTCCGCCGCCGATTGCATTGCATTGAACAGAGCTTTTACAAAGATTTGTGTCGATCTGATTCCCTCGCCAAAAATCAAATAATTAAAACACGACCATTTTTGAACTTCTCGTTCGGAGTTTGAAATTAATGGAATCTATTTTGATTGGCTCAAAGTTAGGAGCTCACGCAACTCATGAACAATCATTATTCGGCGGCCTGATAATCACTTTTTCAGCAACACCACAACATCGTTGCAAGTATCGGCATCGTGCTGCCCTGCTTCAAAGACGATGGTATAATTCTTCAACGACAATAACTGGTCGCGCCGAATTTGTCCATCCCTGCGTCCGTGAAAATTATCCCACAGCACCACCGTCCCCGATGGAAACCAATCGTTTGCGCCTGAATCTTTGGTATCGAGGGACCACAACGACAACGTCCGCGAGGCTTTGGGCCAATCCGACACCGCCTTTGCTTCCATCCACTCACCATTCTTTCCCAAAGGATGCAGCTGCTCGCCAGCCAACCACGGATCATAATTTTCCGCAACATTGATCGCCGGAATCTGATGCGCCAACACATTGTCCTTGTATTTTGATGTCGAAATCCATTGCATCGCATCGGAAACAGGCTTTCCCGCCGACCGCGCTAAAAACCCCTCATGATGACCCAATTTCGCATTCCAAGGATAGGGCATTCCCGCACCCGGAAACGACAAAAAAAACATACCCAGCACGATGGCAGATTTCAACACACGATTGAGCGCTTTGATTTCTATGCGCATGATTTTATCCAACGCCAACATTGCTAGCAAAGCGGCCACCGGAGACACCACAACAAATACGCGAAGCAATCCGTGAGAACCCATGGCACCCTTCCACCATAAAATGCTGTGGGCGACGAAGAAAAATCCGAACAGCGGACACCACAGCCACAGCGCCATTTGGCTATTTGATGCAGGCATTTTTTTCTGGAGTCGCTTTCCAATGTATCCCAAAATCATGACCACCGAAACGACACATAGAACTGTTACGATGATTCCTGTAATTTCTTTTTGATGGTTCAAATAATACCAAAAGTTGCCATGTCCGGCATCAAACCCCCTACCCAACTCCTGCTGAACGTATGGATTATGAATGATCAACCAATTCCACTCTCTGCTAACAATTGCCCCCATCAAACCATAAAGTAAAACACCTATGACGGCTAGCGGCATATATTTCCAACGATTTCTTAAGGCCAAAAACAGCATCACCGCGGCCAGCAAAACGAAACCTTCGCTTCTAACCATGGGCAACAACGACGCAAGTACCGTTGCCGCCGTCCATCTGTTACTGGCAAACAGATAGCATATCAAAGCCAACACCATCGCGTTACTCGGCTCGGTAAGGGCAGAATGCGCATTGGCCAATACGATGGGTTGCCACGCAAAAAGGAATATGGTAAGCCAAGGATTTTTCAAACCCACGCGCCTTGCGGTGAGATAAACCAACCACGCTGCGCCCAAAATACACAGATGATTAAAAATGAGTACCCCCGAAATCCCAAACCAGGCAAAAGGCATCGCAGAAAAGGTAAAAAAGGGCTTCCCCCACTGATCCAACAACAATTCAGGATGATGCGGCGCCCAACGAGCATACAAATAATGATTCCACGAATCCTGTCCGCCCGAAGGCTCTAAAGTCGAAAATCCGACAACCAAATTCACCAAGGCAACCACAAATAATGCCATCAACGCGGCGCTACTATTCTGGTTCCAGGCAAATTTCATTTTCATGACAGCGGAGCGAAGTTAAATAAAAAAGGGACTGAAAAATCAGTCCCTTTTTTATAAACAATCACAGAACATCAAAGGCAAGGCCTAAGATTCTATGGGAAAATATTAATAAGTGCTGTGTACCAACATCATATCGTGAATGCGCTTCTCTGCATGCAAAATCGCTGCTTGCTGATTGTTCACATTTTCACGCTCAGATTTCTTGTAAATTTCCAAGATGGTATTGTAGATATTCTCAGTTTGAGACATTGCATTTTCACGCACATATCCATTGTACTCAGAGTATACATTGATCAATCCACCTGCGTTGATTACGAAATCAGGGGCATAAATGATACCTTTTGATTTCAATAAATCACCGTGGATTTTTTCGTCTTCCAATTGATTGTTTGCAGCACCTGCTACGATCTGACATTTCAATTTTGGCAAAGTGACATCGTTGATGATTCCACCCAAAGCGCAAGGAGCAAAAATATCGACATCCAAGCCAATCATTTCCTCACTGCTAACGATGGTCGCGCCGAACTGAGTCGCAGCTGCTTGCAACGCTGAATCATTGATATCAGAAACATACAACTTAACCCCTTCTTCGTGCAAATACTCCAATAAGTGCATTCCCACTTTTCCGATACCCATTACGGCAGCAGACTTACCTGATAAACTATCATTGCCCCAAGCCTGCTTGGCAGAAGCTTTGATACCCACGTAAGTACCGTAAGCAGTTACTGGAGAAGGATCTCCACCACCGCCCATACTCTCTGGCAAACCCACTACGTGGTCGGTCTCCATATTCACATACTCCATGTCGCGCGTGGTTGTCCCAACGTCTTCGGCAGTGATGTATTTTCCACTTAAGTTCTCAACGAAACGACCGAATTTGCGCATCAATGCTTCAGACTTCATCGAATTGGCATCGCCAATGATAACAGCCTTAGCACCGCCCAAATTCAAACCCGCCACAGAGGCTTTGTATGTCATACCGCGCGATAAACGCATCGCGTCTCTGATGGCATCTTTCTCGTTGGCATAATGCCAAAAACGAGTACCACCCAAGCCTGGGCCTAATACAGTGTTGTGAATGGCAATAATTGCCTTAAGTCCAGTTGCGTGATCTTGACAAAAAACGATTTGTTCGTGATTTGTTGATTCTAAGCCGGCAAATAAATCAAATGATGTTGCGGGCATATTCTGAGTTTGAACGTCAGCCATGATTATTCTGCAAAGATACGGAGAATTGAGATAAAAAAATTGATTTCGGAAGTGTTAAATCGACACTTCAAGTTGGACAGGTATAGGCCTTGGGGCATATTTGGCCGCTGCAATGGCGATCGCGCGAATATGATCGGGGGTTGTACCGCAGCATCCGCCAACAATATTTACCCAACCTTCTTTACACCAGTCTTCCAAAACTGCCGCCATTCCTTCCGGTGTATCGTCGTATTCGCCAAATTCATTTGGCAAACCTGCATTCGGATAACAGCTGATCGGCACCCAAGCCACACGGGCCATTTCTTCGATAAAAGGACGCATTTGAGGCGCTCCCAAAGCACAATTCAAACCTACGCTCATCAAATTGCCGTGAGAAATCGACACCCAGAATGCTTCAGCCGTTTGACCGCTAAGCGTACGTCCGGAATTATCGGTAATCGTACCGCTCACCATCACTGGAATATCCAAGCCACGCTCTTCTTTCACCGTGTTGATAGCAAACAAAGCCGCCTTACAATTCAAGGTATCAAACACCGTTTCCACCAACAACAAATTGACGCCAGCATCAATCAACGCATTGACTTGCTCGGTGTAACAGGCAACTAAATCATCAAAGGAAACAGCACGATAACCAGGGTTATTGACATCCGGCGATAGGCTAGCCGTTTTATTGGTTGGTCCGATAGCTCCAGCCACAAAGCGAGGCTTATCTGGGTTCATCGCAGTGTATTCCGCTGCCGCATCCAAAGCCAATTTCACCGCTGCCGTGTTGAGTTCCTTCACCAGATCCACCATGTGGTAATCTAGCATTGAAATCGAATTGGCATTGAACGTATTGGTCTCTAAAATATCGGCTCCGGCCGACAAGAATTCCTTGTGAATATCGGAAATAATTTGCGGTTGAGTGAGCACCAACAAATCGTTATTGCCCTGCAATGGATGCGCAAAATTGGCAAATCTTGTCCCTCTATAATCCTCTTCCGATAGCTTATGCTTCTGAATCATGGTGCCCATGGCCCCATCGATGATAAGAATTCGTTCCTTTAGTAAATCTTGTATTTTCATTGAGAAATTTGGTGAATCGATTGATTAAAAATGCGTAAGGCCAGGTCTAGAGCGGTGTGCGCATCCATTTCGTTTTTTGGATTGATGCACGCATCTATGTTAAATGGCAATTTTGCTTTGGCCGCCAACATCAATGGCGATGGTTTGGACGATACTTTGGTCGATGCTTTGCTCGCCGTTATCTCACCCGCCACAGGTTTGTTCCCTCCGTCCGACATTAACGTGGGATAAATAAATTTCACTGGATTGGCAAAAGGCGCCTTGCTATCAGAAACCACAGGGAAATCAATACCCTGCGACAATCCGAATGACTTATCAGACGAATAAAAAACCAACTCCGGCTCGTCTTCGTAAAGGGCTTGAACCGCGGGATTCTGCATCATCGTATGGGTCTTTTCAGGAAAAACGACATCCAGAATCTTCTCATTTAAAGCTGCATTCTCAATAGAGTCATTGGGAACAAAGACCATACAAACCTTATATTGATAAACCAAATAGACATTTCTTGTCGCGAATTTCGCATACGCATATCTGGGCTTTTGAATCGTTTTATGCAGTTTCTGCTGTTTTTGTAACCGCGCCACAAACGCCTTGAACTTTTCTTCCGAGGTCAGTGCGAGGCATAAAAATCTTCCGCCATCCACTTCAAAGGCAACGACATCGGAGTATAGACCAATTCCAGGCTCAGAGGCGTCTTTTACCCCTTTAAAAACAGATAGTGACGCAATAGTACTCTTTAAGGAATCAACACTCTTTGGTGGCGTGGTTGACGATGCAAAATCACTGCGAAGCTTTTTGGTTTGCACATGCAAAAACCATTTAGACGATGCGGGGATAACCAACACCAAATTGCTGCGGGTGTTGAAATTGTACCACAGATAAACGCCGACAGAAATCACCGTAATTGCGGTTAATCCCATGAGCATAAAAACAATCCGTCTAAATCCTTTATCCATCCGTGCTACAAAGGAACAACACAGATTTCACATATAAACTGAATCGCACAAGGTTTCGATGTGATTTCATAAAAAAGGGCGCCTGTGGCGACCTTTTTTATGATCTATAAATTTTTTGCTATTGGGTAATCTCAAATTCATGGGGAAAACAAACCCCCACGTAACTTGATTCTTAGTTACCCTTTTTGCAACAAGGCTTCTGACATTCAGAACCACATTGCTTCTTTTCTGTTGCTGGAACCGCTTGAGCACCCGCAGCACCTACTGCAGCACCTTCATGACCACCACATTTGTGTTCAGCACCTGCAGCGCCATTGCAACCTGCTTTTGGAGCACCTG
>Ga0114974_10004513_pt1 | contig 10429 bp, 13 predicted proteins | sample S_130206_EF_Meta_FD_87318 | JGI IMG/M metagenome (GOLD analysis project Ga0114974, IMG submission 87318) | Freshwater microbial communities from Lake Simoncouche, Canada to study carbon cycling - S_130206_EF_MetaG | ecosystem: Environmental > Aquatic > Freshwater > Lake | place: Lake...
AAAAAAAATTGAAAAGAAAAGTGTGTGGAGTAAGTAAAAGGTAAAATAGAGTGAAAAGATGTCAACATCGTTATCGTTATTGGAGTCAGATTCAGAGTCAGTGGTGGGTGTGGGTGTAGGTGGTGTGTGTGTAGGTGTAGGTGGTGGTGCAAAGAGGGGTCGTCCAGCGCGTGCGAAGGTGGTAAAGGAGGTGGACTGGTTATCGGGTCTGAGCGAAGGTTTGGAGGTGCGTAAGGAGTTAGAATTGGTGGTGGTAGGAGATGGTGGTAGTGGGGGTTCGGGTGTATCCCCCGAAAAGGAAACAAAAAAAAAGAATGGGGGTTCGGGTGTATCCCCCGAAAAAAAGGCAGAGGCATTGGCCTTGAAGGAAACAAAGAAGGCAGAGGCATTGGCCTTGAAGGAAACAAAAAAAGCAGAGGCGTTGGCAGCAAAGGAAGCAGCAAAGGCAGAAGCATTGGCTTTGAAGGCTTTGAAGAACACGCCAGAGGCAAAGGAAGCAGCGAAGGCAGCAAAGAAGGCAGAAGCGCTAGCAGCGAAGGCTGCGAAGAAGGCGGAGGCGGAGGCGGCAAAGGAAGCGCTGAAGGAAGCGAAGAAGGCGGAGATTTTGGCAGCGAAGGAAGCAAAGAAGGCGGAGGCTTTGGTAGCAAAGGAAGCGCTGAAGGAAGCAAAGAAGGCGGAGGCTTTGGCAGCAAAGGAAGCGAAGAAGGCGACAAAGAAGCCGAAGGCGCCTAAAGCCGACGTCGTGGTAGCCGAAGAGCCCCATGCTGACGTTGTTGTGGAGGAAGTCAAAGCCGACGTCGTGATGGAGGAGGCAACCAAGAAGGCGAAGAAGGCGCCCAAGGAGCCCAAGGCACCCAAGGAGCCCAAGACCCCCAAGGCACCCAAGGAGCCCAAGGCACCCAAGGAGCCCAAGGCACCCAAGGCACCCAAGGAGAAGAAGGAGAAGGCGGTCAAGGAGCCGAAGGCGCCCAAGGAGAAGAAGGAAAAGGCGCCTAAGAAGGAGAAGGCTGTTTCCTCTACAGAGGTGGGTGGGGGTGCGGGGGAACCCCCTGCAGGAGAGCTGGTGGAGGAAGAGATAGATGAGGATGGGGGTGCGGGGGTTTCCCCTGCAGAGGAGGAAGAGGTGGAGGTGAAGGTGAAGCGGTTCGAGCACAATGGTGTGAAGTGGTTGCGCGATACAACGGGCGTAATCTACAACATGGAGACGCAAGAGGAGGTGGGTGTTTGGAACGAAGAGATGCAGACAATAGTAATGAACGAGTAAAGCAGGGGTTCCCCCCGCACCCCCACTAGACGCAAGAGTAGTTAGTTAGTTAGTTAGTTTTATTAGATAATTTATTAGTAATCATATAAGAATTCTTTTTTCTCTCGTCATCGTGATGAATAGGAGTGTGTATTCGTTGTACAATAAGAGGATCGGGAAAGAAATAAGGATTATTGTGCGCGCGAATATGCATAGTCTTTTCATCAATATTGAAGATGGGTCGTCCAGTGCGATAGAATATGTGGAGTTGTTTGTCTCTCCAACGGGATTGTTTGGCATGGTGTGGTAGTAGTAAGTCGTTCAAGAGTGAGTTCATGTATAATAAGCGGATAATATCTTAAAATGATTTGCGACTCATATCTCAATTTGCCACTCATTTCTGGACTTCCCCGAAAGGGGGTATAATGGCATGTATATAGTTTTCTCTCTTGAACGATAACTGAAGAGAGAAAATAAGGGCGAACAAAAGGCGATGAATGTGGTGAATGCGCCAGTGGAATGGTGTTAAAGTATTGCGACTCATATCTCAATTTGCCACTCATTTCTGGACTTCCCAGGAAGGGGTATTTTCTCTCTTGAACGAGTATAGAAGAGAGACGGACAAGGGCGATCAAAAGGGCCGAAGGCTATGAGTGCGCTTCGCGCACGATGTAAGGATGCAAGAGTATATAGTGTTCTTTCTTGAACGATTAATCAAGATGATAGGGTGCCGCTTGTGGGTTGTGGGGTATGTGGGACGAAAGTTCCCACCCCTGAATCTTTTACAACCTTTTATGTTGTTTCCATATAATATAGGACGTGGAAACAAAAATTAAGGACGAAGTTTATGGTTGTGAACTATGTGATTATAAATGCTGTAAAATAAAGCACTATTCACAATATATTTTAACCCAAAAACATGCAAGGAAACAATATTGGTTGGATGGAAACGCGATGGAAACATAAAAAAAGACACTGATATCATATGAATGTAATAGATGCCATATATATTTTAAAACACGTTCAGGATTATGGAAACATTCACATAAATGTGGGTTCCTACAACCCACCCTTGCGTTTTTACGATTTTTCACTCCAAATCCTTTTTCAAGAAATGGAAATTGGACATTTATAAATGTCCATTTTTGGAAATCCTAAAATACTTTTGGAAAATCGAACGTTTGTTAGCATAATGAAAAATTAGCGTCTGGCGACCGAAAAAAAATAAAAAATTTTGTGATGCTAATTTTTTTATTTTTTGATCGCGGAATCTTTAGCAACTTTTTATGTTAGATATATATATAACAAATGGAAACAGAAAGTTGCTCAAAAGTTGCTAAAAAATATATGTGTTCACATTGTGATTATACAACGTGCAAAAAAAGTAGTTATGATAAACATTTATCAACACAAAAGCATATTATCAAGTCGTTATGTAACACATGTAACCAAGAAGTTGCTAAAAGTTGCTCACAGCATATTTGTGAAAAATGTAGCAAAATATATATTTCTCGTGTTGGATTATGGCATCACAAGAAGAAATGTATGCTATCCGCAGACCCCCAGGAAAAATTAGAAAATACTGCGACTGACAACAAGGACGAATTGATTAACTATCTTATAAAAGAAAACCAAGAATTTAAAAACATGATTCTTGAATTTGTAAAAAAGGATTCTCATAACCAAGGAAATAACAATAATAATACCAATACACTGAGCAATAATAACAGCCACAATAAGACATTCAACCTCAATTTCTTCTTGAACGAGACGTGCAAAGATGCAATGAATATGAAGGATTTCATTCAATCACTAGAGATGAGTCTGCCGGAGTTGGAGAAGATGGGTGAGGTGGGGTTTGCGGAAGGCATGTCGCGAGTCTTTGTAGACAGATTGAACCAATTGGACGTAACCAAGAGGCCGATTCATTGCAGTGATGTCAAGAGAGAAATAATCCATATCAAGGACGAAAACAAGTGGGAGAAGGACAATGCGAATCTGGACAGGCTGAGAAAGATTATAAAGCAACTGACAATAAAGAACATTTTGAAGGTGGACGACTGGAAAAAGGCGAATCAAGGTTGCACGGAATACAACAGCAGGAAAAACGGCCAATATTTGAAAATAAATATGGAGGCCATCGGCCCGGTGGATGACGGAGAAGTGAAGCGGGACTTTGGAAGGATAATCCGTCGTGTAGCGGAGAACACGGCCATCGATAAGAAATACTTATAAATGTTTTCTCTCTTGAGCGATCAGGGTCAATTTGCCACTCATATCTCAATTTGCCACTCATTTCTGGAGTAGGCTATATGTGCCAAATAGCAGGGTGTATTGTTCTCTCTTGAACTGAGAAGGAGAAGAAGGTCCAAAGCAAAGAGGTAATACTTGTAGAGTGCCGTGTGGATTGCAGGGTGGAGAGTATATTTAACCCTTCTTGAAAATATATTAACAAGTATTGTTATATGCGGTTTAGAAGTTTGGTGGTGCGTCTGATATTGCTGGCCCTCTTGGTTGCAGTAATTGGAACAGGATATATTTTCGTCGCGACGATCATCTTTAAGGATACATCCTACGCGGGCTTTTACAACAGCTGGCAGTTCCCCATGCTCCTCGCGATCTTCATAGACGCGGCATATTATAAGCATATTAGCAGGATGTCATAATGCGACTCATATCTCAATTTGCCACTCATTTCTGGAGTGTGAGTTTGTGGGGGTGTGTGGGGTAGTAGGGGATATTTTTCTCTCTACTATCTGAATTCAAAAAGGAGATGGGGTGGAGTGCTTGTTGGAAGGGGGCAGAGTGCAGAGTACAGAGTACAGAGTGCAGAAAAATATAAAATAAATATATAAGACCGAATATTTATTTTATTGCATATTGTTTAGGTTATTTGCGACTCTTGCGAGTCCGTTTATTCTTGCGACTCCTGCGCTTGCCACCCATTGATGCACGACGTTTCCTCTCCGCTATACGCGCAGACCGACGAAGAGGTGGGGAAGACCGACGAGCAACTGGAGCAGAACGCTTACGATTATTATACCAATTCATATATTCTTTCTTGGTCATACCATAAATTCTATGGACCTCGCCATTAACAGTAACATCTTTATAACCTTGAATCGCACCCTTAACCTTGTTATATCCCCTAGACATACTGGCTCCTCCACCAGACATTGTATTTTCACCTGCGGAAAATTGTAGTGACGTATCTCCCATTATACATTAAACAATATATTAATATTATTTTATGCTAAATACACATTCGTCTATCGGAACGAGAACAAGGAGCATCCACACTTCTTGGACTTGCGACCGCCATATTTCTTGCAATACTTACCACCGCGTTTAAGTGTGCGACGACGCCCGCCCTTGCTGCGCTTGGGAGACGATGCGTGCTTGATATGGTTCGCCCGCATGGTTTCTTGTACTGCGCGATCGACAGCAGACTGAAAGCGTTCGGCGTGGGAGCCCTTTGCGGCGATCTTTGCTCGGAAAGTATTCAATGGGTTTGGTTGGATGTATACTTTGTTGCCGTATTTCAACATCAATTATATACAATACGCAGAAAACATTTATTTGCCTCTTGATCGGCCTTCTAAAGACCCACAATCCGCCACCACCGACTTCTCTCTTCAACTCAAATTCTATTCTCCATTCTTGAACAAAATAAAACACACACAACAAATATATTCTCAATGTATTATATACGACAATGGATGAAAGAAAAAAAATGTGCGTAGTGTTTGACATTGATGAAACACTCATTCAATTCGTACACTCAAAACATAGGGCACGTGTATGGGACATATTATCTGATGACGAAAAGGCAGATTTCATATATGTAGAAAAGGACCGCCATATTATCATTTTCCGTCCTAAATTGAAAGAGTTGTTCGCATATTTCAAGAAAAACCACAGCCGAATCAAAGTTGGTTTATGGACATATTCTGATGCAGACTATTGTAAAAGTATTGCAAGTGAAATAATTAAATATGCAGACTTGCCCAAAGATTTCTTTTTGTTTCTATTAAGCGATCAAGACATGACAGATCACCCCAAAGATTTGAACGTGGTTTACCATATGTTCCCTTATCTTAGCAGTTTTAACACGTTTATTGTCGACGATTTACATAAAAACATAACACACAAAGCAAATAAAGAAAACTGCGTCATCGTTCAACCATTCGCGCCTTTTGGCGTAGTTAAAGAAAGAGAGCTTCTGACAGAGATGGCATTAAGACGTTCAACTGATGATGATATATTTAAGACGTTGGAAATGATTTGCAAGAAGGTGCATACCGACATTAATGGTTGCGATAAAGCAGATATAGACAACCTGGCCAATAATCCCGAACCAGTCTTCTGTATGAAAAGAGTAAAAAGAATGGGGCTTCAAAACTTTATAAAAACATATGTCACTAAAACTATCTCTCTTCTAACCATAGGCGACCCACATCAATCAAAAGACTTTTTTGATTTGAATAATGCTGGTTCTAGACTGACCCTAGCAGGAGGAGCGCGAAAAAATGGACGACGCACACGAAGAAATAAAAAATCAAAATCAAAAACATTGCGCAAAACGCAACGACAAAGAAGAATGCAAAAAAGGCGAAAGACTTCAAAGAAATAGGACAACCCACGCAAGCTAAGAGGTATATGTCATGTAAACATTATAACTACCCAATACCCCAACCACACCCCAAACAAAAAAGAACCAAAATATATTACAAAAATGCACAAAGAACACAACAAGCGTCCAGACGAAATGACTAACAGCATAATCATACTCATAATCATAACGTTTTTTCATACACACACGACATATTGGGCAACTATTAGATACGTCGTACCATTCATGCAAACATGTTATATGAAACCACCCTCCGCAATTACACACCTTTAAATATACTTGCTGTGTTTTCAAATTCACAGGCACCAATTTGTCATCTGTATTCATTTCCAAACAAAGCAAACATTCATTTGTCGGTTCAATGTATATTATCTCTGCTTGTTCAGGTAAATCATCATAATGTTCAATAACTCTAAAGAGCATATTATATTAGGCGTATAATATTTTCCAATCCACCCTCCACCACCCTCCATCCCCCTCCACTCCACCCCTCTCCACCCCACCCCAACTTCTCTCTACAACACATCAACCCGACACCACATCAACACATTTTCAACATAATATATTCTTTTGTTGGATCTCTTTTCAAATAATCATAAAAATACATATTTTCATCATCATGCATCTTGATTTGTTTATAAAATGATTCTATATTTGTGAAATATAACGCTATTATACCTTGTTCATTTGTTTTACTAATTGGATATTCTAATGTTAAATCATATAAGTCATCAAACGTATGTTCCTTTATTATTTTTGTATCATATAACATCATCGTCGTCTGAAAATAATCAATATTCAAATTATATCTATTATTTAAAGCAGTAAACATTGGATGTGTTTCATCAAACTGAGTGCGTAATTTCCATTCATATGTAGGATACCCATCAGAATGCGCTAATAATGCATGTTCTTGAACATCGTTGATTATAGGTGATATATCTGAAAAAATAGTTAGCCCGCAATCTAAATAAAGTATATATTCCCAATTCTTGAAAAATGTATTAAATAGGTGCATTTTATGCCATTGAAATTTTTTGGTTATTTGTCTACCATCAGTATTTATATTATGATTTACTTCTAAAAATTCCTTTGTAAATGTAATATTTGGAAAATATTTTATTGTAATATTATTATTTTTTATAATATCACAATCTAACATTTTATCATTATGAAGATCATCGCCAATAACTAAACAGATATCTCCTTTATATTTACCCGTCGTAATTAATTGATTGCATGTGTTAACAAATTTATTAAAATATGCTTTATCACACAAAAAGACGACACATAAATTAATCATTTTATAATTATTAATAATAAAAAAGATATTAGTAAACGTATACACGGCGGTTTAATATGTCTAAAATGCAAAAATGCAAATGTTATTAATTACAGACTTGTCTTTGCTCTAATCTACTGAAAAAAAGGCACTAAATATAGAATATTTGCTTCGGCTTGGCTGCAACATCAATATTCGGATACCACGTTGTCCCGCGTGGCACACATCCCTCAAAGTCAATATCCTTATCACCTTGCATATTTTCCGTATAATAATAGACCACAATAGACTGACAAGCATCATTAGGCAGATTCAACGGCTCCGGGTCTCCGTGTATGCTGGCGATCGTGGTATTAAAAATGACGCAACGATTCATAATCGGATCAATTTTTTTCGTACACATATTTGTATTTTTATCACACAAACATAGTTGCCCCTTGTGCTCTGTCTTCCAGTCGGGATTCAAATAGATCAACAATTTTATGCGCCGGTCAAGCATACGATTTTTAGCATGATACGTATTGAAATCCGTGTGAAGTTGTGAAAACCCATTCGATCTAGTTCGATTTATGCCAGTTCCATGCAAAGAAATTTCATTGCAAATAATATTATTAACACCAGTAATCCGCTCAATGTTCTTTATAAAGTCGGTGCTATTTAACTCGACCATAAGCTGTCTAATATACGAACCATAGTTAGAATTGAAGGCATACTTGTTGAATTCATATGGAGACGACGGATCAATAACTTTAGACTGAGCATCTGCATCCTGCAACTTGTTCACATCGGATAATATTTTGGGCAACGTCTCTGATTGAAGAAACCCATCAATAACTACATGCGGAAAGGGGTAGGGAACACACTTGAGTTTATTGTGCAGCTTCTCCATATTAACAAATTTCGGTCGGTCTTCAAGCATGTGCGCAAGCACCGATTTCGCATTAAACACCTCATCTTCGTTGTATATAAGAGTGAAGATATTATCGTCTGCATCATCAAACAATATAAAATTAATAAACAACTGCTTACGAACCGCAAATATAGGATCTCCTAGCAAGGCATTATTGGCAATAAGCGGACGATCATTGTTTCCTGCTACAAATTTATTCCATTGAGGCAGAAATTTATCATCAACTCGACCAGCTTCGTTGAAATTTACGTTATAGTAATAAACACTCTTAATATTCATATGTTTCAACAAAGATTCAATCAATCTTTCGCTCATTTGTTATTTTACTATAAAATTAGCAAACGGAACAAACGAATATTTTTTAACAACATACTATATATGGCAAAAACATACAAAAGAACTAAATACAAAACACAAAGACAAAAACAAACACGAAGAACACGAAGACAACCACAAAAACAAACACGTAGAAAACAAAAACGAGGCGGTGCCCCTACTCAAACAAGTCAACCCAAAGTACCGAGTATCCTGCTATTGCCGTATCGTCATTCCAGCGAAGAATGTATAAAAAAAATGATAGAGGGATCGCCCCCCAACGAACTAACTCTTCAAACATCTCCCGCAATTTTAAATACTTACGCCATGCTAGTACTTACCACCCCCAACAGCATGACATATCGCAACAAAATGAAGCCAGACGTGAAGGCATTCATAGACGACATAAATAAACGTAGATTACTTGAATACCAAGAACAACATTCAAACTCAAAGGGCGACCCAAAAAATATGCCCCCTTCAGTAAAAGGAGATTTAAGACAATTAAATGCGTCCTATGTTGCGGAAATATTGAGTCCCGCCATCAATAAGAATGCAACGATACAAGATATAATAGATTGGTTAACCAAATAACAAAACATCGTGATGGTTTTATCCTTGTATAATATATAATGAGTGAGTGTCATAAAATGAGTGATGCTGAGCTAGAACAAGCAGTGGATGAAATGCTCGAACTGATGGCAGCCGAAATAACACCTAGCATGTTAGCTACGGACCCAGATGTCGTAAAACAACGTGTCATAAGGATTCTAAAGAAGCGTGGAATGTGGGTATCAAACGAAGAAAAAAAAGGCGGAGCAAGAAAAAGAACACGACGAACACGAAGCTCAAGAAAGAAAAGCACAAGACGACGAAGATAAAAGCTAGGCAAGACGCGTTTTTAATCAATATTGAGCAAATACAACAAATACAACACTCTTAATAATGGGATTTTTCTCTTTATATATTATAATAATGAGTCAGGATGACTATGACGATTTATATGATGACGACGTTGATATGTTAGAAGTTAACGAAAATTTACCTAGTACAGGAGCTCGTGCTGCAACGTTTACCGACGTTGATATGTTAGAACTTAACCAAGTATTACCTAATACAGGAGCTCGTGCTGCAATGGAAGAGGACCCCATGAGCAAAAAAGTTGGTGAAAAACTATATGGTCTAGATGGTAGAGGGTCGCCAGAGATGAGAAATATATCTCCATATGAATTGTCTCGTAATTCAGGTAAAGCTCTCCGTGATCAAGGAATTAAGGATAATAGACACTTGAAAAATACAAGAGCTTGGGATCCAAAATCGGAACAACAACGAAAAGAAGAAGAAGAAGAAAGACAATTTGATGAAGCGATCAGTAATATGTACAAAGCAATGATGAAACCTGTAGCCCGCTCCAAGGCCAAATCCCCAAGTCAGAAGAAAGGCGGAACAAGAAAAAGAAGCAGCCGCAAAAGAAGCAAAAAAAGCAGCAAAAGAAGCACCAAAAGCAAAAGAAAAAAAAGAAGCAGCAGAAATAAAAGCAGAAGAAGAAGATAAAAAAAGATAAAATAATTTTATTATATATATAACAAAATTATATATATATATATGTATATAGCAATGGCAATAAGATACACGAAAGACAATCCTAAGTATCTTTCAATGCTTGATGAAAAACTTGATAGTGCACACCAAATGCGGAGAGATAAACTAATTCGTGAATATATTAGAAAGAGTGAGGATATGGAAAAAGAACATCAGGATAGTATAGCGGCTATAAATAAAGCGTATGAGGATCGGCAATTAGACCTAAAGAAGGAGCAGGCCGCAATGATGTGCAAGGTATTTGGGTTGTGTGCTGTCGGTCTAGCTGCTGCTACTGCGGCTAGTAGTTATTTTTCAAAAGGTGGAAATAATAAAAAAACTAAACGCACACGTGGTGGTGCATATAAGAAGAGGACGATGCGACGACGCTAGAAAAAAGGGTCCCCAATAACCCAATTTTATTTTTGTTTTTGTTTGTTTTTGTTTTTGTTTTTGTTTTTGTTT
>Ga0114974_10004515_pt1 | contig 10426 bp, 10 predicted proteins | sample S_130206_EF_Meta_FD_87318 | JGI IMG/M metagenome (GOLD analysis project Ga0114974, IMG submission 87318) | Freshwater microbial communities from Lake Simoncouche, Canada to study carbon cycling - S_130206_EF_MetaG | ecosystem: Environmental > Aquatic > Freshwater > Lake | place: Lake...
AAGTGATTTAACCCCTCTGCTCGCCAAGGAATGCGCCCGCGAAGATTTCAAGATTTTCCTCTTGGGTGGTGCTCCAGGAGTGGCTGAAAAAGCAGGAGAAGTTTTACGCAACCAAACCCCGGGTCTCCGCATCGCCGGGACCCACTCGCCCCCCGTTTGCATGCTGTCAGAAATGAACCACGAGGACATTCTTCAGCAACTCAACGACGTTGAACCTCACCTTCTTTTGGTCGCATTCGGAGCGCCCAAACAGGAAAAATTTATTCGAAGGAACCTTCCGTTCTGGAGGGTTCCAATCGCCATCGGCGTCGGAGGAACCCTTGATTTCCTTGCGGGAGTTCAATGGAGGGCGCCCCAGATCATCCAGAAAATGGGCCTCGAATGGTTGTGGCGGCTGAGCACCGATCCCAGACGCCTTCTGCGACGCTACTATGGAAACGCCCTTTTTTTGGCATCCGCCCTGATCCGCCTGCTGTTCCTTCGTGCCCATTGCAAATTTAACAGCCCTAGGCGGCCATTTTGCTCTAAACGTTTGAGTTACCTTTTTAAAAGCGCTCCGGCTCAACTTCTGGAGTTACAAGATCTCGCGCTGCTTAGCCCCCCGATGGAGCGCGGTCATTGGGCGGTCATTAATCTCAGTTCGCGAAGCTGGCTGGACAGCCGCGAACTGGCCATGCTTGTTCTTTCCGCTCGTGCTTTCAAAAAAGCGGGAGGGGAGTTCTCTGTTCTTTGCCCCTCAGGTCCCCTTCAAAAAATGCTGCGTTCCTGCCATCTGGACCGCTTCATCCATCTCTTTCCGGACGCTCAAACAGCTTTAAACAGAATCAACGAGGCCGTTCCAGAAACCGCGGATTGCCTTTAACCCCACTTATTGAGTTTCGCGAAACAGGGTTACCTTCACACCCACGCATCCGGAGATCGGTGAGCGTCACTCTATTCTTCGAGCCTCAATAGACTTGGATGCGGAACATCACCTACAGCGTTCGACCGGGAGCGAGTCTGCACCCGTAGGAGAACAGCGTTCACTAGGAGATTGTATTCGCCGTGCCTCGTGAAATCAGACTGCCGCAGTGACAATCAGCACCGATGCCACCCCGGATGCCAGGCTAACGACATCGGTCGCGGCAAACACCACCGGGTCATCCGCAAGCGTCCGCCGGCCCGCGAGAAACCACATCCGTGTGATCCAGTAAAGAAATAGCGGGCACAAGAGCCAAAGCAGGGCTGGAGTTTTGTAGTACGCCGTTACGGCCGTGCTGTTGATGTACAGGCAGAGCACCATCACAGCCAGATACCCGCTTGCGGGGCCTACGCTTCCAACAAGTGCGCTATCCTCCGCGAGATAATTTCGACCGGAGATCTGCCTGAGATTGCGGTCCGATAATTGAAGCAATTCAGAATATCGCTTCAGGTAGGCGAGACTCAGAAAAAAGAAGAGCGCGAAGGCAAGAAGCCAGGGAGAAATGTTTACGCCAGTGGCCGCCCCTCCTGAGATCAGACGCAGAGTATAAAGCCCCGAGAGTACGAAGACATCTTGGAGTAGCCGGCGCTTAAAAAAGAGGGAATAGGCCGTGGTCAGGACGATATAGAGCACGAGCATTGCTGAAAAACTCACTGGTAAAAAGCTCGTGGAGATTCCCAGTGCACCCGCCAGAAGGGTCCCACTCACAAGAATTCCTGCGGGTATCGAGGCCGCGCCAGAGGCAAACGGGCGTTTCCGTTTCCGGGGATGCAACCGGTCCCCCTCAATGTCCAGCAGATCATTGAGGATATAAATCGCCGACGCACACATCGAAAATAGTACGGTCGCCAACAGCGTGGAAGCCAACAAGGAGAGGTCGTTTAATTTGTGGGCCGCAAACAGAGGAACCAGAAGCAGAACGTTTTTTACCCACTGGTTGGGCCTCAACGCCCGAATCAGCGCAAAAAAATCTCGTCTTCGTTCCCGGAACACCTGCCTGGGACGACACACCCGATTAGCTGCGCGTAGTAAGCGTTCACTGGAAGCGACGACGTAGGCATCACTCGCCTTCGACCATACCTGAAGGTCTATAAAAGCATCTCCAACGTACCCGAATCGGCCGCCGCCGTTGTGGGTGAGAATTGCCTTCAATTTGCGGGCTCCAGCCATATTGCGCGCTCCGTCGCTGGCGATGACTGCACTAAAAATACCGAGGTGCTCCGCAACGCAATTCGCAACCCGCCGGTCTCCCGCCGTGGCAAGGACCAACTCCCGCCCGCGTGCTGATTCGCGATGTAACAAGTCTAAAACTCCCTGCCGATAAGGCAAGGACGCTGGGCTTGGCAAACAGCGCAAAGCGAGCTGTCGCTTCAGATTGGCTTTCCCTTGCATCAACCAAACAAGAATGCGCCAACTCTCAAGCGGATGTGTCGCGACAAAAAGCAACGCCGTTTCCCACAGGAGATCAGAGGCCACGAGGGTGCCGTCGAGATCAACATAAAGGGCTCCCTCGCCCTGCAGTACCTCAGACCCTTTCGCAACCGGGGCCGGGTTAGGTGTGCTTGGATTGCTCATTGTGTGTTAAAGTTTCCCCTCAAATCCTCTGAACCGCGGCATGCGGGTCCCGTTTGCCACGCTTGAACCCTCGGGCCTCACCCAGCGCCCCAGAACCGGCGCCCCAGAACCGGCCCCCCCAGCAAAGCCTCCCGCGAAGGCAAAGCTGCTTTAACTCCGCCGAGCCCTTTCTGTGCATTCGCCGCCACCCCCTGCACCGCCCGACGAACTCCTTCTAGTCCCTCCCCTGTGTTGGCTCGGGTCGCCGATCCACAGAACGACCCCTCAATATTTTAATCGCCGTATTTACACCCTGTGGCCGTGTACAAACCCCTAAAGCAAACCTACCACAGCACAAAAAACCGCGCGGCGCAGCCAGTCTGGTAATTTGGCACCGATTGGCTTCACCGCGACGACCGACTGAGGTTCGTCCGGCAACAAAATCATCATCCCGTTGGGGCGGCGCTGCCGGCACTCTTCGAGCAAGCCTGCAAATTCGCAGCAAGTCCGCCTTTCGTTGGTTTATCCCAAGCTCTCGCATCGGAACAAAAATGCCTCTAGAGTGGTAGGAATGAGCCCAGATGGATTAATCGCCGTTTCCCCGCGCCACTCTGTCCGACTGGCGCAGGAGTACCATCATCTAGTAAAGCATCCTCCTGGAAATGATTTCGTGGTGCGAACCCTCGCCCATCGCAAGGCGGGTGGAATGCCACTGATGGCGGCGGAACTGGTGATCGCTGGTACAGAGACGCGTAAAAACCACCCCCTCACAGAGGTTTATCCGCTGCATTTCCGAAAAACCTACTTTCCAGCAAGCCTCCACGGCGACCCCCAAATCGAATTTGAGCGTCAGAGGCGGGCCTCGGAATTGCTCCCTGTGCCGCCCCCGATCGGGTGGTCGCCCCTAACCTTTAGAAGCTGTTTTCTGCCGGGAAAACCCTACAACCGAATCTCTCCTTTCGGAGTCGATCCGGACGAGGCCAACATTCAAGTCGCTCTCGAACTGGAAATTGCGGCTGCCGCCGGTCTCTGGTACTTGCTTGGACAGGCCTTCGCCCACATATCGACCCTCCATAAATCGGGATTCATCCACGGCGATATGGAGTTACATAATTTAATTGTGTGTCCATCCCCCTTGGAAACCCACCTCATTGACTTCGAAAACGCAAGAAACCGGGACGAACTCGGCGAGGCGCTCTGGGTCAAGGGCTGCGCCGGCGACCTGCGCATGGTACTGAGAGAGGCCGTCTACCTTCAGTGCCGACTCGGAGATCAGCACTGTTCCATGGCGGAGGCCTCAAAAGCCGAACTCGATGGCCTGTTCAGCACGCCAAACCGATTCCGACGGGCTATTCAAAGACAGGCCGGACTGTAATCCCCACCATACGGCGCGCTCGCGTTTGCCCGCGCGCCGCCATAACAACTTGAAAACCACAGGCTGAGTTCCCTTGCGTTAATGCTCTCTGACATTAAAGTTAATCCTCTGCTCCATGAAAGTGACGCTCCGCAATTTTATCTTCACAGCCGCAGCCTTCAGCGCCGCGTTTTATTCTAACGCAACCCTCTTTGCTGGAGATATTTCAGCAGAAGCCTACATCGTTATCGACCATCATAGCGGCCACGTGCTCAAAGAGTTCAACTCCAATAAAAAACTGCAGGTCGCCAGCCTTACCAAAATCGCGACGGCCGCCGTCGTCCTCGATTGGGCAGGCTCCACGGGCCAAAATCTCGAACAGCTTGCAACCGTGCCGGCCTTCCGGCCCGAGCTGGCAGGTGGGCAAGGCATCCAATGGGCGCCGGGGGACCGCGCCACACTGAAGGAGCTTCTGTACGCCACCCTCCTTCAATCAGACAATATCGCTGCAGAAACCCTCGCATCGCACGTCGGACGCTTGCTTTCGGGAGGAAACGACCCCGAACTACATAGCATTTCGTTTGTGGCCCAAATGAATGCGTTAGCTCGCAAACTTGACATGCCTAACACACGCTTCCTCAATCCGCACGGCCTGGAAACGTTGGAACGCAAACTGCCTTATTCCAGCGCGGAGGACATCGCCAAGCTCAGCGCCTACGCCATGAGCAATCCCGGCTTTTTATTCATTGTCTCCCAGCGCGAACGCCGCATCACTGTCCAGCGCGGCGATGGCTCGAAGAGTCAGTACAAGCTACTGAACACAAATCAACTGATTGGGAAAAACTCGATCGACGGCCTGAAAACCGGCACCACCAAACGCGCTGGTGAATGTCTGGCGATCTCGGCCGCCCGCTCCCCGGAAGTCCGCAAGGAAGGTGATAACTTTTACGTCACCCCACGCCGTTTGGAGGTCGTCGTGCTGGGTTCCTCCAACCGCTTTAACGAGGCGCAGGAGCTCTTGCAAGAGGGTTGGGCCGAACACGAGTCCTGGCTGGCTGCAGGCCGCCCCGAAACACCCCGGCCGCAAAGACGCGGCATCGTTGGCAACTAATCTAATTTGCGTCAGACCAAGGTTTGGCCTCTTTGCACGAGTTCCCCTTTGTAGAAATCCCGGTTCTCCCCGGAAGGGGCAACTGCATTGCGTTCAAGTCGATGGAATTTACCGCCGGCCTCGACCCCGTTCAATACAGTGCGGAGCGTGTGCGCCGCCTGTGCCACATGGCTGTCAGAGTACTGAAAGTGAATATGCAGGGTCAGGGACCGGTTGCCAAAATCGACCGTCTGCGGGTTCTGCGACTGCGGCAGTGACCAGATCAAAGAAGGATAAAGACGCTGCTCAATAAGCGCAGCCCTAACCCGGTCTCGCAGGGTGGTTGACTCAAACACGAGAACCAATGCAAAAGGCGTGCATCCCGGAGGCAGGCCATCCACTGGAGAATGCTGTTTTAAGAGCGGAGCGTGTTCGCACAGAGCCGTGAAATTTTTCCGCCGTCGTTCTGCCAAAGCCAAAGGACACAGAAGCTGCAGCATTGTTGACGCAAGCGGGTGCATTCCACCCGGTGAGCCGGTTCCAAGCAGGGCCTCACCCCGCACTAACAATTCCCTGAACACTTTTTGTGGAAAGGGAACACCAGCTCGATAATGCTGTTTCAGCGTCATCCCGGCTATTTTAAGACCGGCGGCCCGCAGGTGTAAATCGGTGGCCTCCCCCGGGATTGGAAGTTCCTGCGCGGAGGGGGACCAGAGCCAACCTCCGTCCGGGAGCGGCAACGTCTTGCGCAGAGATGCCACACAATACGCCGCGCGACTCCCTATCGCCCAAGGTCCTGAGGGATCATGGCTATGGTCTTCGATGACGTCGCAGTCCAGATGTGCGGCCCCAGAAATGGCCTCAGCGCCGCGCCAGCCGAAAAAATTCATCCGGAGGACTACGTCGCCAGGTTCCAAATGCGTCGGCAACCCTGCGGGCCCCGAGAGGGGGGTGTCCACATAACGGGGGCAATTCCAACCGGCCTGCTCAATGGTCTCCATCACCCGGGGACAGAAATAGCTTGGCGTCCATAAACGCCTCCAACCCCTTGTCGCCCTCCCGTGTTCTAGAAGCCCCAGCATCGCAGCGCGACCGGTCCCAAAAAACACCCCTTTGCGAAAATAAGACCCCCTCCCAAATGGGGGCATCAAAGCGCTGATTTCCAGAGGCTGAGGCCATGGAAAATCACCGCCAAACTCCCAAAAAATATTGCTCGCCATCATTTTCGCCAGAAGTTGAAGCCTTCTCACAAAACCACTCAAACCTGAGAAAACTTCGATACGCGGATCAACGACTGGCGAGAGCGAACCACCAGAGCGTCCTCGTATTTAAAAACAATACTTCCGGGGGCGTGATCCAAATAGAGAGCGTTCAAAAGCGGATTAATCAGCGCCTGAGCCTCAAACAGGTTGTATGAACGCCCGCCAAGGTTGCAGCGCGCCCCCTGCGAGCTAATGCCAAAAGCGCGGATCCGCCTCAGTATTTCCGCATCGTCCATCACTTCAAAATCAACGCGCATATCCTCAGGCGTACGGCGATAATAACTGACCCCTTCGCCCTGCGGTTCGCCTCCATATTTAAACCCGTTTTCGAATATTTTTTGAATACCCCCGGAAAAAGCGCGGGCCTCTGTTCTGAAAAGCAAATGGTACAAAAGCCCCAAATCCAGGTCCGGCGTGATTGGAAACCTCTCTTGGTGAATCACCACCCCGCGGTCCACGCGATCCACCATTTCGTGAAGGGTAGCCCCCGCTTCTTTTGCCCCTTTGAGGAAAACTCCATTGGCAGGGTGGTACCCCCGGAATTCAGGCAGGAGCGAAGGATGAACGTTAATAAAAAGTTGATGCGATTTTATCAGTTTAGATACCGGCACAATGACGGGGCACCCGTTTGAAACGAAGAGGTCGAATTCCATCCCCGCCAATTCATCAAGGAACTCGCTTTTCCCCCCGGGCCGGATGAGGGAGTGCGGCACGCCTTCAATCCCCCGTTCCAACGCACTGTCTTTGACGGCAAAAACGTGCTGTAAACGCAAAAAAGGATTCTTCCTTATTTCCTCAAGCACTCCGGTCCGATTCGATGCCAGAACTACAGTTTTTATCATTGGAAGCCTCCAAAACGCACCAGAGCGAACCTCATTCCCTCAGGCGCGTATTTCCCACACGCGATGCCATCTGCGAGGCGGTCCTCGACGTCTCGCTCAAAACTTGTGCCTCAGATTTCCGAAAAATTGGCCGGCCTCTCCCAACCCAGAGTCTTCTTAAAAGCAAAAAGCTCGGCATCGCTTAAGATGCCACCCTGCCACTGGCACCTGAGAGCCACGCACAACCGCACTGCCCGGCCTCTTTGCATCGCAAACCCCTGCCCCGATGCGCTTGCAGTTCCGTGCAATACTTCCACCAAAAACCGCCATTCCTCGCCAAAATGGACAGACTGATTTTGGGGCGCCAGCGCCGCGGTGTAACACAGTGGGCACCTGCGTTGATGCAGAGAACTACTTAGCTTCAACCCTAATGTTGCGAAACCAGGTTTCGTCACCGTGCTCAGTCAGCATGATCCGTCCAGAACCGGGGGCAAAGCCCTCCTTTTTCTTGAACTTGCTGGCTGCGATCCGTGCCTTCCAATCCTCTGAGTTGGTGTCTGCTTCAGCCACGAGTTTGCCATTCAGCCAGTGCTCTATCTTCCCCTCTTTTGCCACGATTTTGCTCGAATTCCACTCGCCGACCGGCTTCAGCGGTTTGTCCGGGGCGGGCTCCTTGATGTCGTAGAGGGCAGCGGTGCTGTGTGAACCACCGCGTAATCCATCGGGATTGCCAGCGTCGTCAATCATCTGGTACTCGATACCCAACCACTCCTTGCCCCCAACCTTGGTGACCCAATACTTGATGCCGTTGTTAGCCTTCGGCGCCAGTTTCCAATCCCAGGTCAGTTCAAAATTCGTATAGTCCAGTTTGGAGATCAGACTCCCGCCCTTGCCTTTGAGATGAATCACGCCCCCCTCTTCGGTTTTCCAGAATTCGGAGGGAGCCCCCCCATCGCCATTCGTAAAATCGGCTAGGGTTAACGGTGTCGGCTCCCCAGCATACGAAACAGAGCTCATTACGATGGCGATAGAGTAAAGAAGGGGGCGCATTTAAGGAGTCTGGCCAGAAAGAACAACCTATCTCAACTTTTTTACGCCGAGGGAGATCGTTTGACGGCGACCGGCACAAAATCGAATTCTGAAACCATGCCGGGGTTTCCCTCACTCTTTCCTTTCGCTGCTCCCGCCGGCCCTAGGGATTGATCTGGAGATTCCCTGCGGTGGGCGCGTGTGTTGTCGAAGCGGCCGCGCGCGCCGTACTTTTTGGCAAGTACGGCCCCACCACTTGGGTCCACAATTTATAGCCCTCGGCGTTCATGTGGAGGTTGTCGGAGCTAAAAATCTCGGGCCGGGGTAGACCATTCACTCCCAACATTTGGTGAAATACATCAATAAAGAGAAGCCCCGGGTGCTGCTTGGTATAGGCCTCAATCAACGCGTTAGCCTTGATCACCTCGGCCACTTGGGACCACCGCTTTGGGTTGCCCGCAATGGAAATGTACGCAATCGGTGTCTCATGTTGTTTTGCCCGAACCTTGGTCACAAATTCACAATAGAAATCAAACACCTGCTCAGGCGTTTTCTTCGCATTGATGTCGTTGCCCCCAGAGTACAGGACGATGAAACTTGGTTGATAAGGTAAAACGAGGCGATCCACAAAAAACACGGCATCGGCGAGTTGAGATCCTCCAAACCCCCGGTTCAAGACACGCTGCTCGGGAAAATCCTCAGCCAGAGTCGACCACTTGCGGATGCTCGAACTCCCCACGAAAACAATCCCGTGTTTGGGAGGCGGACCGTCCTGATCGCGCAGTTCGAACGCAGCGACCTCTTTCTCCCATTTTTGAAAGGAACCCGAGGGAGGAGCGGCGGGTTCCACCGCCAATGCAGCCAATGGCAGCAAGCAAACCGCGCCGATGGAACACAGGAGGAAACGGGGGGGAGTTCTCATGCAAACCGACTTTTAGGGCCAAAAAAAATCCCTGTCGACCCCGTTTGCTTTTTTGCGCCCACCGGCACTGGGTTCCAAACCCACCCCGGCCCCAGCTTCTCCCCGCCTCAGCTGGGGATTTGACCTAGCTGTGGGTCCCACACATAAAATCGGTCTCTTTTAAGGGAATGTCGAACGGCTCCAGGGGCATTGGCTCAGAGTGATCAAGAAACTCGTGGCAGAGCCTGAAAAAGTCGGTCTGAGTGTTCACTCTCCGGATTTCGTGCAGGAACCTGCCGCTGGGCTCCACTCCAAGGCCTATGTAGTTTAGGTACTTCTTCATCTGCTGCACATGCGAACTTTCGCGGAATTCCGGTTTCGCGCGCATCTCGTACAGGGCGTACACATAGGCCAGCACGTCTCTCCCGCACGGCAGGAAAGGCGCCTCGCCACGCCGGTGTTGCCGGATTTGCTCAAAAAGCCACGGATTGCGGATCATCCCCCTACCAATCATGAGGCCCCGGGCGCGCGTCTGATCGAGGACGTATTGGGCTTTCACGGCGGATACTACATTCCCATTGGCCAACACCGGACACGGCATGACCTCCACCGCTCGGGCGATGTAGTCATAATGGACGGTGCTCCGATAACGCTCCGCCACGGTCCGCCCGTGGACAGTTAACAGGTCGAGCGAGTGCCGGGCGTAGACGGTAAGCAACTCCTCAAAAACATCGGGATCCTCAAACCCGATCCGCGTTTTAACCGTAAACTTGGTGTCAATCGCATCCCGCAACGCACCCAAAATGGAGTCGATTTGAGCCACATCCCGCAGTAGGCCACCGCCCGCATTCTTTCGATACACCACCGGAACGGGGCAACCCAAATTAAGATCAACGGCCGCCACGGGATGTTGCTGCAATTCACGAGCGCTACGAATCAGCGACGGGATGTGGTTGCCAATGAGCTGCGCAATCGCTGGACGCCCCGTCGGGTTGGCCGTAATAGACTTCAGGATGTCGGGATCAAGGATGGAGTCGGGATGAACGCGAAAATACTCCGTGAAATAGAGGTCGGCTCCGCCATACCCAGCGACCAATTTCCAAAAAGGCAGGTCAGTGACGTCCTGCATCGGCGCCAGGGCCAGGACTGGCTCTGGCGCTTCCAGAAGGGCGGTTAGTTGGGAGGAAGGATCAGTACTCAGAGGACGGGATGGGACGGTGTTTTTTCTACCACATGCCGCACCCACAGTCCCTACCGAACTCGCGATCTTTCGGAAACACAGCGACCGCGTTGAATCAAAATCCTTCTTCGAAATCCACAGTCATCCCACAACCTGATAAAAATAAAAAATTTAGGAGTATGATACAAAGTACCAGCGGCAGATTCTGAACGGAGGCAGTTAGAACTTTTACGACCGTTTTTTCTTTTTCTGTGTGGATGCTGTCCCATGAGAT
>Ga0114974_10004516_pt1 | contig 10425 bp, 9 predicted proteins | sample S_130206_EF_Meta_FD_87318 | JGI IMG/M metagenome (GOLD analysis project Ga0114974, IMG submission 87318) | Freshwater microbial communities from Lake Simoncouche, Canada to study carbon cycling - S_130206_EF_MetaG | ecosystem: Environmental > Aquatic > Freshwater > Lake | place: Lake...
CGGTCGAGGGTGGCAAAACCATGGCCGAGTGCCGGCTGGTGGCTTATGCGATTGCGCATTCGCCGCTGGTCAAGACCGCGTTTTTTGCCAGCGACCCTAACCTGGGCCGCATTCTGGCCGCTGTGGGCTACGCCGGCATAGCCGACCTGGACCAGTCCTGCATTGACCTGTACCTGGACGATGTCCATGTGGCGGTCCAGGGTGGGCGTCACCCCGCCTACCGCGAAGAAGATGGCCAGCGGGTCATGAAGCAGGCCGAGATCACCGTCCGGGTGTTGCTGGGCCGCGGTGATGCCGCCGACCGGGTCTGGACCTGTGACCTGAGCCACGACTACGTCACCATTAACGCTGATTACCGCTCATGAACCTACCCTTTGAAAAACTCATTCTGCGTGCCGAGCAGCTGATCGACCGCCTCGAAGCGGTGTTGCCAAGGGCTCTCAGTGCCCCCGACTGGACGGCCGCCGTAGCCTGGCGTTACCGCAAACGCAGCAGCGGCCACGGAGTGTTGGAGCCTGTGCGCCACCTGGGGCCCATGCGGCTCGCTGACCTTAAAGAGATCGACCCGCAAAAGGAAAAAATCGAGCGCAACACCCGGCAGTTTGTGGAGGGCCGGCCGGCCAACAACGTGCTGCTGACCGGTGCGCGCGGCACCGGCAAGTCCTCGCTGATCAGGGCCTGCCTGAATGAATACGCCAGCCAGGGCCTGCGCCTGATCGAGGTCGACAAGGCCGACTTGGTCGATCTGCCTGACATCGTGGATGTGGTGTCCGATTGCCCAGAGAAATTCATTGTGTTTTGCGATGACCTGAGCTTCGAGGATGGTGAGCCCGGCTACAAGGCGCTCAAGTCGATTTTGGATGGCTCGGTGTCTGCCACCTCGCCCAATGTACTGATCTATGCCACCAGCAACCGGCGCCATCTGTTGCCCGAGTACATGAAGGAGAACCTCACTTACACCCACACCGAGGACGGTGAGGTGCACCCGGGCGAGGGCGTGGAAGAAAAAATCTCGCTGTCTGAACGCTTTGGCATGTGGGTCAGCTTTTACCCATTTACCCAGGCCGAGTACCTGACCATCGTGGCGCAGTGGCTCAGCTGGTTTGGTGTGGCGCCCGAGGCGATTGCGGCAGCCCGGCCCGAGGCCCTGGTGTGGGCGCTGGAGCGGGCCAGTCGCAGCGGCCGGGTCGCCTACCAGTTTGCGCGCGACTACGCTGGTACGCACGCTGGCACAGCATGACCACAGCGCCATTGGTGGCCGACGCCGACCAGGCCCGTGAGGGCGGGCTGAACAGGGCCGTGGTGGATGTGGCGGTGGGTGTGCTGATCCGCCCGGACGGTGATTTTTTGCTGACATCACGCCCGGTGGGCAAAGTTTATGCCGGCTACTGGGAGTTCCCCGGCGGCAAGCTGGAGCCCGGTGAAACGGTGCTGCAGGCCCTGCAGCGCGAGTTGCAGGAAGAGCTTGGCATTACCACCCTGAAAGCGGCGCTCTGGCGTACCGAACTGGTGGACTACCCGCATGCGCTGGTGCGGCTTAATTTTTGCAAAGTGTCAAAGTGGCACGGCGAACTGCAGATGCGTGAGGCTCAGCAGTTTGCCTGGCAACGTCTGCCAGTGCAGTGCGTGCCAGTGTTGCCTGGGACGGTGCCCGTGCTGATGTGGTTGGCGCAGGAACAAGGTTTCTTGGGCGCTACACATTCAGTAGCATAAAACCTAAGCAGGACAAGGGCTAGAGCCCTTTTTCTCTTAGATTAATTGGGCTCAGCCAGACCATCTGTGAGCTCGTCGCCAGTGTCCTTGGCCGGCATGCGGAAGCTTTCACTGGCCCAGGACCCGAAATCCATGTTTTTGCAGCGCTCGCTGCAAAACGGCCGGGATGGGTTGCTGCTGGCGTACAGGCTTTCGCCGCCGCAACCAGGACAGGTCACCAGGGTTGGCCTGATGGGCGCTGGGTCAATATCCCCGTTCATGCGCACAAGGCGAGCTCAAAACCAGTGTCTCCGCCACTCAGCTGCAGCCGGTCGTCGTCGCCCTGTTGCATCAGCCGAATCGATACCAGCAGGCGATTGCCGCTGATTTCGGGGATCAGCCCCAGCGCTGGGTCTATAGCCAGCCGTACCAGCTGGAAGGTGCGGCCCTGCGGCAGGTTTTGCTGGAACTGGCCGCCATTGGCCATCACCTTTTGCGGTGCGCCTGAATCACGCAGCAGTTTGAGCAGCAGTTCGATCGAATCCGCCAGGGGCATCAGGCTGGCAACCCAAGTCGACAGGTCTTGTTGCCGCTGAGCTGCCGGTTTGAATTGCCAGGCATAGTAGGCAGGCAGGTCAAATTCACAGGTCCCACCCGGGATGCCGATACGGCTGCGTATGCTCATCAGCCAGTCGTTGTCTGTCAGCGCCTGCCCGGCTTTGCCCGGCAGGCCGTTCAGCGCCTGAAAACAGTTGTCAAGCTGTCCGATCACCGCGTCAAGCACACCCTCGGCAATGGCCGGGTTGCCGCGGTAAGCGTCCAGATGGGCTTTTTGCTTGTCCAGATCTTTGAGGACATCGGATTTGAGATCGGCCCGTGCGCCCACATCCATGATCTCGAAGATGGTGGCAAGCGCAAAGTGGTGGTCCATCGCCGACTCTCGAGCCAGTAATTGGCTGAGTCGTACGAACAGGTGTTCCAGTCGCAAATAGGTGCGAATGCGCTCGTTAAAGGGGTATTCGTAGAGGATCACGCGAACAGTCAATAGGGCTAAAGCTACCCGGATGATAGCCCGAAGAGAGGGGCCAATCGCTTCACCTCAAGCGCCAATTGCGTCAAGCTGAGCTGCTCATTGAAAATTACAACATCGGCCGCGGCCAAGCGTCGTTGCCGCGTGGCTTGGGATGCCACGATGGCCTCAACCTCCGCCCGTGTGAGCTGACTGCGGGCCATGACACGCTGGCACTGCACTTCCGCGCTGCAGTCGACCACCAGCACTCGGTCGACCTTTTTCCGCCAATGCGCCGATTCAACCAGCAGCGGGATATCAAACACGGCACAGCGCCGCCCGCAGCTCTGTGCTTCAGCGGACTGGGCCTGCACCTGCAGGCCGACCAGGGGGTGAATGATAGATTCCAGTTGCTTGCGTGCGCCTGGGTCGGCATAAGCCAGCGCCCGCATGCGGTCCCTGTCCAGCGCGCCGTCCGGCGTGATGAATATTGGCCCAAACTGTTGGGCGATCGCGGCGATGGCCAGTCCGCCCGGCGCCGTCAGTTGCCTGGAGATGGCATCGGCATCGATCACGGCCGCGCCACATTCGGCCAGCAGAGCCGCAACGGTGGACTTGCCACTGCCAATCCCCCCGGTCAGGCCCAGCCGTATCATGGCCGTCACCTCTCAGAGCCCGACAGCGCGAAGCATGGCGGCTGGGCTGAATACCATTGCCGTCAGGCCGGCGCCCGCCAGAAAGGGCCCGAACGGCACGTAGCCCCCCTCTCGCAGGCCACTGGAGAACTTCATGGCAATGCCGACGATCGCACCCAGGACCGACGCCATCAGAATGATGGGGACCAGGGCCTGCCAGCCAAACCAGGCTCCCAGCGCTGCAAACAGCTTAAAGTCGCCGTACCCCATGCCATCCTTGCCGGTGACCAGCTTGAACGCCCAGTACACCAGCCAGAGTGAGACGTAGCCGGCCATAGCGCCCCAGACTGCGGCTGACAGCGCCACGGGTGTCCACTGCATCAGCGCTGCCATCAGACCGGCCCACAGCAGAGGCAAGGTGATGTCGTCGGGCAACAGCGTGGTGTCCCAGTCAATCAGTGCCAATGCCAGCAAGCTGGCGCAAAAGCCGCTCCACGCCAACGCGGTGGCTGTGGCACCCCACTGCATGCCGCAGTATGCAAACAACAGGCCAGTGAACAATTCCACGACCGGATAGCGCAGCGCGATCCGGTTGGCGCAGGACGAGCACTTGCCACGCAAATAAACGTAGCTCAACACCGGGATGTTTTCATGCCAGCCGATCTGGTGGCCACAGTTGGGGCAGCGCGAGCGTGGCACGCTCAGGTTAAAGATCTCGGTGGCCTCCGCTGCTTGCCCCGACAGTTCGGCGCACTCGCTTTTCCACTGGGCGTCCAGCATGCGCGGCAGCCGGTGTATGACGACATTGAGAAAACTGCCGACTGCCAGGCCCAGTACCGCCAGAATCCCTACGTCAATCCAAGGTGAAACCAGCATCAGACCACCTGCCCCAGTTTGAAAATCGGCAAATACATGGCGACCACAATGCCACCAATCACAGTGCCCAAAATGACAATAATGATGGGCTCCATCAGGCTGGAAATGCCGGCGACCATGTCGTCAACCTCGGCCTCAAAGAAGTCTGCTGCCTTGCCGAGCATGTGGTCGACTGAGCCTGACTCCTCGCCAATGGCGCACATTTGTAGCACCATGGAGGGGAAAAGCTTCACGTTCGTCATGGCCTCCGTCAGGGCAGTGCCCGTCGACACTTCCTGTTGTATTTTGACGGTGGCTGCCGTGTAGACCGAGTTTCCCGCAGCGCCCCCCACCGAGTTGAGCGCTTCGACCAGCGGCACGCCGGCAGCAAACATGGTGGCGAGTGTGCGGGTCCAACGGGCTACACAGGATTTGTCCACCAAAGTGCCAAAAATGGGCATGCGCAACAACACCCGGTCCATGACCATTTGCATGGCCTTGCTCCGGCGCCAAGCCTGCATGAAAAAATAGAAGCCCCCGAACAGACCGCCAAAAATCAGCCACCAGTACTGCACGAAGATCTCGCTCAACGCGATCACAAACAGGGTGGGTCCAGGCAAATCAGCACCGAAATTGGCGAATACTTCCTTGAAAGCGGGCACCACAAAAATCATGATCACCGCCGTGACCACGAAGGCCACGATCAGCACTGAAATTGGGTACATCAGCGCCGACTTGATCTTGGACTTCATGGCTTCGGTCTTCTCCATGTAAACCGCCAGCCTATCCAGCAACTGGTCCAAAATACCAGCTGCCTCGCCCGCTTCCACCAGGTTGCAGTACAGATCGTCGAAATACCGCGGGTACTTGCGGAACGCCACGTTCAGGGAAGTGCCAGTCTCCACGTCAGTACGAATGTCATAGAGCAGGCGTGTCACACTGGGGTTAGGGTTGCCGCGCCCCACAATGTCAAAGGCCTGAAGCAGGGGTACGCCCGCTTTCATCATGGTCGCCATTTGCCGGGTAAAAATGGCCAAGTCCTTGGGCCTGACGGCCTTGCCCAAGCTCATCCTTCGCTTCTTGATCCGCGTCGCAATAACCCCTTGCCGCCGCAGCGCGGCGCGGACCTGGATCTCGCCGACCGCTCGGGTTTCGCCGCGCACCTGCTTGCCGTTACGGTCCTTGCCTTCCCATTCGAACATGGCTTCCTTCGCGTCTTTGCTCTTGTCGGTGGCCATGGGCGGGTGGAGTCGACGGGGTCAGACGTGTAGAGTAGCCAGAATTGGTGAGTGCATGCCCCAAGAATGTACTACGTTAGCTGACAGTTTTCAGAATTTGCTTTCAACATAAGCCGGGAACAGCTTTTGCATCGCGCCATCGATTTTGATTGACGCCCGTTGCGTGCCGTGAGGCACACGCGGCGCGGCCAAAAATTTTGACCATCCTTATGCCAATACATGTTGATTTGATGTATCGTCTTTGTCAAACTTCAATGATCAACATTCGACGGAGCAACTTATGCAATTGAGAAACATGAAAGTCGGCGTGCGACTAGGGCTGGGATTCGGCCTCATAGTGGCTTTGATGTTGATCGCGGCTGCCATGTCCATTCACCGCATCTCTGGACTTAACGACTCCATCGACTTGATCATCAAGAATCGGTATCCAAAGATCGTTGCAATAGGAGAATTGCAAAACAAGATCAGCGATCAAGCGCGTTTCTTGCGAAACGCCATTATTGCCGCCAACCCCGCCGAGGTTGATAAATGGCTTGGCAAGGTGGATGAGGACTCAAACCAGATCAAAGTGATCTTCAATAAACTCGAGGAGACGATAACCAGTCCTAAAGGCAAAGAGCTTTTGGTGGCCGCTGAGACAAAACGCACCGCCTACCTGCAAGTCAGAAGTCAACTGATCAAGCTTATAAAAGTCGGTAATACGGAGGTCACAGCAGTCTACCTGTTTGGTGATTTCCAGAAGCCGCAATATGAATATTTTGATGCTGTGGGGAAGTTGGCAAGTTTTCAGGAATCACTGATGAGTGACGATGGTGAGCAGGCCGCCGAGTCAGCAAAATCAGCCATCACAAATGCGATAGGAATTGCCGCCTTTGCTGCAATTTTTGCAGCTGTCGTGGCCTTTCTCATTACCCGCTCGGTGACCAAACCATTGAACGAGGCGGTGCAAATTGCCACAAATGTTGCTGCTGGCGACCTGACGACGCCTATTGAAGTCACCCGTCGCGACGAAACGGGGAAGCTGCTTGGCGCTTTAAAGGAAATGCAGACGAATCTGGAGCAAATGGTTTCCAACGTTCGCAGCAGTTCACAAAACGTCGCTATTGCCAGTACAGAGATTGCACAGGGCAATAACGATCTTTCGGCCAGGACTGAACAGCAAGCCAGTGCTCTAGAGGAAACAGCGGCCAGCATGGAGGAGTTGTCCTCCACCGTGAAACAAAATGCGGATTCAGCGCGTCAAGCCAATCAGTTGGCGGCGAGTGCCTCCGCCGTTGCGACTCAGGGCGGCGAGGTTGTTGCACAGGTTGTAGAGACCATGAAAGGGATCAATGCGTCAAGCCGCAAGATATTTGACATCATCAGCGTGATTGATGGCATCGCATTTCAAACGAACATATTGGCCTTAAATGCTGCAGTGGAGGCAGCGCGTGCAGGTGAACAGGGCCGCGGATTCGCGGTGGTTGCCAGCGAAGTGAGAAGCCTTGCAGGACGCAGTGCAGAAGCTGCCAAGGAAATCAAGAGTTTGATTAACGCAAGCGTGGAACGGGTTGAACAGGGAACGACGCTGGTTGATAAGGCGGGTGTCACGATCACGGAAACGGTCGCAAGCATCCGTCGCGTCACCGACATCATGGGTGAGATCAGCGCTGCAAGCAGTGAACAAGCTGCGGGTGTCAACCAAGTTGGAGAGGCCGTCAGCAGTATGGATCAGGTAACGCAACAAAATGCCGCATTGGTGGAGCAAATGGCAGCTGCCGCAAGCAGCTTGAGCAGCCAAGCGCAGGAACTGGTGAAGATGGTTGCTGACTTCAAACTCAATGATGGTCAGCAAGAATTTGGCATCGGCATGCGGTCACCGCAGATCGGCAGCCCAGCTAACCCAGTAGTCCGTTCTTCGGTTGGCACCATGAAACCGGTAAATACCACGGATTCCACCGCCTTGCCTAAGCCTGTAGTCCAAGCGAAGGCCAGTTCTAATGCAGGAGCCTCCGACTGGGAGTCTTTTTGACCCATGCTCACAAACGGCAATGTGACAGCAAGGGCTCGAATCGCATCAGGGGTCACATGAGTGAGACAAATCAAGCGGCATTTTTCTTCAACTTGATCATGTGCGTACCCAACGAGTTATAAATAAACATCGGCTCGATAACCGCAAATTTGAATTAACAACTCCCCTAAATCAAGAAGCAACTGAATCGCCGCGCCGCTCACTGAGCTGGTGTGGAACAGATTCGACGTTTGATTTTTCAGAGCTTGGTGCGGACGTTCGTCGTTGTACAAGGCGACGTATCTCATCAACCCAATTGTGACCCCCAAGATTGAGCATCGCCCCGAAGGCCGAGCCGGTGAATTGGGTACCCTGATCGTTGAAGCCCAATGGTTCATGCCAACGGGCTTTAGCAGTCGTCACACTTCCCATGAAAAAATTGAATCAGGTGAAGTACGCGTTTGATTTGGTTTTACTTTTGTTAAACTGAATCGGTTCATTCAATCGGCAATTAGGTGCGACGAGTTCACTCCTTCAAACGAGTGCTTCTGTGGGGCAAATTGCAATAATTCAAAGTCAGTCGTTGGAGTTTCTATGTCTTCAAACCATGCGAACAAGGCGTCCGTCGGCGCTACCGCTGCGCTCATCATCGGGGCTCTGGGTGTTGTGTTTGGCGATATCGGCACCTCGCCCCTTTATGCGCTGAAAGTATCGGTAGAAGCCTCTGGCGCAAAAGGCGGCCCCGAAATCGTGCAAGCGGTCTTCGGTATCCTGTCGCTGATCACTTGGGCGCTGATTCTGGTGGTAACGGTCAAGTACGTATTCATTATCATGCGTGCTGACAACCGGGGCGAGGGCGGCATCTTTGCGCTTACTGCTCTGGTTCTACAGCACCTGAACAAAGACTCTGCCTACCGCTGGCCCGTCACCATTGCCGGCGCACTAGGCGCAGCCTTGTTTTTTGGCGATAGCATGATTACGCCTGCGATCTCCGTGCTCAGCGCGGTAGAGGGCCTCAAGGTTTTGTCTCCTGACCTGGGCAAATATGTGATCATGATTTCGCTGGGCTTGATTACTTGTCTTTTTGCAGTTGAGCGTTTTGGCACGGCGGTGATCGGCAAGATTTTCGGCCCGGTAATGCTGGTCTGGTTTCTTTCGCTTGGCGCCATTGGCTTGGCCGAGCTGATCCACTCCCCCGGTATTTTTGTCGCACTCAACCCTTTGACCGGTGTTTCCTTTTTGTTTGCCCACTCAGGGGTGGCTATTGCCATTTTTGGCTCGATCGTTCTCGCCGTCACAGGCGGCGAGGCCTTGTATGCGGACATGGGGCACTTTGGCCGCAGTCCCATCCAGAAGGCCTGGCTGTTTTTGGCCTTTCCCTGCCTGCTGCTCAATTACTTTGGCCAGGGTGCCTTGCTGCTGCGCGATCCCGCTGCCCTGGACAATCCATTTTTCCGTCTGGCACCGACTTGGGCCCTGATTCCCATGTTGTTTTTGGCGGCTATGGCCACCATCATTGCCTCGCAAGCGGTTATTTCTGGCGCCTTCTCCATCACTACCCAAGCGGTGCAACTGGGTTTTATCCCACGCATCTTGGTCAAGCACACTTCAGCAGAAGAGATAGGCCAGGTTTATGTGTCCAAGGTCAACATCTTCCTGCTGGTGGGCGTGGTGATTTTGGTGCTCGGGTTTCGGAGTTCCGATAACCTGGCTTCCGCTTACGGTGTATCGGTGACTGGCGCCATGGCGATAGACACAATTTTGGCTGCGTATTTCATGGTCTTCGTTAAAGGCTGGAGCAAGCTTTTGTTCGTGCCGCTGTTTGGACTGCTGTTTGCGCTTGATGGCGTCTTCTTGGGCGCCAACTTATTCAAATTCTTTGATGGCGGCTGGTTGCCGGTAAGCGTGGCAGGCGTGTTATTGCTGCTTATGATTTGCTGGATTACGGGGCGCGAACGCTTGCTCAAAGCGCGATGGGCCAACTCTATTCCCTTGCAGGAGTTTCTTCAAAAGCTGGATGTCAGCGAGCCTCACCGTGTCTCAGGAACCGCCATCTTCATGGTTCCGCATAAAAATATCGCTCCGATGTCCCTGTTGCACAACCTAAAACACAACCAGGTGCTTCACGCGCGGGTGATTTTGATGAGTGTCGAGACGGCAAACATGCCATTTGTACCCGATGAGGAGCGTCTCACCATTGAGCACTTGAGCCATAATTTCCACTCGGTCTGCGTGCGCCATGGTTACATGGAAGAACCGCACGTCATGCGAGCCGTGGCACTGCTGCGCGCACGCGAGTTCCACTTCAGCCTGATGGAGATCTCATTCTTTGTGGGTAAGGAACGCGTGGTGTCCAAGGCCTCGTCGGCATTGTGGATGGCGCCCTTTATTTATATGCACCGCACCATGCAAAGTGCAACTGAATACTTCAAAATTCCTTATGACCACGCCATCGAGATAGGCGGTCACGTGGAAATTTGACGAGCTATTTGTTGCCCGTCAACGATCCGGTAGTCGGTTTCACAAACGTGTCGCTGTAAAGGCCGCTCAGCATCAGGTGCGCTTGCGCCGGTGCGTCTCACCATGGCAGTCCATTGGCTGTACGCAGGCAACAAAAAACCCACATTCCAAGACTGGAAGTGGGTTTAATCAAACGAAACTTGGTCGGGGTGAGAGGATTCGAACCTCCGGCCTCTACGTCCCGAACGTCATTTTATTAGTGGTAACTATATGATTTATATAGTAAAAAATTAAAGTAGTATACAAAATAGTATACCGCAACAGCTATTTCGCTTCAAAAGAACTTGTCAAAACCACGACTGATTGTGCTTACTATAAAAGTATAGTTAGCCAACAAATTTCAGTTTTGGTTCAGTCGCACAAGTCAGTTCAATTTGGAACAGATCAACTCGTCAGTCGCTTGACGATATCATTGCTGGCAAGTGGATAAAAGTTGTCGCTGAATGTTGGCGACTGAGCTAAAGAGCCTGAGCCAAAAGTTATAGC
>Ga0114974_10004517_pt1 | contig 10425 bp, 4 predicted proteins | sample S_130206_EF_Meta_FD_87318 | JGI IMG/M metagenome (GOLD analysis project Ga0114974, IMG submission 87318) | Freshwater microbial communities from Lake Simoncouche, Canada to study carbon cycling - S_130206_EF_MetaG | ecosystem: Environmental > Aquatic > Freshwater > Lake | place: Lake...
CGGAACAACTCGTACGTGGCAAGCTCGGTGCGGTTAGCGCCACCTTCTTGCGCCAACACGTCATTAAAACGTTTCTTAATCTTGTCCAGTTCTGCCTGCTCTTTATCAAGCGTTGTCTTGGCTTTCTCAAGATCGGCACTGGCTTTACTAACTACGGGGTCAAGCAAGAACGCCATTGCGTCGTCCATCTCACGACGAGCATTGGTAACTGCTTTTTCAACCGCTTGCTGATATTTATCTCGTTGTTGTTTAATTCCTTTTTCGGAATCAAGCATTGCTTTCTGTTCAGCAGATATGACCACTGAACCTTGCATAGCTTTCTTAACTTGTTTAATAGCCGTACGAAGCGGTTGCAATCTGTCGTTCAAAGCTTTTGCTGCTGCGCGAACGTTTACATTGGTGTCTTGCATAAACGCCAACAACTGATTGTCTGTGTCGTCAAGACGGCGTCCGTCCGCCAACAACCTCATGGCTTCATCAATTTGCCCTCTGTACTTGGGCAGGTGATCTGTCTTAAATTCTCTTACCAAACGTTCGGCAATCTGTTGTTCCTGCATAGACATGGGTTGAAGCGTGCGGTACTTTTCCAGAATAACTTTTTCTTCTTGAGTTGTGCCTGCCTCTGGCATGCCCACAAACACTTTTGCTAACGCTTCGTCAGAATAGCGGCTCGTGTCTTTCCAAAAGTATTGCGTATCTGCAATGATGCTGTCGCCACGTTCTTTGACTCTTTCAAGGAACTGCATGCGTTTGGCTACAGTTGCTTTTCTTACTAGCCGTTCTTGCTCAGACTTCTTGAACAGCGCCCGCGCTTTATCCAACGCTTCCCACACAGGGCGCATGCGTGGTGATTTAGCAAAGTTTGCCGGTGTTGCTCGGATATAACCCAACTCTTCCTGCATTTCAGGAAACAACGCTTTCTGTCCTTGCGGCACAGTTTCAGTAGCGCGGATGGCGTCCTTGATGGCTTGAATATCAACTTGTTTAACGTCGCGTCCTGCAACGATGGCGTCTACTACGGGCTCAACCTTGTCCAGAATCGCACGCGTAGCTTGGTTGTTGTCCATCAAGTCGGCGGCAGCATTGAGCGCATCACGAGCACCGGGACGCATACCGCCCATCTTAGACATCTTGTTACGCACAAACTCTGTGCGGCGGGCTAACTCACCTTTAAGAGTGGTTGCAGTTTCACCACGGGCTTCTGCAACTTTCTGAGCTTCGGTTTCTTTAAACTGGCGCTTGAGTGGGCCTGTCTCTACACGCGTAGCTTTAACATCCGGCTTCTCCATCAAGTTGCGCATTGCAGACTTGATACGTTCTTGGAAGTGCGTAATCTCAGCTTTGCTGATTGCCTGTGTGCCAGCCTTAACTTGACGGCGTTCTGTAACCGCAGGGCGGACAATCTTGTCTGCACGCATCTGGGCAGGTTGCACAATCACGTCTTCAAACTCTGCTTGTGTGGGTTTGGCATTGGATCGGGCAACCCAATCGTTGACCGCATCAAACATAACAGACGCCGCTTTAATTGCTTCGTCTTGAGTAATAGCAGGTTGGCCTGCGGCACGGCGGTTCAACGCGGCTTCTTGTAGCGCAGAAGAAATAAGTTGGCCACGCACTTGCTCGGCTTTGTTTGACAACGACTGCTCCGTAGAAGCGGCCATCTCTTTGTTTGTGCCACCGAGTGTTTGCTCTGTACGAAGTTGCTCGGTGATGTCGCTCAGCTTGGCCATGGCCTCTTGCTGTGCACGGCGTGCAGCAATCACTTCACGGGCGTATGCACCGCCTTCTTTGCTAATCTGTTCAATCTTTTCAAGCGCCGTCTTGCCTTTGGTCAAAGCTTCCATGGCTGCGGCACGCTCTGGTGCACCGCGTTTACCTTGGGCTGGCATTGCGTAGCGGGCTGTGCGGTAGTCTTGGTCAGCTTTATCAACCTCTGCAATCAACGCATCAATACGCTCACGAACCTGTGGGCCACGGGCAATTGGTTTTACGCTTGGGTTAACAGCAATAACTGTCTGCCCCTCCAGCGCCTTCTCAAACATTGGGTCAAGGTAATCAAAATTAGGCTCAGCATTTTTCTTCTGCTCTTCAACCTGCGCTTCGGACTCCTTGAACATGGCCATCTGATCTTCAGGCTGTGTAAGGGTCTGGGCTTTGAGCGTCTCTTGACGTTGCGCCAGCTCTTGTTTGGTAGCTGCTTTTTCTTTTTTCTCAATGTCAGCCAATCGCAACTTGATGCCAGACAGCAGTAAGTTGTTCTCCGCCGCCGTGAGGTCAGGCAGCTTTGTGCGAGTCTTGACCATCTCTGCAGCCTTGGTAGGGTCTTGCATCATGTAGTCAGCGGTGTCGCCCATGTCAAAGACGCCAACATTACGGGCAGCTTCGTATTGACCTTTGGCGTATTCTTGCAAAGAAGTGTCCGCAACTTGCGGTGTTTCCTCCACGCCAAACAACTGGCCTTTGCCACGACGCACAACGGGAGCGGCTTCTTCTTTGGCTTTGACAGGCTTAACTTCCATGCCCATCTGCTGAAGCATGAAATCCTGTGCAGGCATTTCATCCAGTGCTTTTTGCTTGGCTATTGCGTCAACCTGAGTTTTGGCTTTGTAATAGTCGTTAGCAAGAGGTTCAATTTCTTTGCTCAGCGTTTTAATCTGTGCATTGATCTGTGTATTGAACGCTTTGTCCGCATCGTATGTAGGCGAGTCTTTCACCACCTTTTTAATCTGCGCAATCAGGTCTTGCTTTTGTTTAGCCAGTTCATCGTACTTTTGTACTACTTCTTGTGCGTACTCTGGTGTTGCTTTACGTTGTTTTTCCTCTGCTAGGCGCTTCTCTTCATCAGCGCGGAGTTGCTTCATCTCTTCTTGTTCGGGAACAGTTTTCTTTGCGGCTTCGCCGCGACGCTCCATGTAACGGCCAGCGGGAGCCAAAACACCGCCAAGAACGGCACCACCAACAAAGCTATCAAAGTATTCATCACGGGCTTTCTCGTCTGTAATGTTTAGCCCGGCTTGCAAACGCTCAAACACTTGTTGACCAGCCTCGGTCAAACCTTCTGTACCCATTGCCTTACCTGTGGCAAGTGCGTAATCTTTGGCAATCTGTGCGGTGCTTTGTTTTGTAGCTTCAAGCAACGCCTTCTCAGGAACTTGTTTACCAGCAGCGGCAAAAATACCTCGGATGCCGGGAAGCATTTTCAAACTAAGCATGTCAAGGGCGGCTTGCGGAATAGCCGCAGCAGCAGCGTAACCCAACTCAGTCTCGCCTAATTTCTTGCCCTCATCCATCTGACGAGACAGGTTAGAACCTGTAAACTGCAAAGCAGAAGCAGCGCCTACTGCGCCAAGAGAAGCTAGTCCAGCAGGGGCAACGGCACCAGCGGCAATAGGTGCGGCCATATATGGGAGCGAACCGCCCAGCAATTCTTTGACTTTGGTAACAGGCGCTTCAGACCAACCTTCTTCGGTGGGCTTAAAGGTTCTTTTCTTGTAGGCTTCTTGCTCGGCAATGTATTTCTCAGCAGCAGCCTCGTTCATCAACCCACTACGTCCTGCAAGCGCGGCAACGTCGCCTTTAAGCGAGGCAAGACCGGCTTTAGTAGCGGCAATAAAACCGCCTTCTGGAGTACCTTCGGGTTCTTTGGACTTAAACGCCTCAGGGTACATGCGTTGCGCACGGGCGTAGGCTTCTTGAGGCGACTCTCCCTCTCGAATAGTTACAGAAGAACCGTCTGGTAGAGGAAGATATTGTGCCATGGCATTACTAATTGTGCGGCTTGACAAAAGCCCCCAGCAAGGCCGAACTTAGCTGGAGTACTGAAATTCTACAACTTAATCTCGAACAGGGCCAGTGGGGGTATTCATCGGCATAAGCATAGATGCCGCCAGTTTTTGACGAATTATCTGCGCCTGCAACTTACCTTCAGGTGTAGTCTCAAGCATTTTGAGCGCAATCTCACCTTGAGGGCCTGCATACTTAGCCAAAATTGCTGCATCGCCTTTAATTTCTGGAACAATTGAAGCGTAGTTTTTATAGGACTCGGCAAACTTGGGATCCCTTGCCATGCGGTCAACAATCCTCTCAATACCGGAAGGCGCATTTACCTGCGCATTGGTACGAGCATTTGCGCCCTGTTGCTGAAGCATTTCAGAATACACTCTTGCAGACCCTTCGCCTTTTAGACCTGTAATTTTTGTAACAGCGTCTATAGCGTGATTGTCCGCTGCACGAGCGGCGTCATTTGCTTTATTCTCAAACGCCTGCTGAGACTTAAAGTCCTCACGGCCTTCGGCGCGTTGGGCATTTTCAATATAGGCACGCTCTTTGTCACGTTCTTTAGCTGCTTTCTTAAGGTCTTTTAGCGAACTGTTGTAGTCTTCTAAACCAACCATTGAACCTTTGGCAATATTTACAGCAGCGTTTGGAGATTCGCCTGCGGCTATGCCCAAGAAACCTTTGAAGAGTGCCATCAAACCAGCTTTTTCTTTGTCAGAAACGTCTGCTTTTTCTTGCGAGTCCAACAGTTTTGAGTACCCCGCCATAGCAGGGCCTTGCGCTTTGTTAAACGCGGCTAGTTTTGCAGCACTTTCTTCTTTTTCATTGGTGATGTCGGTGCGTTGCTGCAACCGGTTCTGTTCAATCTTGCGTTCCAAATCCTTGGTGCCATACAACTCCTCGCCCGCTTTCTTAGCTTGCGCAATAGACGCAAGCCCCGTTGTGGGCAAGTTACCTTGAGGTGCAGGCGCGGCACTAGGAGTTGGGGCAGCAGCGCCAGTATCCGCAGACATCTTTTCAAAGCCGGGTTTTACACCGGGGAAGTCTTTAGTACGGATAGCGTCTTGTGGTGGATACTTTGCGTCACGCAGGGCCTGCTGGTCAAATGTCGCGGCTTTGTCACCGCCTTTAATTTTTACTTCTTTGTATGCGGCAACTTCTTCAGGTGTAGCTGTACCTTGTGCAATCTTCTGCTCAATCATAGCAAGCTGGCGTTCTTTGTTGCCACTGCTCATACTTTCCATAATGCGTTGGAAAAATGGTGTGTTTTCAGGAGCGCCTTGCTGAGTAAATTCAGCGCGAGGTTGAACCGCTTGGAAGCCGGGTATACCGCCAACAACACTACCGTCTCTTGTATTGCCTTGATAACGGGGGACGTGGCCGCCATCGGCCATACGCATTACGGGCTCGCTTTGCTGAGCAAAGTTAAACATGCCGCCCATACCGCCAGTGGCCATACCTTCTTCATCATCTGCGTATCCTGCAATACCGCCGTCAGCCAATGTTCGCATATTGGGCGTGGGGATCTGAGCAATGCCTTGGTTCTCTGGAAGCTGTTGCTGCGCCATGCGCGGGGGGGCCATACCAGCAATAGACTGATCTGCTACCGAAGGCTGCTGTCCGGAATTTCCTTGTGCGGCTAAACGCATTTCTTTGCGGCGGTCTGATTCTGCTTTTGCCAACGACAAAATATATACGTTGTTCTTGTGTAGCGCTGCATATTCTTGCAATGCTGAGTCCGGCTGTAAACCCGCCAACGTTTTTGTAATTAAGTTGACGTCAGGCGTGCCAATAGGGGTCTGTTGTGTATAAGCCATGTTTAATCCTGACCCATTTGATATAGAGTTAATTCAGCCAGACCAGCAGGGCGGCGCTCTAAGTCTTGGGTAGCTCCACCAGCCGCACCAAACAACTTAGCACCCGTCAATGCTGCACCGCCAAGACCTGCTACCTGAGAAACCATTGATGGGGGCTGTGCATACATTGTCTGCGATTGCTGAGTCAAAGGTAAACCACGGATCATGTCAGACATGAAGCCCAGTTGCTTGTACGGATAGTTTTGGTAGTTTAAAAAGTCTTGGTACTCGGTGTTCAAAGCATTCTGCATTTGTTGCTGTTGCTGGCCACCAAAGCGATTCTGAACATCCAAAAGACCAAGGTTCTGGCCGTACTGCGTCTGACCAATGTCAGCCAAAGACTTAGCACCCGACATGGCTGTCTGTAGACCTTGAAGCCCCAACCCGGCACCAAACTGTTGCTGCTGTGCGTTGAGTTGGTTTTGAGCGTTGTACTGCCCCATAGCTTGGTTGTACGCAGTGTTTAATCCTTGGGCTTGGATGTCACCTTGCTGACGAGCTAAGTTACCCAGTGCTTGCATTCGCATATTCTGGTTGCCGCTACCCCCAAATGCACCACTTCGAGCGGCTTGAGCGTCTTGTATCTGACGGCTAATGTCTGATTGACGCCTTGCATCTGCCTGTTGACGCGCCACCACATTGTCCATGTAGGGGTTCATCATAGTGTTGCCGGTCACATTACCCTGCGCATCTCTGGTATTGGCAGCACTAAATGCGGCACCAAAGTCTGAAGGTCTAAATGTGTACTGCGTATTCAAAGCACCCAAACCCGACATACCCGCCAGCGCTGTAGCATCGGCCAACTGAGGGGCAGTCTGCATCAGCCCTGCGTTCTCGAACGACTGTTGTTGCAAAGGCGTAAACTGCGCTTGACGATCCCGCATGTACTGCTGGTAGGGATTTAGTTCTGTGTCAGTCTGTAGTTGCGCTTGGCCTAGCAAAGTTTCTGCATAAGGAGCAATTACAGGCGCAAAGCCTGTTTGGTATTCTTGTACTGAGGTTGGTGTTGGTGTTGCCATGACCTATTCCTTAAGCGGGAAGATATTTATCAGAGCGGCTATTGGCCGCCACTTTGTTTTTGCCTGTGGTCTTGCCGCGTGCACGTTGTACACGATCCATCATGGCATAGAGTTTCTTAGCCCCTGCATCTGTTGAACCGTTACCCAACTCAGACACGATGCGTGCAGGTACTACAAACTCACCATCGGCAAGGCGTGCGGGTTGATTCTTAGCGCCAATCGTTGCAGGGATGCTGTCAGACACACCATCACCGGGGCCTTTGAGCAAACGACCGCCATCTGAGTAAGAGCCCAAAGAGCCAAGACCGCCACCCATGGCGTATCCTTGCAGACCGCCTCTAGCGCTGGCAACCGCACCGCCTTCTGTGCCCGTGGTGGAACCTGTATTGCCGTCAGTACTTGAGGGGGCAACACCAAAACTTTCCGGTATAGACGTATCAGGCGGCGCGGGAGTAAAGCCCGAAACAGTGCCGGATGTGTTACCCGTTGTAGCGCCAGAAGTACTTCCGGGGCCACCGCCACCTGCATTAGCCAAAGCTGCGGCAGTTGTGTAGCCTGCGTAGTCGCCAGTAAACTTGCGGCCTTCTTTCTGGCCGTACATCAAGTAGTGCTCATAGCCAGACGTAAAGTTAGACTTGCCCGCTTTTATTTCAGCCGCAACATCGGGATTAGCCGCAAGGTACTCGGCTTCGTTAAAATAAGACTGTGGGTTACCGGGCACGCCTTTAACAGTTGTTGTGGTTGTCGTTGTTGTGGGTTTTCCTATCTTTCTACCCAAAACAGCTTCGTCGTACCGCGCCATCACAGGTCTATTTCTTGTTTCTGCTTTACGTTGCGTTAGATTTTTACCCTTACCCATCAGGAAGTTGTATGCGTCCAACGAGTCATCCGTCATCTTGTTGTAAGCAGCGTTATGTTCAGCCGCGGTTTTAACTACGGGAGATGTGTAGCCAAGACTACCACCACCGGCTGTATAGGCGTCCTTAACTTCGTCCATGCCAGAGAAACCGCCGTATGGACGACCGGGGATATTAGGCTGAACTGTGACTGTGCCGTCGTTGTTAAACGTCAGATCGCCGGGGTTGTTGACATTGCCGTATGGGTTGGTTGTGCCGGGGGGCGCATTGGTTTGGGGGTTAGTTGGCAGTATTGTGGTTGTTGGGGGGCCGCCTGTACCACCTGTACCACCTGTACCTGTTACTGTCGTTACAGGCTTTATGATTTCTTTAGCCGTAAACAAATTGCCAAAGTCTTTACCTGTCGCTGCTTTAACATCCGCTACGCTAACTTTAGTTCTAGCCAATTCTGCAAGTGCAGCGTTTTGAGCATCTGCTACAGACATTTTTCCTGTGTTAATTAGGTTTTGCAACCCGCTTGTGACATAGTTAATGTTGCCGTATAGACCTTCTAAGCCCGCTTGATCGCCGGGTAGAGCGCCTGCTTTGTAGCCAATTTGGTTGTATAGGTCAACTGGTTTTCCAGTTGTTGAATCTATGATGCCGCCGGTAAAACCTACATCACTTGTCGGCCCCTGTGTCAAAGCGTACTGAGCGCCTAGGGACACCCCGGCATTGTTCAAAGCATTAGTTAGTGCTTGCCCTTGCAAACCGACCCCGCCGGTAGCTTTTAAAAACTCAGAAGAATCTGTGGTTGGCGTAAGTAGCGTGTTTACAAAACGTTGCTCGTAATTGGATTGTTTGTCTTGTGTACCCGTAGCCCGTGCAATATCGGCGGCAGACACACCGTATTTTTGCATGTCAGCGGCAATTTGCGTGTCTGAAAGATTTGGGGTTTGGAAGTATTTAAAGATGTCGGCGTCGCTCACACCACCGCCAGCCAAAGCTACGATACCGCCCGTATTCATTGGCGTTGGTTGTTGCTGTTGTTGCGGTGGCTGGTTTAAAGAACCTACCCCAAGTTGATACGGATTTGGATTCTGTTGCCTGAACAGATCGCGTTGGCCTTGGAATGTTTTGTTTCCAAAATCACTGGCTTTGACGGGTGTCATGGCTCGCATGCCGTACAAGGGGTCAGGCTTACCTGTTTCTGGGTTGATGTTGTAGTCAAACTGCCGAATGTAACCAATGTCTTTTGGCTCTGGCATTTTAGTGGTCGTGGGAACCATCAAGCCTGCTGCAATTGGTGCAGCAGCGTAAGCTAAGTTACCGAGGTTGTTTTTGGCAAACCCCATCGGATCTGCCATAGCAGATTTAACCCCCCCGCTAAACACATCTGACGCAGCGGTTTTACCTACTGCTTCTTTAAAGCCTTGAGACCTAGCAGCTTCATCAATTGCTTGTGATCTGGCCGCTTCAGACAAACCTTGTTGTGTAGCTTCCGCTCCGGCTGTAGCTCCAGCAGAAGATGCCAAACTTGCAGAACCCGCATTCATAAAGCTCTCGCCCAGACCCGCTCCACCATACGCACCCAATCCGGCCATGAGTCCGCGAGACAGACTACCGGTAGCCAAAGCCGTAATACCGCCCGTAGTAAGACCGGCCATCATTGATGACATGCCAAACCCAGCAGGGCCTAAGAACGCGCCAAGCGCAATAGGGGCAATAGTCTTAAACAAGTCAGACAGCATGCCAGCTTCGGGTAAACCCGTAGTAGGATTTATAGTCAGCGTTGTGCCGTTAGCTTGGGCAAACTGTTGTAGATTCCGGACTTCGTCCGGCGTCATGTGTACAAGTAACGAGTCGTCACCGCGGCCATTGGCGGCTACCTGTTCGGCAAACTTATGCAGGCTCATTTTTGCCTCTCAAAATGGGGGTTGGTCAATAATATCATGGTGGGAGCGCAGACACAAATGAAAGTGTGGCTACGACGGATGCTGTGGATGGTTTAGTTGGTGTCCCAGAAGCCGCATAAGTTTCTATGGTTACAGACGCATTAGTTGTAGACCAGTAGATTTGCACGTAATCATTGGCGTTCATAGACAGAAAATAGTTCCAGCCCTTAATGTCGTGAGACGGAACACCCGCACTTTTTCTAGCGGGCATACCAACTTTACCAGTCGAGCCAACAATGTCTGTGCCATTTTGTTTAAGCCAAATAAATACATCTTGCGGTGCGTTATCTAAATTCTGTAACTGCGCGCTAAACTGCAAGTTGTATATACCAGCGTTAGCTACCGTTATCTTTGACCCTGTTTGCAGCGACACCGTGTTAGAAAAATCCGTGGTGTTTAACGCCATCAACGTAGCGGTATTGACTGTAGCTGTTTGAGACGTAAAGTCTGAGAAAGCCCCGTAAGGGAACGCAATGTATTTGCCGCCTGTATTACCCAGCAATTCTGCTAAGGAGTTTTGTAGTTGGTTAAAGTACAAACGCAGAATATTTAAAAACTGATCTTGATAGCGGCGGTCGTACTGATCCGTGCTCAGCGGCAAATTGGGTGGCGCTGGGTTAATAATCCGGTTGTTTGTTGCCATTAGCGCCTGCCGTCCGGTCTAATGTCAATACGGGGTGCGCCCAGTTGCCAGCAAGTGTTAACTTGGTTTGAACTAATCTTAAAGATCATCTGGCGACCGCGCATACGGGTAAATATCTGGCCTGTAAACTCTTCGGTAATCACGTACGTACTACCCTTTACAACTGTGCCGTTAGCACTGCTTGTAGTTCCAGAGCCTGAGTTAGTCAGACCGTACAGCGTCATAGTTACCTGTGGGGCAGCGGCAGTGGGGCTGTTAGTAGCGTTCTCAAAACTTAAGTCAGGTAAAACGCGCCACACAAAACCAAAGTTATGGCCGTCACCAATATCAAACTCAGAC
>Ga0114974_10004522_pt1 | contig 10422 bp, 5 predicted proteins | sample S_130206_EF_Meta_FD_87318 | JGI IMG/M metagenome (GOLD analysis project Ga0114974, IMG submission 87318) | Freshwater microbial communities from Lake Simoncouche, Canada to study carbon cycling - S_130206_EF_MetaG | ecosystem: Environmental > Aquatic > Freshwater > Lake | place: Lake...
CACGCCGGCGATATTCAGCACGATGGTCGCGGGCACCATGGCCGCCGTCACCGCGACGTCCTGCGAACGGCCCGCGAAGCCGGGCGCCTCCACCTGCACGGACACCGTGCCGACCGGAACACCGTCGAACGAGAAGGTGCCGTCAGGACCGGTGTGTGTCGTCTCGGACCCGGTCCCACGCAGCTCGACAGCCGCGCCGTTGATGACGCCGCCCTGCGTGTCGATCACGCGACCCTGCAGCAGTACGCCTTGCGCCAGAGCGCTCTCGGCACAACCACACAGAACGACGAGCAGAAGATTTCGAAACATAGGCGCCGCATCATACAGGAGCGAGCCCTCCGTGGAGTGGCCCGCACGCGAAGGCTGTTGACAGCCCTCCGTTCCAGACCTATACCGTGAACAGCTCAGCAGGGCGCGACGACACAGGGGGCACTCATGCAGTCAGGCGACTTCTTCGATTACGAACCGCTCGAGAAGGCGCGACTACAGGTGGTGTCTGTCGTCGATGGGCTCCTCATTGCCGGCTGCGTCATCATCCTTGTGGCGTGGCTGGTCGGGCATCCGGTCCTCTATTCCCCAAGTGCGCCGGTGCTGTCGCCGTTCACGGCGCTGTCGCTGCTGCTGATGGTGGTGACGCGACAGGCACGGCTCCACTTCGAGACCTGGCCCATGGCGCTGAGCCTGGCGATGTCGGGACTCGTGCTCGGCGGCAATGCCTCGTCGCTCGTGATGCTCACCACCACGCCGTCCGAGCTCTGGGCGACCTTTCCCGACCTCGTGCTGACGTCGGCGATGACCTCGCTCGGACTCGTGCTGTTCTGCGCCTACGACCTCATCATCGTGCTGCGCCAGACGCCGGAGTCGGCGTTCATCATGGATGACCTGCTCATCCACCTGGCGCTGGTCCCAGGCGGCCTCAGCCTGCTCGGCTACCTACTGGGGAATCCGACGTACCTCAGCATCCACGCCGACCCGAGGGTCGGCATCTCGCCGCTCGAGATGGCGTTCATGGGGCTGTACGCCATTGCGGCAGTGGTGTCGAACCCACGCTTGTTCCTGTGGCAGTTCCTCGCCGCAAGCTGGTCGAACCGGCTGGTGTTCGGGTTGCTGTTTCTCAACCAGTTCGTGGCGCCGCTGGTGGTGGAGCTCAGCTTCTCCACAACCGGCACGCGCGGGCCTGGCATCGAACTGTTCGTTTTGCTGGCCGGCGTGCTGACGACGATGGCGTTCCTGCTGCTGCAGGCGAGGGTGGCCCGGCGCGAGGCGCTGTGACCAACGCTCACGAAGGCACGACGCACACAAGGCCTCTTCAAAGACCAGCCTTCGTGCCCTTCGTGTCCGTGGTGACGTTGGTCCGGCCCAATCGACGCCGCAGCTCAGCGCCGTTCCCGGACGTGGAGCGCCGCACGAATGCGTCCCCCGCGGCGAACGCCCGATGACTCTCCAGGTAGAAGGTCGGCAGCGCCAGCAGCGTGAAGAGGGTCGCACTCACCAGTGGGCCGACGGCCGGTGCGGCGATAGCGCGTCACATCCCTAGAACTTTGCCTGTAGCCCCATCCTGATCAGTCGTCCCTGCAGCACCGACGCGGGCCGATCGAGTGCGGCGCCGAAGGTCTGGTTCTGCGTGAGAACCGGGTTGGCGTTCAGGCTGTTGAAGACATCGAACTGCGCCTCGAGTTGCTTGCCCTTGAATGCAAACACCCGCTTGACGCGGAGGTCCAACTGATTCTGCCGCCCCAGGAACTTCGTGCCCGGCGCGATCAGCGGAACGATGATCTGGGCCTGTGTCAGCGTCTGGCCGGGCTGGGCACGAACGATGGCGTTGTTCACCGTCCAGTTCACCCGCAGCGACGGATCTTCGGCCGCAATGTTACCGCTGTTCCCCGTATCGACCGACGCGTTGCGTGCATCGCCAGGGTAGCTCTGAAGAGCGCCGCTCACCTGCAGCGCCCAGGGCAGCGAATAGCTTCCCGCAAGCTTGACCTGGGACTGGAACGGGATGTCGTAGGCCGACTGGTCGCAGTAGCGCAGCTGGTTCGGGTCCTCTACATCGCAGGTGTTCGCGATCGTCCGACCGGTACTGACGCCGCCGAACATGTTCAGCTTGCTCACCCGCGCATTGAAGCCGATGTCGTAGCCCCCGTACACCCGTGAGTTGCTGGCCGAGTTCTGGTCCACGAGGTCCACGACACCCAGCTTGGCGGGGTTCAGGTTGTAGATGGTCACCGGTGTGCCATCGATTGGGCTGACCAGCGTCAGAGCCGTGTAGTCGGATGGGGCAATGGCGACGTTGTCGGTCGAGAACATCTGCCTGTAGTCGCGACGGAAGTAGCTCACATTGACGGACAGTCCCGGGACCAGCTCTCGCTGGACGCTGGCGTTCATTTCAATCTGATACGGCCGGCGAATCCCGTCCGCGGGCCGCCGCGGCGCCTTGATACCGAACGACCGGTTCTGGCTTGGTCCCAGCTCACCAATCTGGGCGATGTTGTCGTTGTTGGCGTCGGCCCAGGTCCTCGTGTCCGTGTCCAGGATGTTCGGGTCGTAGCTGTCGGCGAAGCCGGTCGTGTAGGCGCGCATGTACTTGCCCATGCCGAACTTCACGGCCGTCTTGCCGTTGCCCTGAACGTCCCACGCCATGCCGAATCGGGGAGAGACATCCTTCCAGTTCGGCAGGTTCTTGATGGCGTCGAAGTGTCTGGCCGGCACGAACCGACCCGCTGGTGCGTCTTCTTCCTCGACGCTGCCGACGAAGTTCTCGAAGCGCACACCCGGTGTGATGGTGAAGCGCCTGATCGTCCACGCGTCCTGGGCGTAGATGCCCATGTCGCGGTCCATGTTGGCCTGCGAATACTGCGGCGTGTTGTAGACGAACACCGAGTCGGGCACGCCATTGCGATAGCGCTGCGTCATGTCCGCCGCCAGCACGCGCGACCGCGCGAAGTAACCGAACCCGTACTGGATGCCGACCTTGGTGGCGTGTGAGCCTGTCACGTAGGACAGCGCCGAGACGATCGTCTTGCGCTTGGGCTCACGGTAGTAATTGCCGAACTCGTAGGCGCCGTACAGGGTGTTCTGGGTGATGTCGCGCTTGGGCGTCACCCCGACCGACTCCGGCAGCGGCTCGAGGGTGTAGGTCTCATTGCCGAGTGCGTAGCCCGCCTCGAACAGCAGACGGTTGGTCACCGTGCTGGTCCACTTGCTCTCGGTCGTGTAGCGCGGCCTTGGCGCGCGAATGTCGGTGGCTTCGCCAGCAATGATGACGCCGGCGCCGGCGGAGTTCTCGTGCCCGCGGAACTTGCGGATCTTGTCCCAGTAGAACGCGAACTTGTTCTTCGAGTTCACCTGGGTGGTCAGGCGGCTCATTCCACTGCGGATGCTCGCATTGTCGACCGTCTGCTCTCCGGTGGGCGTGCCGAAGCCAGGGCCTTTTGGGCCCCAGCCGAAGAAGCTGTTGGCGATGTACTGGTGGACGCCCCAGTCGCGGTACGACGCGAAGAACCAGAGGCGGTCCTTTTTGAGCGGTCCACCTTCAGAGACGTTGACATCCCAGATCCGGAAGAGTGCGTCAGGCGCCGCGAGCCCTCGGTCCTTGAGGTCCTGCGTGAGGTTGTTCGATTGCAGCGCGTCGTTGGCAGCCGTGGCGAACAGTGTGCCCTTGAAGGTGTTGCCGCCGTCGCGGGGGATCATGTTCGCACGCACACCACCGGCCGAGGTCTCGGCGTTGATGCCGCTCGTCTGGTAGGTAATCTCCTCGAACATCATCTCGTTGAAGTAGCTCTGGACGCTGCCGTCACCCTCGATGCCGTTCAGGATCATGCCGTCAACCATGAAGGTCATGTCGCGGCCGTCCGACCCGTGGACCGAGATGTCGCGATTCTGCATGCCGGAGTTGCCGCCCACGTCCGGTAGCGCGAGCCGGGCACCCGGCATCAGGGCGCTCAGGGTCTGCACGCTCCGCCCGGTGGGGACGGAATCGAGCACTGCCCGGCTCATCACCGTCTGCTGCACGGCGTTCTGCACGTCCACCACCGGCGCCTGCCCGGACACCGTAATCGTCTCCTCCAGTGAACCGACCTTCAGCTCGGCGTTCACCGCCGCCGTGAAGTTCGAGGGAAGGTCGATGCCATCACGCTTGAACGCGTTGAATCCTTCCAGTGTGAAGGTCACCGCGTACATGCCAGGGCGGAGATCGATGATCTGGTACCGCCCGTCGCCGTCGGTCGTGGCGGCTCTCGACTTTTCGATCAACACGGAACTCGAGGCTTCGACGGTCACGCCCGGGAGGACGGCGCCGCTGGTGTCGCGCACGACGCCGGAGATCGCGCTCTGGGCGAACGCGGCAGCCGGAAGGATTGCCAGAAAAGCCGCGACGAGGGTGGCGCGAACGAAGCCGCTGGTGAGACGCATGCTGCCTCCGGGTGAACGGTGGTCGGGGCGCGGAGTCGGGGCGCTACTCCGTGAGATGGTGGCGAACTGCTGGAGCCGACCCGACAGTGGCGTCCAGGGACGATTCAGCACCGCAGACCATACACAGGTCGCCAGGGCCAGTCAACGTCGAACTGCACGCCCGAATCACGCGGTTGCCACGCGGAGCCGGGGCCAGTGCATCGCACGACGCGATGGCCGGCTGGCTGCCGCTGCAGGAACAGATGGCCGCACTGTCGACCACCTGGCTCACATGCGCCGGACGTACTGCAGCTTCATCAGCAACTGGTTCGAGTCGTGGCCGAGGCCGGCATCACGGCACAAAGACAAAAGGCACCTCCCGTTGGGAGGTGCCTTCCGGCCGCGCTGCCTGGCGGCAGCGACGCTTTCAGTTGATTCTTGTGCCCGAGGTCAAGGACTCGAGCCGTACCCGTGACGCGTGGTTCTGTCTGGCCGTTGGAACGTCGGGGCGCTCGCTGTGCCGCGCCGCTGGTTCGTAAAGCGACATGGTGCCGGTGGCACCTGGTGGCTGGAGCGGAAGCGTTCCTCAGGAGACAGTGGCCCTGATACGGTCCGCGATGACCTTCACCGCAGGCGTTGGTCGTTCGGTGGAGCAGACTCAGCATCGCCGTTCATGCCGCAGACCTCCTTCCAGACCGTGTGGGGGGGCGTGGTGTGTCAGAGATCCATGTGCCCCGGAACATCTGGTGACGTTCGATGGACCTCACGCCGACCATAGACCCACTATCTGGCTTTGTCAAGAGGGGTCCGCTCGTCATACGGTGACGAGGTTTGCGGAACGTGAGGCGGCGGTCAGCCTGCCGCAGGCGATGCCTCGTCCCACAGCGACTGCCGCGTCCACGGCCCGCCTTCAACCAGCCAGAATCCGCCGTCGAGAAAGCGGTACCCCTGATCGAGGGTCGCGATGGTCGCCATATCCGCGGCGGTCAGAGCGATCTCGGCGGCCGCGAGGTTCTCGCGCAGGCGCGCCGGATGTACCGTCTTGGGGATCACCGAGACGCCGCGGCACACGTGCCAGGCGAGCAACACCTGGGCGGGCGTGCATGCGTGCGAGGCAGCAATGGACGCAATCACCTCGTTCAAGAGGAGCGACGGCTCGGTGCCGGTCTTCATGAAGTCCGGTCGATCGGACGAGCCCAGTGGCGAGTACGCCGTCACGTGAATCCCCTCGGCCTGGCAGTACGAGACGAGCGCCTCCTGCTGCAGAAACGGATGTAGCTCGATCTGGTTCACCTCCGGGCGCAGACGGCAGTGCGGCAGCAGGGCGGCGATCTTCGCGACGGAGAAGTTCGAGAGGCCGATGTGGCGCACCAACCCCGCGTCCACCGCATCCTCCAGGCCCTGCCACGTCCGGTGCAGTGGCGCCTCATCCGGCTGCAGGAAGCCGGCCGGCGACGAGGGAATCACGGTGTCCGGACTGAGTGGGATGGGCCAGTGAATCAGGTACAGGTCCAGATAGTCGAGCCCGAGATCCTTCAGCGACTGCTGCAGCGCAGGCCGCACCCGCTCGCGGCCGTGAGCGTTTCCCCAGAGCTTCGAGGTGATGAAGAGATCGCGGCGCGTGACATCACCGTCGCTGAACGCGTCACGCAAGGCCTGGCCGATCTCGGCTTCGTTGCCGTACAACAAGGCGCAGTCGAGATGCCGGTACCCGGCACGGATGGCCTCGCGCACAGCCGCGTAGACCTGCCCCGGTTCCGACTTCCAGGTGCCGAGCCCGAGGACCGGCATCTGATCGCCATTGCTGAATGCGAGTGTCTTCATGGGTACCTCAAGCGGATTGGCAGTGGTTGAGTGCCGGGTGCGAGTGCGTGTTTATGGCACCGCATTCCCGCAGCGTCAACCACATTCGCCGGCCGTGGCGGCGCGCGGGATTTCACTACCGGAACGCTCGGCGCTTCAGCCACACTGCACGCCACACCGCGTCGTGCATTCCCCAGAGAGAACTGTCGTGTCGATTCAGCCCCGCGCGTCACTGCGCCCACTTCGCGTGATAACCGTCATCTGTGCGCTCCTGGCGGTCGTGAGTCCACGGTTGGCGAGCGCCGCCCAGACCACACCTGGGCAGGCTGCGGCACCTGGTGCGCCCGTCATCGACGGTCCGCCGCCGCCCACGGCGCCGGCCGTGGTGAACCGCGATGCGGCCGGGCGGGCCACCGTGCGGGCCATCCGGCTCACGACCCCGCTCATCGTCGATGGACGGCTCGACGACGAGGTCTACGCTGTCACCGAGTCGGTGTCCGGCTTCATCCAGCAGGTCCCACGCGAGGGCGCGGCCGCCACCGAGCGGACCGAGTCGTGGGTGATGTTCGACGCCGACACGTTGTATATCTCGGCGCGCTGCTGGGACACCGCCCCGCCCGAACAGTGGGTGGCCAACGAACTGCGGCGCGACACCAACCAGCTGCGGCAGAACGATACGTTCGGCGTGATCCTCGACACCTTCTACGACCGCCGCAACGGCTACCTGTTCTACACGAATCCGCTCGGCGCGCGTGCCGACCAGGCCGTGACCGACGAAGGCAACCTGAATCCCGACTGGAACCCGGTGTGGGACGTCCGCACTGGCCGCTTCGCGGGTGGCTGGACCGTGGAGATGGCCATCCCGTTCAAGTCGTTACGCTACAAGTCCGGGCACGACCAGATGTGGGGCATCAACATCCGCCGCGTGATTCGGCGCAAGAACGAGTGGACCCACCTGACGCCCGTCCCCGCGTCGGCCGGCGTCCCCGGCGGGATGTTCCGGCTCTCGCGGGCCGGCACGCTGGTCGGCCTCGACCTGCCGCCCGCCAGCAAGAACGTCGAGCTGAAGCCCTATGGCATCGCACGCGTGACCACAGACAAGAGCCTCGCGATCCCGCTGAACAACGACGTCAGCGGCGAGCCCGGCCTCGACGCGAAGTTCGGCATCACCGCCAACCTGACGGCTGACCTCACGGTCAACACCGACTTCGCGCAGGTGGAGGTGGACGAGCAACAGGTGAACCTGACGCGCTTCAGCCTGCTCTACCCCGAGAAGCGCGACTTCTTCCTCGAAGGGCGCGGGCTCTTCGACTTCGCACGCAGCGGTCAGGCGACGTCGAGCACGTCGGTGACGCCGGCGCTGTTCTACAGCCGGCGCATCGGGCTCAATAACGGTCGCGTGGTTCCGATCGATGCCGGCGGCCGGCTCACCGGCAAGGTCGGGCGCTACGGCATCGGCGTGATGAACCTCGCGACGCGCGACGATGACGTGTCGAAGACGCCGCGCACCGACTTTACCGTCGTGCGGGTGAAGCGGGACATCCTGCGCCGCAGCGCCATCGGCCTGATCGCCACCCATCGCACGCAGTCGGCGGTGGTGGCCGGCGCGTCGAACCTGGTGTACGGCGCCGACGCCGGTTTCTCGTTCTTCCAGAACGTCAGCCTTGGCGGCTACTGGGCCAGGTCGGACACGGAGAGCCGGAAGACGGACAACGACAGCTACCAGGCACGCCTGGAGTACACCGGCGATCGCTACGCCGCGCAGGCGCAGTACATGAAGGTCGGCCGCAACTTCAACCCCGAGGTCGGCTTCGTGCGGCGCGCCAACATGCGCCGCTCGTTTGCACTCGCGAAGTTCGCGCCGCGTCCACGGGTCCGCTTCAAGGGGATCCGGCAGTTCACGTATCAGGGCAGCCTCGAGTACATCGAGAACGGCGCCGGCCAGCTCGAGACGCGCATCCAGACCGGCCGCTTCGCCGCGGAGCGGCAGAACAGCGACCTCTTCTCGGTTGAGGCCAGCGCCGACTACGAGCTGCTGCTCAAGCCGTTCACCGTCGCGAAGGGGGTCGTCATTCCGCGCGGCGACTACGCGTTCAACCACGTGACCGCGGCGTACGCGATGGGACTGCAGCGGCGGATGTCCGGGACGTGGACGCTGCAGACCGGCCAGTTCTACGACGGCACGCTCACCGCCGCCGGCTTCACGGCCGCGCGCGTCTCCCTGCTCAAGCAGTGGTCGCTGGAACCAAGCGTCTCACTCAACGCCGTGCGGTTGCCGGCCGGCGACTTCACCACCACCCTGCTGCGCGCTCGGACCGACTACGGATTCTCGCCGCGCATGTTCGCTTCAGCTCTCCTGCAGTTCAGCTCAACCGACCATGTCTTCAGCAGCAACCTGCGCTTCAGGTGGGAGTACTTGCCCGGCAGCGAGCTCTTCGTCGTCTACACCGATGAACGCGACACGCTGGCTCCGGGATATCCGGAGCTGAAGAACCGCGCCTTCGTCGTGAAGGTGAACCGCTTGCTGCGCTTCTGACAACCCCGGGAGCCCTTGCGTACTACGCCGACCGCCGACGCCGTATCCGCGCTGCCAGGGCCGTGAGCCCCGTGCCCATGAGGAGCAGCGACGCCGGCTCCGGCACAGGCGCCGTTTCGGCACTGCCACCACCGCCCCCGACTAGCGTCCCGTCTACGACCAGTGACTGAATCTTGAAGTAGTCGTTGGTACCGTCGGCCCCGGTGCCATACCGCGTGCCGACGAGTAGTGCGGGCGCCACACCGCTGGTGAGGCTGACCGAGCGCTCGAGCACCGAGCACCCGCCGCTGCAGTCGTTGTTCAACTGTCCCGACGGCAGTCCGGCGCCGTTACTCAGGCTGATGTTGCCCGTCCAGTAGGAGACGTCCAGGTCATTGCCCGATTCGTCGCCGCTCTCGTAGTTCTTGACGTAAAGGCTGGTGGGGTCGACGGCGAGCGGGCCGGAGAACTGGAAGAGCACGAAATCCTTCCAGCCTCCCTCGTTATCCACCTGATGCTCCGGCGAATTACACCTGTTGAACTCGGTGTCGTTGCACACTCCCAGCCCGGCGTTCGACCACCAGCCGAGCGCCGCGGTGTTGAACACGCTGCCGTTGTAGGCCCACGCACTGGCCGTGAGGGTGACCCCACCATTCGTGAACACGCGGGTATTGCCGTCCGTACCCTTGCCGTTGCTGGCGCCGGCATCGGTGGCGAAATTGAAGGTGATGGTGCTGGCCTGCACGGCGGGCGCGGCCAAGGCGAGAAACCCGACCGCGGCAAGACCGACGGAGAAGGAACGAACGAGACGTGTGGTCATGAGGCGCATGACTCGCGAGAGAGGCAAGCGCTGCGCCACCGCACAAGGACCCGGAATCTGTCACATCTGCACGCAGCTGCCTAGCTAGCCGCCCGAGCGTGGGTGCGCCAGGGAGACTTAATGTCCCCGGCGCCTCAAGGATTCAGGGTCCGTCGCCATCGAATTTTCTTAGGTACCCCGTCGCAGTGCTGCGCTACTGTAGGGTTAGAAAAGCCCAGATGTGGTTCGTGGCTCATGACTCGCCAGCTCTGACGTTGTGCTGAGATTCCTTTCGCGCTCACCGCGTTTTCGACTGGCCGTCCTTTCGGTCTGCCTGCCGTACGTACTGATGGCTCTGCTGGTGGAGTCACTCCACCGCTCCCAGCCGTCGAGCTCGCGCGGACGCATGGCATCGGACCAGACCACATCGATCGAGCGCGAGCCACTCAACTCGTCACAGCCTCCGGCTGGCTGCCCGGCGTGCGACTGGCTTCGCGTGGAGTCCCGCCAGGCCCAGACCACCGGCCTGATCGCATCGGCCGACGCCGTGTGCCCAGTCGTGCCACCAGCGCACATAGACTGGACGGACGGTTCCCTCCCTCACAGCACCGCGCTCCGCGGCCCCCCATCGCTCGGCTAGCACCCCTTTCGTAGGGCACTGCGCCCGCCGCTACAGCGTCGCCGTGTTCGCGGCGCCGTGCAGCCGGTCGCCACCTGCCCGAGCCGGGCTACGCTCGGCAACGCCACGCCTTCGAGTGCGGCGCTGCTCAGGGCTGCCACACATTCACGATTTCCGGGAGGGTACGGATGCGGGCATTCGCAACAACACGTGAACTGGTAGCACTCATGCTGCTGGCGTCAGGGCTCCCGGCCGCTGCCGCCGCGCAGGCGCCAGCGGTGCCGCCATCGCCGGCGA
>Ga0114974_10004523_pt1 | contig 10422 bp, 8 predicted proteins | sample S_130206_EF_Meta_FD_87318 | JGI IMG/M metagenome (GOLD analysis project Ga0114974, IMG submission 87318) | Freshwater microbial communities from Lake Simoncouche, Canada to study carbon cycling - S_130206_EF_MetaG | ecosystem: Environmental > Aquatic > Freshwater > Lake | place: Lake...
CGCGGTGTTGGCCCGCTCCATCAGATCGTCCAGCATCATGTCGCGCTCCCACATGGCCTCCCACAGCCGTGCCCGTGTCGGGTGGCGCGTGTACTTGGACATCGTGCGCATCCGCTCCTGCGCCTTCTGTGCCCGCCTGTTGGCCCTGCCGTAGGCGTCCATGCTCTAGGCGCTCTGCCGCCTATCGTCGGCGCGGGGGCTCTGCTATTGCCCGTGACCGCTTCAAGCCATTGCGCAGTAAGGATTTTCATCGTGACCGCGGCCGATCTGATCCGGCGACTGGGCCTGCTTATCCTGGTCGCAGCCCTGATTGCTGCAGTGGTGTGGACGGGGGCCTGGCGGCATCTGAATCTCGGCGAGCTTGAGGCCCACCGGCGTGACTTGCTCGGCCTGGTGCATGATCAACTGGCGCTCTGCCTGATCGGGTTTGTCCTGGCCTATGTAGTGGTGGGGGCGACCGGCCTGCCTGGCCCGCTGATCATGACCCTGGCCGGCGGGATACTGTTTGGGCCGTGGATCGGTTCGCTGGCGGTGCTGGCCGGGGCGACGACGGGATCCATGGTGCTGTTCCTGGCCTGCCGCTCAGCCTTTGGCGACCTGATCCGGCGGCGTGCAGGGCCGCGCCTTGCCGCTGTCGAGGCGATGATCAGCGACCGCATCTTCGAACATGTCCTGATCCTGCGCCTGCTGCCGGTATTTCCGCTGGGCCTGATCAGCATCGGGGCCGGGCTGATCGGCGCGCCCCTGGGGGCGTTCGCGGCAGCGACCTGCCTTGGGATGATCCCCAGCACCCTGATCTACACCTCGATTGGCTCGGGCCTGAACCGCGTGCTCGACCAGGGCGGACGCCTTACGCCCCGGATACTGGCCGACCCTCAAATCCTGATGCCGCTGGCAGGTCTGGGCCTGCTGGCCTGTTTGCCTCTTGCGATGCGTGCCTGGCGCGGCCGAACAGCGAAAGCTTCTAAACCCTGATCCATCGCCAACCCTAGCGCAGGGGGTCAGCGGACTTACCTAGTGGGCTTCGTCCCAGTTCTTCGCGGCGCGGGCCTCGACGGTCAGGGGCACGCTCAGCGCCACGGCGGGATCGGCAGCATTTTCCATCACCGCCTTGATGACGGCGCAGGCGCGGTCCGCTTCCGCCGCGGGACATTCGAACACCAGTTCGTCGTGCACCTGCAACAGCATATTGGTGGCCAATCCGGCCGCCTGTAGGGCCGCAGGCATGCGGATCATGGCGCGGCGGATGATGTCGGCGGCGGCCCCCTGGATCGGGGCGTTGATCGCCGCCCGCTCGGCGAACTGGCGGTGCGCGCCGCTGGCGCTGCGGATGGCGGGAATGTCGATACGGCGACCGAAGAGGCTGGTCACATAGCCCTGCTCGCGCACCAGGGCCTTGGTGGCGTCCATATAGTCGCGGATGCCGGGAAAGCGCTCGAAATAGGTCTTGATATAGGCCCCGGCCTCTTGCTGAGAGATGCCCAGCTGATTGGCGAGGCCAAAGGCGCTGATTCCATAGACGATACCGAAATTGATCGCCTTGGCCCGACGGCGCACCTCGCTGGGCATGCCCTCGATGGGCACCCCAAACATCTCGCTCGCCGTCATGGCGTGAATGTCGTCGCCGCGCCTGAAGGCTTCCTTCAACTGGGGAATATCGCCGATGTGCGCCAGCAGGCGCAGCTCGATCTGGCTGTAGTCGGCGCTGATCAACAGGTTGCCCGGTTCGGCGATAAAGGCCTTGCGGATCTTGCGGCCTTCCTCGGTGCGGATCGGAATGTTCTGCAGGTTGGGATCGGACGACGACAGCCGCCCGGTGGTGGTCGCCGCCAGGGCATAGGCGGTGTGGACCCGGCCAGTACGCGGGGCGATGGCGGCAATGAGATTGTCGGTATAGGTGCCCTTGAGCTTGGAAAGCTGGCGCCAGTCGAGCAGCACCTGCGGCAGTTCATGACCCTCGGCCGCCAGGGCTTCCAGAACGTCGCTGTCGGTGGCCCATTGGCCCGAGGCGGTCTTCTTGCCGCCCGACAGGTTCATCTGATCGAACAGCACCTCGCCGATCTGTTTGGGACTGCCCATGTTGAAAGGCCGACCAACCAGGGCCTGAGCCTGTTCCTCGTACTTGCTCATGCGCATGGAAAAGTCGTGCGAGAGATGGCGCAGCACCTCGGTGTCGACCTTGACCCCGGCATTCTCCATCTGGGCCAGCACAGGCGGCAGCGGCCTCTCTAGCGTCTCATAAACCGTCAGGAGGCCGGCGGGTGCCAGGAGGGGGCGCAGCACATTATAAAGCCGCAACGTCACATCAGCGTCTTCGGCGGCGTAGGCCGTCGCCTGCTGCAGATCGACATGTTTGAAGCTGATCTCGCCCTTGCCGCTACCCGCCACCTGTTTGAACGGGATGGGCGCGTGGCCCAGGTGCAGCTTGGAAAGCTCGTCCATGCCATGCCCGTGCAGCCCGCCCTCCAGCACGTAGGAGATCAGCATGGTGTCGTCGATGGGCGCAACTTCGATGCCGTAGCGGCTCAAGACGGCGATGTCGTACTTGGCGTTCTGAGCTACCTTGAGCACGCCCGGGTCTTGCAACAGGGGTTTTAGTGCCGCGATCACGTCGGCCAGCGGAATCTGCGTCAAGTCGGCGGCGGCCTCCAGCTGCAGGCCGTCCTTTTCGCTATGGCCCACCGGAATGTAGCAGGCCTCTCCCGGTGCCAAGGCCAGGGATATGCCGCACAGGCCCGCATTGGCCGACGACAGGGCGTCGGTCTCGGTGTCGAAGGCGACCAGGCCCCGCGCCTGGGCGAGTGCGATCCAGCCGTTCAGGGTGTCGATATCGCGCACGCAGACATAGGCCGCATGGTCCACAGTCTGTGGCTCTACCGCCTGGGTTTCCGATGGCGCGAACGCCGGGCGCATCACTGGCGCGCTGGGCGTGCTGGGCCGGGGCCGCAATGCCGGCGAGGGCTGGGCGGTGGAGGCGACGCCATCGCCTACCCGGCGAGCCAGGCTGTTGAACTCCATCTCGGCGAAGAACGCGGCCAGGGTTGCCTTGTCTGGATCGCGCACGCGCAGGTCGTCGATCGGTTCGGGCAGGGGCGTATCGCAGTCGAGCTGCACCAGGGCTCGGCTTAGTCGAATCTGGTCGGCGAAATCGATCAGGGTCTGGCGACGCTTCTCCTGCTTCACCTCGCCGGCGCGCTCGAGCACCGAATCCAGGCTGCCATATTCGTTGATCAGCAAGGCGGCAGTCTTGATGCCGATGCCTGGGGCCCCCGGAACATTGTCGACACTGTCGCCACACAGGGCCTGAACATCGACCACGCGGTCGGGCGTCACGCCGAACTTTTCGAACACCTGGTCGGGCCCGATTCGCAGATTCTTCATGGTGTCGAGCATGGAGACGCCGTCGCCAACCAGCTGCATCAGATCCTTGTCGGAGGAGACGATGATGGTCTCGCCGCCCTGCTCACGCACGCGGCAGGCATAGGCGGCAATTATGTCGTCGGCCTCGTAGCCGGGCAGCTCCAGGCATGGCACCCCAAATGCGCGCGTGGCGGCGCGCACCAGCGGAAACTGCGGGATCAGGTCTTCCGGCGGCGGCGGGCGGTGGGCCTTGTACTCAGAATAGAGCTTATTGCGGAAGGTCTTCTCGGCATGGTCGAACACCACCGCTAGGTGCGTCGGGGCGTCAGACTGCATGTCGCGCAGCAGCTTCCACAGCATGTTGCAGAACCCGCTCACGGCCCCCAGAGGCAGGCCATCGCTCTTGCGCGTCAGCGGCGGCAAGGCGTGATAGGCGCGGAACAGATAGCCCGAGCCATCGACCAGATATAGCCGCACGGCGGACCCATCCTGGGTCAGTTGGCGATCTTCGATCGGGGGGGCGTCGGGAACGTCGATTTGGGTCATGGCCGCAACATAGGACGCCGCAGCCGATCCGTCAGGGGGCTAGTGCCCGCCTGTGTCCTGGTAAACGCCCGGTGCAAGACGCTCGTCTTCATGACCGGCACTGCCCTTGGCCAGAACAAAGCGGCGATCACAGTAGCCGCATTCGGCCATACCGTCCTCGCCCAGTTCGATCCACACGCGTGGATGGCCCAGCGCTCCGCCCACGCCATCGCAGGCCACGCGGCGCGAATGCACCTTGATGGTCTCGGATGGCGGCAGGTTATGCACGTCGTCCTTGAGGGCTGGCTTTTGGTCAGAAACGGGTTTGATCTTGCGGGCCATGTCTCGGCGGGTCCGTATCGATGAAGCCTCGCTTGGCGCGCGGGGCGGGTGGGCCTACCTATGCGAGGCGAAACCCTTGCCGTCAATTGACAGAGAAGACGCCCCGCGTATGGACCTGCCCGACCACGCTATCGAAGCCCACGGAGTGGTGAAGACCTACGCGGCCAAGGGCCCCTCACCGGCCAAGACGGCGCTGAAGGGCATAGACCTGTTGGTGCCGCGCGGCTCGATCTTCGGCCTGCTGGGCCCCAATGGGGCGGGCAAGTCCACTTTCATCAATATCTGCTCGGGCATGGTGAAGAAGACCGCCGGAACGATGAAGATCTGGGGCCGCGATATTGACGAGCGCGCGCGCGACGCTCGCGCTGCCATCGGGGTGGTGCCGCAGGAACTGGCCGCCGACGTTTTCTTCACGCCGCGCGAATCGCTGGAAACGCAGGCGGGCTATTACGGCGTGCCTAAAGTCGCACGGAATACCGACGCCCTGCTGGCTGCGCTGGGCCTATCGGACAAGGCTAATGCCTATGTGCGCCAGCTCAGCGGCGGCATGAAGCGGCGGCTGATGGTGGCCAAGGCCATGGTGCATTCGCCGCCGGTACTGATTCTGGATGAGCCTACCGCCGGGGTGGACGTCGATCTGCGCCGCCAGCTCTGGGAATATGTGGTCGGGCTGAACAAGCAGGGCGTGACCATCGTTCTGACCACACACTATCTGGAGGAAGCCCAGGAACTCTGCGACCAGATCGCCATCATCAACCAGGGTGAGGTGGTCGCATGCGAGCCGACCTCAAGCCTGCTGCGGCGCCTCGACACGCGCAATGTGGTGGTGACGCCAGACCAACCGGTGCTGGCCGCCCCCGACCTGCTTGGGTTCGAGACCCGGCTGCGCGGCAAGGACGGCGCTTTCGCTGTGACCTACCGCACCGGCCAGTCCAGCGTTGAACAGGTCTTGGCCGCGGTGCGGGCCAGCGGGGTACATATCAAGGACATCGCCACCGAGGACCCCAACCTGGAAGACGTGTTCCTCAGTTTGACGCGGACAGGGGCCTAGCGCGGCGTCCGGGCCATGGCCTCCGTTCTCGAACTTGCGGCTAGCCTGGGATTTGGCCGCCTAAATCAGGGCAATTGCTTGAGGAATTCCAGCACCACGGCGGCGGAGTTGTCCGAGGCCAGGGGATAGAAGGCGGTCGACTGGTTCTTACCGGGGTCGCCGCCGGCCAGGTCGGAAAGGCTGCGGAAGGCGATGAAGGGCGTGTCGTTGGCGAAGGCGACCTGAGAAACGGCGGCCGTCTCCATATCCAGCACCCGCGCCTGGAACGCCTGGTAGGCCCACTCGCGGACCTCCTTATTATCGACAAAGGCGGCACCGGAGACGCCGTTGCCACCGACCACCACCTTGGGCGTCTTGAGCAGGCAGACTTTGGCGCGGCAGCGGTCGAGCGTCACCTTGTCGGCGACCGTTCGGGCAACGGCCAGCATCTTGGGATCAGCCGGAAACCAGAAGCGGCGGTCAGGCTTATCGTGGCCGCGCGGCACAGCGACGGCGTTGGGGAACATGAAGCCGAGGTTCGGATAGGGCGACGGCGGGCGGTCGCTATCGGAGAAGGCAAAGCCCTTGTCGGTTTGGCGCGCCATGGTGACTTCCAGATACTGGCCCCACTGCTCGGCCACGACCACGTCGCCCACGTCGAGATTGGGGTCAACCCCACCGGCCACGCCGGAAAACACAATCCTGTCGATGTTGAAATGGTCCAGCGCCAACTGGCTCGACATGGCGGCGTTGACCATGGAAACGCCGCTCATGAACAGAACGACCTGCTTGCCGGCCAGGGTTCCGCTCAAAAAGATCACGCCGTTGATGACTGTCTCGCTGCGGTCTTCTAAGCGCGCCGAAAGCACAACGATCTCGGGCGGAAAGGCGGTGATCACCGCGATTCGCGGCGTCGTGTCCTTGGTCTGCGCCATCGCCACGGGGGGGAGGGCGAGAACAATCAAGGCGATCAGGCAAGCAAGGCGGCGCATGGGCTCTCCGAAATACTGGGGGACATCTTAAGGTTTTGCAGCGCGCGCCGCCGCGAAATTCCGCACCTTACCGCTATAGATCGCAATCTGTGTGGCGATTGGGCACCTGCCCTTGCGTCCCGGCTGGGCTTGGGGTCGGATGAGCCTCATGAAACGCTTTACCCTTGGCCTCTTGGCCGCCGTCCTGCTCGCCGCGCCCGCCTTTGCAGCCCCCATTCCGATAAAGGTGGTGATCCTGACCACCTTCCCAGGCGAGTTCAAAGCCTTTGCTGCGCGCATGCCGCTGACCGAAACCGTCACGGCACCCGGAATCGAACTACCGGTGCACTATTCCAAGGACGGCGTACTGGGCGTGGTGGCTGGAATGCGCGGTCGCCCCCGCGAGAGCGTCGCCGCCCTGATCAGCGGCGGCCAGTTCGATGTTTCCCATGCCTACTGGATTGTGGCCGGCATCGCCGGGGTCGATCCGCGCGTAGCCTCAATCGGCAGCGCGGCCTGGGCCCGCTATGTGGTCGATGCCGACGTCACCTACGAGATGGATGATCGCGAGATCCCTGCCGGATGGCCCTATGGCATCTATTCCTTGAAGACCACTGAGCCGAATAAGAAGGGCTCGGCCGAGGGTTCAAGCGGCATGGTCTGGAAGCTGGATGAAGGTCTGCTCGACTGGGCCTACACCCTGACCAAGTCTGTGACGCTCGACGACAACCCAAATCTGGCTAAGGCGCGGGCCGGCTATGCCAGCGAGCCAATGGCCCTGAAACCGCCGTTCGTGCTGATCGGCGACGATCTCGGCACCCAGAGGTTCTGGCATGGCGAGCGGCGCACCCAGTGGGCTCGCGACTGGGTCAAACTGTGGACCGACGGTGCTGGCACCTTTGTAATGAGCGAGTGCGAAGACCACGGCATCATGGATGTGCTGACGATCTATGGCGCGCAGGGCAAGGTCGATCCCCGACGCGCGCTGATCCTGCGCACCGGCAGCAACTATACCCGTGAGGCAGACGGGGCCGATCCCGTGCTGCGCGACTTCGCCTATGGCGGTGCCGAGGCGGCGTTCGAAGCTGCCTATCGCGTCAGTGCTCCGGTGGTCGATGCCCTTGTCCAGGGCTGGGACCGCTATGCAATCACCCTGCCACAGGGCAAGCTTTAGGTCGGAGCCAGGGGCAGAATGATGCTGGAAAAATTGTTTGGGCTAAAGGCCCATGGCACCTCGGTGCGTGTTGAGGCGATGGCGGGGGTCACGACCTTCCTGACCATGGCCTATATCATTGTGGTCAACCCCTCGATCCTGGGCGAGGCGGGGGTGCCCGTCGCGGCGGCGGCGGCGGCCACCTGCCTGTCGGCGGGAATCGGCTGTCTGCTGATGGCCTTCATCGCCAACTATCCGATCGCCCTGGCGCCCGGCATGGGGCTCAACGCCTATTTCACCTACACGGTGGTGATCGGCATGCATGTGCCGTGGCAGACGGCGCTCGGCTGCGTGTTCATCTCGGGCGTCGCCTTCTTGTTGCTGACCGCCGCGGGCATTCGCCAGTTGATCGTGCGCTCGGTCCCCAAGCCCCTCCTGGCCGCCACCGCCGCTGGCATCGGCATATTCATCGCTTTCATCGGCCTGAAGGACGCCGGACTGGTGGTTTCCAACCCCGCCACCACCGTGGCCCTGGGCAATCTGAAATCCCCCACCGCCTTGATGGCTCTCGCGGGCCTGGTGCTGATCGCCGCCCTGCAGGCCCGCAAGATCAAGGGGGCCATGCTGATCGGCATCATCGTCATCAGTATCGCTGGCTATGGACTGGGCATGACCCACTGGAGCGGCTGGACCTTCGAGCCATCCGCCATGGCCCAGACTGCCTTTAAGCTGGATATTCCCAGCGCCTTCCAACTGGGCGGATCGTTTGGCTGGTCGCTGCTGGAGATCATCTTTGTGTTTCTGTTTGTCGACCTGTTCGACAACGTAGGCACCCTCGCCGCCTTGACCAAGCGGGCGGGCCTGCAGGAGCCGGATGGCACCATCCCTCGGCTGGACCGCATACTTTACGCCGACGCGGCCGCCACCGTGGTTGGGTCGGTCGCGGGCACCAGCACGGTGACCAGCTACATCGAGAGCGCCTCGGGCGTTTCCGTGGGCGGGCGCACCGGCCTGACCGCGGCGGTCACCGGCCTGCTATTCCTGTTGGCGCTGTTCGTTGCGCCCCTGGCCGGTCTGGTGCCCTCGGCGGCGACCGCGCCGGCCTTGATCCTGGTCGGATCCATGATGGTGGGGGCCCTGGGCGAGGTCGACTGGGGCGAGCCGCTCGAAGCCTTACCGGCCTTCTTGACCGTGGTGCTGATCCCCCTCACGTTTTCTATCGCCAACGGCCTGGCGTTTGGGATCACCGCCTATGCCATTTTGAAAATCGTCACCGGCAAGGCGCAGAAGGCGGACTGGATGCTGTTCGTCCTCGGTGCCCTGTTCGTGGCGCGCTTCGTCTATCTGGCTGCCGCCTAGGCTCCGGCCGCTGAACGCGATTTTCTGAACGCCAATTTTTCGGGAATGGGGACATCGCAGGCCTCGCAAGATCCGACGAAGGTCGACGCCACAGGGGTGATGGACCGCTCCCAATGGAGCTTCACTGGCTAGCCGGGCGATGGCTACGATGTGCACTTCCTGATGGATCTGGAATTCAACATGGCGGGAGCGGCGAACTGACGCCGCACATCAATTGCGCGCGCTCATTTGCGAAGACCGGGGGCTTGGGCTAGACACCCGCCTCTGCCCAGGAGCAATCGCCGCTCCGGCCAAGGGCACCCGTAGCTCAGCTGGATAGAGCGTTGCCCTCCGAAGGCAAAGGTCACACGTTCGAATCGTGTCGGGTGCGCCACTTTTTCTCAATAAAAACAATAATTTAGCAACTTCACAAAAAGTGGAGTTGATCTATAAAGCTATTTTATAGCTTCCATAATTATTCTATATTCTTTAGCAATATTGTTTTTTGTCTTTATCATTTCGTCAAGTTCTTCGGCGCTTATTTTTTTAGAATTAAGATCGTCTAAATATTTTTTTTCTATATGGATAACTCGACTTATAATTTCAAAGTCTACATCTAAATATATTGCTAATGGTGAGTTAGCTGCCTGCATATTAGCCCACATTATACAATTTTTCTTGCTAAATAGACCCAATAATGCAGGCGTTACCGCCCTCACATGCGTTGGATCGTTCAGGAAATCGTCATGCCGAGGATGTGGAACATTAATTCGAATCTTAGCACCCGCTCGGCAAACCCTATAGAGCTCCTTCATAAAGGATAAGAACACATTAGATTCCTGTCCAATATGCTCTAGACAGTGATTTAAAAGTATTTCATCTACTGAATTATCATCAAATGACCATGGAAAACACTCAAGATCCATCACAATATCTGGATTACATGACGAAAATTTATCAACGTTGACAAATTTTTCGACTTTATTATTTCCGCAGCCAAGGTTAAGTTTCATCTATTAATCTACTCTCTGATTATCTGGGCAGGTAAGAGGCGGCAATATCAGCCTATATCATCTCCTGAAACCGCTGATCGGTCTTTTGTGACCATAATCTGTCATTCCCGAGCCGTCGTCAATTACCAGCGAAGTGACTGTTTTTGTAAGGGTTTTAGCCGTGAAAATTGACACAAGAAATTTTACAAAAAGTGCACACGGTATTTAAAGCGTCTTTAAGTTATTGAAATCATTGATGTTTTCTAATCATATTGTGCTCTCCGAAGGCAAAGGTCACAAGTTCGAATCTTGTCGGGTGCGCCAATATTTTCAATGACTTAACCGCGGTAAAGCGACGATGATCTATCCCTGGGCATCACCAGGGTAGCACGGCGGTTATTCGTGAACTACCTCAGGCCGACCCTCACCGCCCATCGATCCCGGCAGGGGGGTGCCTTCATAGCTGTATATCGGCCTTACAATTGGTGCGTGGTTTTAGGCTCGATGCATCGGGCAGGCCTACCGGCGTGGCGACGCCCTAGAGAAGCGCAGGCGGCTCATGGCGGACTGGGCGGCGTTCTGCGGGTAGGGCCGATCAGCCGCCCGGCTGTTGGCCAGGCCCCTACGTCAGTCCCGGCAGAAGCCTGGGGACACCTTGCCCTTCACGACCTCGGAGAAGCAGCCACAAGGGTCGGCGGTCAGTGGGGTTGA
>Ga0114974_10004524_pt1 | contig 10422 bp, 14 predicted proteins | sample S_130206_EF_Meta_FD_87318 | JGI IMG/M metagenome (GOLD analysis project Ga0114974, IMG submission 87318) | Freshwater microbial communities from Lake Simoncouche, Canada to study carbon cycling - S_130206_EF_MetaG | ecosystem: Environmental > Aquatic > Freshwater > Lake | place: Lake...
CACTCTAAGAAAGGGAACATACCCATTTTTGTGACTACAGTTGCAGAATGAGCCACGGAGACGACGAAGAGGATTCTGCAAAGGCTCCACCCTGTATGCCGATAAAATTGAAAGAAATACATGTACATAAGGTAAGAAGCCACCCATTATGGAAAATCCACGATACATTATCATTCTAAAATTCAAACAAGAAGACGACAGCTTCCTGTTCAAAGCCCTGAGCATCATGGAAAAAACCGAGTCAGTAGACGGACTACTCCAGGCTGCCCACGCCTTTGTAGGATATAGCGATGAGAATCCTATGAATACCCAGACGTGTTTTGGTCTCTTACGGGACACCTTTGTGCGTCCTTGCTCCCTCACCCTCAAACAACGAGAAGAGGGTGTGCGATTCCGGCTTCTTCCATCCGGTGAAATGACGGGTCCTGTTCTATCCAATTCATCCAAGTCGCATCGGAAATACTATAATACCGACTATGAATCTGTCCATTGTGCTCCGCATATTATTCTATACTAGTGGGCGACCTGCCCACACCAGGAGACATTAGATACCCTCCCCCAAGGGGGAGGGTATCCGCTGTGCGATTGCGACTGTAGCCCGACTCATCATCCGAATAGGGTTGAATTTGATTGGTGGAGGACTATCAGGCGTCATAAACTGAGAGAGCAAAGACTCGGACGGCTCTGATCCATCGCCTATTTGTCCAATAAGGCTCGGCAGAATTGTTTCGTTACTCGGCAGCTCTCTCGCCCTCCACTCAGCTGCGCGAGCCGCCTCTTCCTCCCTCTTCTTTTTTTCATCTATTCGTGCCCTTACAACCTTGTACTCATAATCATCATCAAATCCCTCAAAGAATATATCCAAATCGCTGAAATGGTTTCTCGGATCCTCCGACCACAGGCATCCGCCTGAACTAATTCTGGATGAATCATAGTGCTTGATGTTCATATCTATCCGCCCCCCTTCCTCCTCCACTTTTCGGAGTACGGGCAGTGCCTGCTCGCACACTTCCACATAGGATTCCTTGTCCTCTGTACGAAGAAATCGCTCAAAAAACGTAATAACCGTCTGGTCATCCCTTGACTGAAGCCGTCTGTACAATCCGTTCAGAATATCCTTGTAGTCGCTCACGACCTTCAAATGACGGCGATGAATCTTGCGACGGTGATTTTCATAGAGTCTGTCCAAAGCCTCCTCATCCTTTTTGTGGTCTCGTTCTAGTCGTTCTATAAATCGGTCAAACACGGTTGCGAGTTTGGCCTTCGGATCCGTGATAAGGTCTACTAGCTCTGTCATTATTCCAAATAGGGAATAAAGGGTTTAGGCCAAAAAGCTCACTCACAAAAATTGTAGGTGGAGGGCTCCCTCTTTCCAGACATCCTTTTAGTCAATAAAGATGGGCAAAATTCCTCACGAGTATCTGTGCCCCATCACAATAATGCCAATGAATGATCCAGTAATAGCGTCAGATGGACAAACCTATGAACGTTCCGCTATCACAGAATGGCTGAGCAGTCATAATACGAGTCCTATGACACGGGCACCTATGTCTGTAACCTCTCTCCAACCTAATTCCACATTGAAGCGTCTCATTCAGAACTTTCAAAAGAAGCAACAATTCCAAGAGGAGCGACAGACAAGACAAGAATATGTGGCACTGCCTATTCTACCCGCAATTCCTGAAATCATAGCCACAGCACCGGCATATAACGAGTATTACTACATGGACAGTCACAGTCACAGTCACAATCACAGTCACAGTCACAGTCGCAATCCAAGTCCTAATCCTAATCCTAATCACAATCCAAGTCGCGGTCAAGATACTAGCAGACCTGTTTCCAGATTCCTGATATTTCTCTGTATGATTATCTTGATCGCAGTGGTTGTCGTGGTGATTATTAAACTCGTAAATTTATCTAATTAGAAATTCAATCTAAAGCATACAACCAAATCAAGTATAATGCCCAATTATTGTTGGAATACACTCTATATTGTCGGCCATAAAGAAGACCTAGACCTTTTTGAACGAGAACGACTCTGTTTCAGTTATTTTAAAGCAACTCCTCCCTGCTCCGATCCCACTCTCTGGCAAGAAGAGCATTGGGGGACAAAATGGGATCACTGGGACACTTTCTATAAAAGGCTCGGCGACAATGACATTGAATTCAGATTTACCACCGCCTGGAATCCTCCTCTCGCATTTCTCAGGTCTCTCCTCGTCCAATATCAACGATGCTGGATACGCCTTCGCTATTATACTGAAGGGGACACGGAAGGCATCTGGATTGCATATTATAAGGATGGACTCTGCGAAAAGAGTATGGATTGGTTCCTCCCGCCTCCAAGTCTAACGACAAGCGGCGAAATTTTATTGGAATAAAAATTGAAGTCCAAAAGGGACTTGAAAAGGGGCACGGATACGAATAGTGAATGTCTGCCAATAATCCAAGCAATAATATGACTGATTCCTTTTCAAAGGCCTACCTCCAGCAACTGAGGGCGGCCAAGGCTGAAGAACGACGCCTAGAACGATTGGCGCAAGAAGAACGATTCAAGACGGAGCACGTGAATGCGGCTGTTCAGCTGATTCAGGGACGTATTCTGTACCTCGCTGAACATACATGTCTGACAGAACTGACCGTGTGCGGAATAAACAGCTCTCTGGGAGCCATTCTAGATTTGGATCTCCGTGATGTTCAAGAAGCCACCGACAGAATGGAAGAACGTTTCAAGTACAGCATTACAGTGGAAGAAAAGTCAGATACAATGGACGGAAAGTATATGGCTCATCTGTTTCAAAAAGACATTGCCGCAGCACTGAGACTCGTCTTTCCAGATTCCGTCGTAACCTCCTCTGCCAAAAAGGGGAAAGGATCCATCGTCATCAATTGGGAATAATCATCGCCATAACTAGATCAATCACATACAATGGCAAAAGTAAAAAGAACAAACATCCTCCTATATGTCGGCATCGCATTAGCAATAGTCTTTGCTATTTTTATTTACCAAGCCTATCGCTATGCTATGGATTCTCCGCTCCGCATAGACGCGGCTGCGGCCAAGGCGAAGATACAACAGCACGAATATGATGTTATTTTAGACGTACGAACAGAAGCAGAAGTTACTCTATTAGGATATTACCCCGGTGCGATTCGTATTCCGGCTTCTGACATAGATAAGGTTGTTCCGATGGAAATACCCGATAAACACAGCAGAATTCTCATTTATTGTAATTCAGGACAGAGGGCGCGTAAAGCTGCAGAAAAACTAAAAGAGTTGGGATATGTCAATGTCCAGTATATCGCAACTACTTACAGGGCGCTTTTGTAGTTTTATAACATGAATTACAGCATATGTGGATATTTTCTAGGTACCTAGAAAATATCTAAAAGTAAAATTATTTTACCAGTAGATAATGTCAGATATATCTACATAATTCGCCAGGGAATAGCCTTCTTATTCCTAGTATAAATAGAACGAGCCCAATGGAGGAAATACATATTCTATCGGATGAAATTGTTCGTAAAATGGAGGCACTTTTGGCTCATATCATCTGTGATGATGTGAGACAGTATGATATGATAATCCTCGCAGACAAAATTATGGAATTGTTAAAGGCGTGGTATTCTAAAGTCGCCGTTCTGAGACTTAATATGGAGACGTTGAGTCTGACCTCCTATTTGGATGAAGAGGTGGAGGAGATAGGGGAACAACGCATTCGTGATATTATACATCACATTCACATATATAGGGAGATTCCCAAGCTCACTTGATTAAGCAATTGCCGCACTTGTATTCGGGGTCGCACGTCTGGGGTCCCGACCGACAGCAACCGCCGCAGTATTCCGCACGTGTATCACGCGCCCCAAATCCTCCCACAGGATTTGTCATAAATCCATCCCTCTGAACCTTTCCGTAATACGCAGCTATCGCAATAATAAAAATTCCGATAAAAGCACAAACGAGAATATTGGACTTCATAAGAGTCCGTATCTTGTTCATTTCTACTAAGAGGTAGAACTTATTTCCACCTGTTCGTAGCCTAAACAAATAGACCGTATATCCATACAATGGACTTGACAATTCTCGCATCCTATACGGGGAATATTATTGTTGTCATTCTTGCCCTGTTGATTATTGGTCTGGCTATTTCTACATTTTACATAAGGGGCGGTCAAGAAGTAGTTGGAGAGGATACTCCATCGGATACTACGAACAGTGTGTCTGTAACTGTAAATGATGAAATGAAATCGGTCAGGAAGAGGGAGGGGATTGACATAACTCTGCGTTCATAATTGTAAACAAGTAATAGGGATATGTCAAGTGCTAGCTCCTTTAACTACGGTGAGCGACTTGTGAATGTTCTTGGAAGAGAAGAAGCTCATAATGAGGGAGAATTAGCAGCTATTAAAGAGCTTGAAGCTATCATTCAACGTGACAAGCCGCCCCCTTATATTGAATATTTAATGTATGCACTATTATTTAGTAGGCTTGGCAAGGGAGAACAGTTTGTAAAGCCATTTGTGATGAAATCTCTTAGAAAAGTCGGGATTGTTGTTCGTGAAGGTCGTTGGCCGGCAACAATAACGACGGAAGAAGACGCAAAGACCAAAGTGGGAGGACTCGTTCCGTTCGGTGAAGAATTTGCAAAGAGGCGTATGTATGAGGCGTCTAATATGATTTACTATAGGGTGTTAGATATACAGGAAAAGTTTTTTCCTAATAAGGTCTTTATGGCCTTCAATTCATTGGGGGATAACTTTACACGATTAGAAAACTTTGATGAGGCGTTACGGAACTATAAAGACGCATTAGAAACACTTTCAGCTGTACCCGAGCCTTCATTACGAGCAAAGGGACGTCTTTTGACAAAAATCGCAGACACGTATATCTCTCTAGGACGCATAGGGGATGCGGATGAAGCTGCGAACGCCGCAAAACGTCACTATACTGAGCATTCAAGTATTGTAAATAATACGGGCAGGGGATTTTTGCGAAATACTCGTAGACGTGTTCGTAAAGGTAGACGTCGGGAACCAAATACAGAATCAATAACAGGAGTTGCCTCTAAACGGGCACGACGGAATCATTGATTATTTACCGCCTACTGTCCGGCATCTTGCGTAAAATATATGTACTAAATAGAATGAGTTATTTTGGTCCTTTTGGTCCTTCAGTTTTTAGTAGTAGGCCGCATGCGGCCGGTGTTCAGCGTGATCAGGAGATTCCGGTGGTTGGTAAATGTTATCAACTTGGTTCTAAGGATCCCATGGATCCCCAGGATTATATCGGACAGTACGTGGGAGTAGTTGACGGACATCATTTATTTCGTAGGACATTTAAGGTTGGTATTATTAGAGACACGAAAATTTCGAGTGAAGGTTTAAGAGATGTATATCTCCGCGAATGTCCCTCGGGTGGCGGAAGACGCAGGAATAAACATAAGAAAACCAAGAAGGCTCATCGCAATAAAAGCCATAAACGTAAAAACTAATTTACATAACTCTATAGTCGTCTAATCGCCGAACGTAGATTCTCCGCAGTACTTTACATACAAGAATCCATCTTCTGGATCCTTGTATTTAGCATACAGCTCCTTCATAAAAGTGCCCGTAGTGGGCAATGTATCACCGATAAATAAAAACATGGCCTGCTCGGGAGGGAGAGTGAGCCGTTTCCGAACAATGAAGCAGAATTGCCCCACGGTCAGGTCGCTGGGTGTAAGAAACTTGTTCTTGTCTATCACAGGAATCGTCTTGGCCGAGGCAGACCGCTCTACAATTACGGGAATCCTACCTGGGAACTTCTCAAGAACTCTGCTGGATTCTCGTATACGTTCCGCCAATGAAAAGGTAGTCTTAAAATCCATTTAACCCCTATAGGTTCATTTGATATATCGCATTCTCCTTTTTCTTTCTAAAGGCTGTGCTAAAGGCTGTGCTAAAGGCTGTGCTAAAGGCTGTCCTCTGAACGCTGCCGCCACCCTTTCGGGCGTAGACCCCACGATAAACGACGAAAAGAGGGATGGAGTAAACGACCCTGCCAAAGCAAATCCAATCATAACAAAAATACATTTCATAAAAAAGGAGGGTGTCATTCTTTTGATTTTTCCAGACTGTTCAATCATATAGACCGCATCCTTTGTTTTTGACAACGGACACGGAAGACGTGCGCATTCTACAAGAACTGCCTGAACGCCCGGTTCCTTGATACTCATTCCATATTTACGCATCAGGGATACAATCAATTCTCCCCGTTGAACGGCATCCGTATGTGTCAAATGCGCCGGTATGCTGCGAACTGTTTCTATCACTGTTTTTGACGCAGAAGAACTCTCTTCCAACGCCTGCTGAAATCCCTGCGCGATAAATCGTGCGTGAATTTCTGCGATCCGTTCCACCAGATTCGGAATCGTTCTTTGTGTCTTTATCAAGTATTCTGAGAGTATTTCTTGGAAGAGTCCAGAATCCTCTGTATCAGAATCATACGACGATGACAGAACAACAAGTTGAGAGGAGCCCGATATTTGAGAGACAATAGACACTAAAAGCGCAACCGATGCCGGTTCTCCTATTGCAGGATTCAGTCTCTTTTCAAACCACGCTCCCTCTCCCTTCAGAATCTCCCGTTCCTCCAGAATCCTCTGCCTCTCCCCTATAAGACTATCATAGTCTGGGAGCCCCGTATAATTCGTCTCTTCTAGACGGTTCTTTACAGCATCAATCTCGGCATCTGTTCCCACCCTGTATGTAATAATTCCAGTCGCCTCTGCGATTGTCCCTTTCGGAACAATCGTATTCAATCGTTCTAGTTCCTGTCGGGTTCTATTCTGTTGTCCCTCAATGAATGTCTGAAGAGTTGCCGTCAGATTCGCATCCATTTCTAAAAGGGTCTTGTTCCGTTCTTGAATAGTTCTATTGAACTCTCGTGCCCATTCCATCGTTCTTTGAATTCGCCACTGTGCTATAATGCCCGTATTTGGATCCAGTAAGAGGTCGTTCACCCTGTTCCGATTATAGGACAGTTCCGATTCCAACTGAACAAAATATTTGGCCTTGAATTCCTCCGCCTTTTCGTACGCAGAATCCTCTATATTTATACCCGACAGTGCCACTTCCAAAACACGAATAGGGATATTGTCTTCCAGAGAAGGGCGAAACCATTCTCCCACAAGTGTGAATGTATTTGGCAATATATTTGCGGTTATTTGGTATGCGAATTCACCTACCGTGTATCCCATATACTGGACATTGTCGGCCATCCAGGACGACATAAAGATGGATGCGATTATCCATACAATGTCGTATACAGTTCTCATTGGAGACTAGTTAGTTGAAGAGGCTTAGGCTCATAGATTCAAAGTGTCTCGTATTGTGTATATAGTGCGTCAATTGATGAAACCGGTCGTAGAAGCAGCACGTTTCTTGGACAAAGGGGCTCCGTGGCTCTGGATACATATCAACCTCTTCACATGCGTCTTTACATGACAACGAAAAGTGTAGGAAGCCACTCTCCTCTTCTTCCAGAATGAAGTGGAGCATCACAAGTGACCAGAGTTCAGGAACATCCAGTGTATCCGACATTGTTAGCCAAATATCAAGAGGAGATGTTTCGGTAGCAATCGTAATATAGAATAGAGGATTCTCGCATATTCGTTGTTCCATAGAAATCAAGGAGAATTGGTGGAGCCTGTCTCGGGTCACCTCATCTAGCGTGTCCTCCGTTGTCTGGAACGTTCTTGTCAAAGATCCCAGAACGAATTGGATAAAGTCTGTGCGACTAGTCGCAGCCTCATAGGCCTTTGCTGCGACTATCCAGACTGCGGCCGGCTCGGGCTCATCTAGCCAAGCCCTGAGCAGATATTCAAATCTGCTCAGAACAGGAAGAGATATATAGAATGGATGAGCGAGTAGGCGAGGGTCTGTATTCGTAGTCCGAACAGGGGGATTCTCATCGCACTCTCGTCCTCTATGAATAATCAAATCCTGGAGAAGCCGATTCTTCAACAAATCTAGTCGCACAATCTCTTGGATTTCCTTTGCTGAATACATCTTGGATGAATGTCACAGGGGAATGTGTGTTGCTCAGCAACAATCATAAACACGCTAATCCCTTTTCCCAGACGTTGAACTTCAATTTTTTTATTAGTAAAATATAGAAAGTCTGGCCGTATTTGTTGGTACTTTTGGTGTATTTATTTACTTTTAGATATTGTGAGGTTGGTCTGAGAAGCCTGTAACAAGTCCTGTGAAGGGATCCTTAATCGGAACGCAATTGATATATACAGGTCGTCCTTCTGCGAATCCTGGCTGTGCGGAGAAGGCATTGATGATGGCCTGTGTTCCAAAGAAGTCGTGCTTCACCCTCGGATCTTGAAATCCGTGATTGAGCGTAATACATTCAAATCCCTCTACGTCAATGATATGCCCTTTGTCCAGGACAAGATTGTAGACTGTCTGAATAAGTCTGTCGCTGAGTCCTGCAATGTCTACTGGAGATTTCCAATTCCCATTGATACGAATAGGGTGCCAGGGGGTAATACAGAGATTGTCAATCTGCGTCATGGGTTGCGCCCTCGCCTGAACATTGAAGATGGGTGTGTACAAGACGGTGGCGGGTCCATCGGGAGTCCAGACACGGTCCCCTCTTCGTATACTCATAATGGGTTTACTGGGTCTCAGATTCATCTTGACGTGGTTGTTGCCGGCAAAGCAGCCGCCGCTACTGTTATGGAAATGGGCGTAGGAGACTGGAGCTGTTGTTGCTACTGTTGCTGATGCCATTACACCTGTTCGTACCATTGGAGGCATATTCACAAAGATGGAGGTGCCACGTTCTTGTATTTCCCTGAAAAGGTCCCCTCCATAGACTTGAAGTCCTGGATCCTTAAAGTTCATACATTCTTCCATGAGTTGTGCCATGGAATAGGAGCGCATATAATGTAATCCCCACGTATTCCAGAATTTTGTTGCGATGAGCAATTGTCCTTCTGAGCCAGGTGTCGTTGTTCCGACATCTAGGGCAAGAGCACGAATGTATGTAGAACTTGTTGGAACAGAGTTCCAGCGACCTGCGAACTCAACCAACGGGGCACGTGTTCCTGCAGTTGGAAGTGTTCTCGTTAGAGCTGTGATGAGTTCCTGGCGACAACGAATAGCTGGATCTGTTGTAACAGTCGCAATAGGTGTGCCTTGAACCGTTATGGCGACGGGTGTACCAGACACAGACACAGTCGGCACATTAAAGTGCCGCGCCTGTCCGTACATAATGGGTCCCGTGTTAAGAATGAACTCTTTACCGCCGACTGTGTAGGGAATGGAGACGCCCCTATTCGCAGTAGCCGCACGATTGGCAATCGCATTAATCATAACAGTGCCCACCATATCTCCACTTGGAATGAATCCAAAGAGACCGTGTCCCCAAATGGCCATTTCCATCAGCAACTTGCTGTCAATGTCACTACTGAATCCGAATGTATGAAACGTCCAGGGATTCCGTTTCACTACTCCTTCCATTGTCTTGACAAGACCACGAGGCGGTATGTATTCTTCCGTCGGGCATCCATCTGTGAGCATCAGAATGGCGACGTTCCGACCGGCTGACACAGGACTGTTTGCGATTTCCGTGCTCACACGAACGGCGTCCCAGATATTCGTGCGGCCATCTGCGACCACTCGGTTGATAACCCGTTTCACATCTGCGACGCCGGCGTCGCCCATTTGCGTGAGAGGTAAAAGCACAGACGCAGATTCGCTGAAACGAACAATGGAGAGCCTGTCTTTTTGTCCGAGGAGGGATGCGATTGTTAGAACTGCGTGTTTTGCTAGGTCAATGCGTGTAGCCACTGTTCGTTCAGAACCTTCGCCGGCCACAACCTCACTGCCCATAGAACCCGACGTGTCCAGAACAAGAACGACGTCCATTCCTTGCGGCTCTGCGGTGCCTCCTTGAATAGGTGGGGGAGTTATTGTAAAGGACAGATAGGTCTGGTCAGATGTAAACACCTGTGCGCTGACTGTCAAAGGCTCGTCCACAAATGGACGGATAGGGTTGTTTTTCACTACAGCTGTAGCAACAGCGACAGCTGCAGCTGGAGCAACAGCAACAGCAATCGCATTATACTCTTCAATGGCGACCCGAATGGCCCTGTTGGGTCTCAGCGAGCTAGCGCTCATTGCCTCTCGTGTAATGGGGCTCGTGGCCTTGCCTGTCGCAAACCATTGTTCAATGGCGCTGCGCTCGTACGTCTGGCCATCTGAACCAATGACAGGATCTGTCATCAGTTCAAATGTAATGGGGCATTTCAAGGATTCGGGAATAACAGACATCTTATTGGATTGTTGTTGGATTATTGCTTAACTCAGTCGCAGTCGCTCCCCCATCTTAAAAAGTGTGGGACCGATGCTTCAATTTTTTTCCAA
>Ga0114974_10004525_pt1 | contig 10421 bp, 12 predicted proteins | sample S_130206_EF_Meta_FD_87318 | JGI IMG/M metagenome (GOLD analysis project Ga0114974, IMG submission 87318) | Freshwater microbial communities from Lake Simoncouche, Canada to study carbon cycling - S_130206_EF_MetaG | ecosystem: Environmental > Aquatic > Freshwater > Lake | place: Lake...
GAACTCGTAAGCACAGGCGCAAATACAGAAAGCATAGAGGAGGTAACTCATGCCGCAAAATTTGAACTATATAAAACAAAATAAAAGGCACAAATGGAAATCTGTAAGGGTGATGGAGACTGTATTGTTTCCAAGCACATCGATGGATATGAGATGTCATGCGAACACAATTGTAAACCAAGAAAATGTTTGAATTTCTTGGTTTGTAATTCTAATCAAGCAAATTCTATTATGGTTCTAGGTTCTGAGCTATGTTTCAGTTGTGATGTTACATTTGCCAAACCTCAGATATTTCTTGAGAATATAGATTGTCAAATCTGTCTATCAAAACAAGTGCAAGGTGTTAAGAGAGATACTTGTCATCACACCATCTGTATAACGTGTTTCAAGAAGGCGCATTATGGAGATCCACCTCCAAAGCCTACGTTCCCTTATGAGAAAGAAATCGAAATGGATTTTCTGGAAAATGAATGGGATTCAAGATGGTTTGAGGACCCTCTAATTAGAAAATATCAGAATGAGCATGAAGAATGGGTAGATACACTTTATGCAAATTTCAAGGAGTGCGACCCTATGCGTATTTGCACTGAGTGTAAGTGAAAAAATTGAAGCGTATAAATACTATTTTTTAGAAAATAAATGGAACAACTAAATCTACTTCTAAAGAATACTTTGAATACCAGGGTAATTAGTGACCCAGATATATATGTGGACTACTTGAATTTAGCCTGTCTCTTTGCAGGAGTTCGTAACGGTGTGCATCTCGATAACATTCAGAATGACGAACTTATTTACAATTTGACTGAGGAACTCGCACTTCTAGGATACAAGTTTAATACTCGGTATGAGACAACTGTCTGGAATTCAGATAAGATACCTATGGAACAGGTTCTAAATTCTTGGGCCTTCACGGGCGACCAGTGTCAGTCTGATGAATATTGGAAAAATAATGCTATACTTCTTGGTAATAGCTTAGGATATCCTACATTCACCAAGGAGGCTTTACACAGAGGGTCTTGGTCCTTAAATTTGAGATTAAACTGTAATAGAAATACTTCTTATCCTATTTCTATGATGGGTGGCTGCTACGACAAAAGAATGGAAGATGACTTGTGTTCTATACAAATTATTAAGGTATTCCTCGAGACCCTTATTGGCCATGGACTTTATAATCCCAATGGAGATAGGGTATATCTGGAGAAGGTTGAGCTCGAGGTGAAGTAAAATTGAAGTCGTTGAACCCAGTATTTTTAAGTACCTAAGATGAACTTGTTTGCACTCAATGCCAATCCTAAGAAGGCTGCAGAAGCTCATGGCGACAAGCACGTTGTCAAGATGATTTTGGAGGCTTGTCAGATGCTCTATACTGCGCATTGGACTGCGACGTATGCTCACCTTCTTAACGAGCGTTCTGCCGTCAAGATTGCAAAGGCTCACAAGCTTCTTCCAATTCCTGAGCACATGGCATCTGCCCCTAATCGTAAATGTGCAGATGAACAGGGTTTCCGCCCTGTTCATCTTCATCATCCGTGTACCATTTGGGTTCGTCAATGTACTGGTAATTATCTGTGGGCAGTTGAACTCGCTCTCGCTATCGCAGAGGAATACGAGTATCGCTGGCCTGGTCGCGTTCATTCGTGTAAGGCTCATGCTCTCTGGCTCAAGGCGAATATTCCTGATATCCCTAAGGGTGAGTTGAAACCCTTTGCAGTGGCAATGGATGATAAATATCGGGTCCCTGGAGATCCTGTGTATTCTTACATCCGATACTATAAGGGGTCCAAGCAGGCCCGTAATCTGACTACTTACACTCGTCGTGAGAAGCCCTGGTTCCTTCTTAAGATGAAAAAACAGGTTTAGGCGAAGCGAAGCAAAACCTTTTTTAATTCCCCGGATCACTTTACCGAATTAGGTTAAAAATTGACAATGTGATCCAAAATATAGTGGTATAGTATAATGCCACATGAATGCGAGAAGTGCCTTAAGGTCTTTACCCAGAAATCTGGTCTAAATGCACATCTTAAGCGACAAACGCCATGTAAGCAGGATACTGCCTTACAGGCGATTATTGACCAGAAGGTAAAGGAAGCAACCGAGCCTCTAATTAAACAGATTAATGAACTAAAGGCTTTAATTCAAGGTGTAAAACCACGTGTGATTCTTAAGCTTCCTAAGAAGTCTATTCCAGTTAATCCAGAACCAATACCTCTTACAAATATAATAAAACCCTTTCTAAAATGGGTGGGTGGTAAGACACAGATTTTGGATGATGTTCTATGTCTATATCCAAGGGAAATCCAGTCATATCACGAGCCATTTCTGGGTGGAGGTAGTGTTCTTCTTGGCCTTCTCTCTCAAATTAAATCTGGGAAGATTAAGGTAAATGGTTCCATATACGCAAGTGATTTGAATTCAAATCTCATTGCCTTGTACAAGAATGTACAGGAACATTGCGAGGACCTTATTACAGTTCTGAAAGTTCGTGTCGAGATCTTTAATAAAATCACAGGGGAAACGGTAAATCGTGATGCTAAGACACTTGAGGAGGCATCTGGATCACAGGAATCATTCTATTACTTTACACGCTACATGTTCAATAAGATGACAAAAGGTGAGCGTGCATCCATTGTAGGCTCTGCTACCTTTATCTTTCTGAATAAGACTTGCTTTCGTGGTGTCTACAGAGAGAGCAAGAATGGAGGTTTCAATGTTCCCTTTGGCCACTATAAGAACCCTGGTATCTTAGATGAGGGCCATATGAGACAGGTTTCATCCCTAGTAAAAGATGTTGTATTTACTTGCCAGCCCTTTGCAGATTCCTTGGCTAAGGTGTCAGTTGGTGATTTCGTTTACTTGGACCCACCCTACGCGCCTGAAAATGGAACATCATTTGTTGCCTATACATCTGATGGATTTGATTTGAAGGGGCATCAGAACCTTTTCAAGGGCATTGGTGATTTACATACAAAGGGTGTAAAAGTCCTAATGAGTAATGCCGAGGTTAAGTTGGTTAAGGACGCCTTTCCTGAGCCAGTTTACAAAACAAAAATTGTGTCTTGTAGACGTGCTATTAATTCGAAGGACCCTGCGGCTAAGACAAATGAGGTTCTAATTAGAAACTAATAAATTCTGTGGAAAATTCTTTCTTAAGGTAGAAAGCTCGACTGGTTGAACCATGGCCTGCGCCCTTGGTTCTATTCTGAAGAATAACACCGTCTTCTGAACTCATTACACCACTTTCAATAAATTTATTTCTTATATAATCATAATCAGTTTTTAGTTTTTCATAAAGGGGCTTGTATTTATCGGCTGTAAGATTAACTAATGTAGGTTCTAAGTAAGTTACATTATCACCAGTTCTTTCATAAGGGACATATAATGTATTAGATAATTTCTTAAATACTCTTGAATTCTCAAATGTTTCAGATTTCAATAGTTCTTTATTAATCATTGTAACTGCAATTGTTTCCTTTGGTATAAGTTTGCCTGCTTTATTTCTTTTTACTGGAAATACTTTTAATTCTCCATCCTCACAATCTAAGCATGCCGATGATTGGGGAATACCAGTTAATTTTTCTAATAGAACACCTACTTCTCCTTTATTCTTAGTTATAGGCCTATTAATAACAGTTCCAACAATTGTCTTAATTCCCTCCTGTAAATCTGCAATCTTTATCCTTAGACATTTCTCTGCATTAGCTTTTTTTAATGTTCTATTATTTCTAATAGAATTTCCAATGGGTATTGAACCATTTACTGGAATAGATAAATTATTCACCTTTCTAGTTCCAGAACCGGAATCATTCATATTACTATATCTATACGGATATTTTTTGTCAATTTTACCCCACCACTAACACGCATCCAAACACATACACAAGGTATCAGCCAAGTCATCTTTTTTGCCCTGCCCCTGCCACCATGTCAGCCATCTGTGTTGTTCTGATCCAAAGGGGAACTTCCCTAGATAGCGCTTAGCCCGTGCCTCTCCACCCGCCTTTCTGTCCTTGTATCCTGCATCGCCAACTTCAGCCCCTTGGACCTTCTTACCAGCGTGAACAAAATGGAACTTAACTGTCTGACTATTTGTAATGTAACGTTCGCGCAAAGAGGCAAAAATCAAAAGCTGGACCGTCTTCATAACGGGGTTCTTCAAGACAGGCTGGTGTTCAATGTAGACATCCTTGATGCCACTCAAGTGTTGCCAATCCCTAGTAATCCAGCCTCTGATAGCGTCATGGAGATTTGACGTATTATCTGCAAATGACGCAGTTGACTTCGCCTTTACTAGAGGCATAACCGCAACTGTCTCGGCACGCGCAAGTAACGCTGGTCTCTGCCCCTTTACATCGAGACCCTTGGCCTTCAGGAATGCCTGTAACTGACTAATAGTCGGTGTCTTCTTAATGGGCAAGCCTGTAGCCTCATCGAAGATTTGCATGTCCTTCTTCAAATGACGACCACAAACTAGACCTTGGGGCGACTTGGCCTTTGGGGGCTTGTCGCACATATGGCAGGTAGCCTTAGGAGTATCATTCAGGTCTTGTAAATTCACTAAAGCCCAGTGTTTCACTAGGGGCAGCTTGGCTCCAGACAAATCTGTCTGAACAGTGGCAGAACAATACGCAAGATGTTTGATACCAATATCCAGTGCCAGCATCTTTCCTATGAATTAAAAGTTCTCCTTTAGCCTCTATATAACAATATTACACCGGTCGAGAGTAATGAAGGCAAATAAAACCTGCATAGTTAATACAAATAAAAAACATTACATGATTATTGGAATGGATTACCCAGAAAAATTGTCTTACTTTCTTTTGAAACTAGAACAATCTTGTAAATGGGATTTACGATTAGATGATATATATGTGATTTTTACTGATAAAATAGATGACTATATATTTAAGGATGTTAAAGATAGAATTTACTCATAGATTTGTAAAATCTATCCACTGGAACCTAATCCAGTTCTACGAGGGTCAAATGATTGATTTCCAAGAGGAGTAAACTGGCGTCCACGGGGTGAATTACGCCCACCTTCGTATACCTCAGTCAAAAATACACGCTTTGTAGGTGCATCTTGGTCAGGCTTTGCAAATGTTCCAAAGAGTGAAGGGACCCTTTCTTCTCTAAATAGGCCAAGTCCATCCTTGTATCCAGGAACTGAAAATGTACACTCGAATTCGTCGCATTTCTGTATCTGTTTAGGATTAACGGTTGTATCCGCGTTATAGAAGTAAGCACCAGCACGGTCAGCCTGTCTATGACGAGACGTCTGAATTAGGGCGTCAGCATGATGCTGAGACCACTGGCGAATAGAATTTCCATATTTAGGAGGGGCTACATTATTTGCACAGTGAGACTTATAATCGGTTACAATGCGAGCATCAGACATCTGAGATGCATAACCAGGATAACGAACATCCTCAACTGGTACAATGCGTTTCTCAGGTGCCTCTATTTTGTATCCAGCCATCCGCAAGGCATGCTCATTTATAATTGGCATAAAAGAAGGATTTGTGGGTCTCACGAACTGCTGGGAGTCCATCTACCATGAACCACCATATATTTATTGTGGATAGGGGCCGAGCCCCTATGACCCCATCTCCTTATTCCAAGCTGGCACCACCGACAGGTTCAGGGCCTGACACTTCAGATAGAAGTGTTCCCTGGACACTGCTTGTTCCAGGAGTTTCAGAACCCTTTAACATATCAATGATAGCCTTGCGTCTTGAGCCGGCGGCAATCGTTAGACCCTTCTGCTTAGCAAGACCCTGGAGCTCCTTGAGTGTCATTGAATCAAGGTCCGGAGATAGCTTGGTGACACTAATAGCATTTGTAGCAGTCACAGGGACGCCAGCAAGCTCGTCAATCTGGAGAGACTTGTAAGGTGTCTCTGAAGAGCTTGGTGTGCACTGTTCCATGGCCTGCTTGTATTCATCCTCAGAGGAAGCAACATCCTCGACCTCCTCCTTTAAGGGAAAGGGGCCGGAAATAGCATTCAAATACTCGGGGCTAGGCTCAAATTCTTGCATAGATGGGCGTTCATTGTGTTCATGAGACATAGCGAATGGAGCTGCGTCCATCATTATCTTGAGGTCCGTTAGAACACCCTCGACAAGACCCATCTTTCTCTCCGTCATAGAGAGGCGATTGTATAAGTAAAATATTATAGCACCAAATACAAGTGTTAGTACAATGCCAATCATAAGGGCGTCGTTCATTCTATGTCTGTGGGCTAAGTTTTAAAGTATTTCTGGACGCAATACTTTAGACTCAATCAATAATTCTTCAACACTACTCATTTTATTAATTCCCTCGACAACCTTGTACTTATAATCGATTTGTCCAGTTTCTTCATTCATAGAACTATCAACACAAAGTCTCTGGACATTTTCTGGAGCATCCTCAGCATGAGAAAACAAGTGTGTGCTGACAATACTTGTGACTAAATTGCTTTCCCAAAGTTGTCTCAAGAAAATCTGGCTTGCAGTTGCAGCCTCTGGAGGATTTGTGGTATGGAAGAGTTCATCGATAATAACCCAGCCACGTGATTTGCCATCTCTTATACGATTTACAATATCGCCTGCTACAGATACTTCACGTTCGAATAAAGAAGCTTGACCGGGGCGATCTTCGAGTCTTAGACTACTAATTACCCATTCAACAGGTGTTAGAACACAGCGTGAAGCAAAAGCAACTCCCCAAGTGTGTGCTAGAACTATGTTAGTCAGGGTAGACCGTAGGAAAGTAGACTTTCCACCTCGGTTAGGCCCAGTGCAGATAACGTGGTGCTGAGTAGCACCCATTACGAGGGTAAATGGAACCCGTTTATCTTTAGACAAAAGTGGATCCGATGCATCAGACATCTTACACACTGGAATAGATGACTGTGTCCATTCAACTGGTACCAATGTATCATTGGAACATATTGCTGCGCAAATTTCTACTTGACCAATGGCCCTGTAAATCTGAGGAAGTAAATTCTTATCCTGAACAAGCCATGCTAGGACCTGTCTATCATCGCCAAGTTCAGACGGGTCAGGGAATGTCCAGGGCTTTCTCAGACCATATTTTACCCAAGCATCTGAGATATCTCTTAGTCTCATGATTGTATCAACAACTGCATTAGCTCCCTTTACCATCTGTTTGTCTATCTTATAGCAATGGACTGCATTTGTATACGGTAAATACATTCCATGTGCATATGAAAATATCATGCTACCCCATTGTAAAAGAGTACCAACATTAAATTCCTGGTCAGCTCTACCAAATATCATGGGTCTCATCTGAGCCCAGTACATTGACCAAGTAATAGGAAGTTTATATACAAATTTTAGAGCCAAGAATGGAATAATGAAACTCATTAATGGCATTGTCCAGGCAAGAAGAGGTGCAATGAATATCTTTGATAAAGCAACGTACATCAATAGAAATGGAACAAAGTTCATACATGATAATTCTCCAGTGAATAGTATCTGAGACCAATCTTCCGTCTGAGATTCGGAGGCTGTAGCAGGGTCTAGGCTACGAATTATAACTTCATTTTCTAGCAATGAAGAAATATGTCTTGTCCAGTCGGGGCTTTTCATTTCTTTTAGTTTTATCCACGCCTCAGACCTTGCATCTAAAACATTCAAATTGGTAGACCACTTCTTCGATTGTTCGTTAAATAAATCTGTTGCAGACTGGCTTTTAACACCAATAGAATCTAAGACGGAACTCATACGGCATTCTTGTAACACGTGTTCCATTGCTCTCAGTTGATTTCTTTTATGCGTATTAAAATCCGCGCTCTAGAATAGAAATGGTCAAGCGCCACATGAAGCATGCCAGTACGTTCAAGCTAAAGCGTGGCTCTAAGAAGATCATTAAGCGCCACATGAAGCACACGCATACAATTACGATGAAGCGCCGTTCACGCAAGTAGCTTTTTACAAAAAGCTAGCCAAGGGTCTAAAAGAAAAACACATAGTATAACTATATCGGCCATGAACGTCCCACCAATGGTCGCCGCTATTATTTCATTACGCCCCTCACTCCCACCAGTCTCTGATGAACTGCGCAAACGTGTTCAATCCATCAGGGTACGGAGTGTGGTAGAGGCTCATACCACACGTAATCCTTCACACATACAAACTCATAATCCTGGTGCAGGTTCCTCATGGAGGCATAAGCAGAATGGTCCGTCTGCACCTCCTGGGCAACGAGAAAATATACAAAGAGAAACATTGGGTGGTCATTGGAGGCAGAGTTCCGGCTCTATTCCAACTACGCCTACTTCACCAAATTCACAAGCAACACCCTTTCGTTTCTTAAATCAACCTAGCACACCAGTCGCTCAACAAAATAATTCTCCTAGACCAACACTATCAAGACCACCGTCATTTATAAATGCTCTAAATTCACCTTCACCAGGGCAACAGGAGACATCACCTAGGTCTCCTATGCTATCTGGTCCCCCGGCGCGTTATATAAGTAAATTTCACAATGGCTCAAAGGTTGGAGATGACCAAATCTTGAATACTGTAATTTTGAATAAATTAAACGTATTCAGCATAAAAACATATGATGATGTCAAATCATTCTTGTTTCAGATTTTAGGTTCAGACCAGAAAGAATTTATCAGAGAATTCACATGGTTAGTATTCAGAAAGGCTGCTGCGGAGGAGAAGTTCTGTGGTCTCTTTGCAAAGCTTTTGTCTGAAATTAAGAAGGAATTCCCTGTAATTCTTGAGGAAATGAAGAAGCTTCATACGACTTACTTGGATATTTGGAAGGTTACGGAGACAGATTCAACAATTGACAAGAGATGCCGACTTGGGTATTCTCAATTCTTAGCTGAGTTAACGGCACTTGAAGTCCTTGATGCAGATACAATGAGGGTTACACTTGAGACGCTTAAGAATTGTATTCTTGATTGCTTGAAGGACCAGCAGTATATAGAAACAGTTGAAGAATATATGGATTGTTTGAAGCAACTCTGTGGCTCTAAGGTTCCAAAGGGGATTAAACTTATGATCCGTGAAATCCTAGTAAAAGATCTTGTAATCTGGATTGATGAACCAAAAGCATCTGTCCCGGGTTTATCGACCAAATCTAGATTTGCATGTATGGATTTAAAAGACCTTTTACTCAAATAAATCAACGCGTATTTTATTTTACATAATTAGAATGCCAACACGTCGTAATAGAAATGGCCCCGTAAGCCGCGTCTTTGCGCCCGTTAATGAAGGTCTCGGTTTAGTCACACGCTCTGGAAGCCGTGTTCTCCGCACAGGCAACTCAGTCTGGCGCACTCTAGGAAACGGTGTTCGCAACGTTGTTGGAAATGCATCACACAGTGTAAATACAGCTGGTCGCCGCCTAATTACAGGTAAGCGTGGAGGTTCTAGACGTTCTCGCAAGAACCGTAATCGTTCTCGCAAGAACCGTAAGTAAACATATTTTAAAAAATATAACACTATCTTTTTATAAAAGATGACGTTATACTGCACAAATCATGGCATAAAAATTGAACCGCCTAGCTGACTTAATGAAAGGTATACCGCGTTTGAATGGAGAACCAATTGAAGAAGCATAACAGAATGACTCGCGCTGAGAAGGATGAGAAGAAGGATAAGCCCAAGGCGTCCTCTCGCAATCTTCGTAAGAAGCGCGGTGGTCGCAACGGTGGGGATGATGATGAGGACGTGGATAGCAGCGGAAACATCCGTGGCCTCATTGCTTATTCCGAGGAGTCCGAGGAGGAGGAGACACCCCGGTCTTCTGGCAGGAAGTCTGGCTTCCGCCCATCGCCTCGCAAGGCTGATATTGAGGCGAGGGGTAAGGCTGCAAGAGAGGAGGCTAAGGCTGCAGCAGAAACAAAGGAGAAGAAGCGTGGATTTGTAGCTACTAAGCGGAAGAAGCAAGTTATCGAATCTGAGTCTGAGGAGGATACCTCTATCAGTGCTTCTGAGGATGAGGAGGATGAGCTTGACGATGAGGAGGACGAGGATGAGTTTGATGAGGATGATGACGATGAGGAGGACTGGGATGAGGAGGATGAGGATTCTCCCCGCCGCAATATGATCCTGAACTTTGGGTTTGGTGAGGAGACGGCTGACACTCGCATGATTCCTAAGCGTTATAAGATTAAGAAGGAGAGTGAGGACATTCAGAAGTTCTTCAAGCTCATGACGGAGCCTATTGAGACGGAGACAATCGATGACCACATTGACCAGTTCAAGGCACTAAAGCCAGATGAGCAGAAGCGCATGCTAACTGCTCTTGAGAACCGTCCTAAGGCCAAGGAGCAGCCTGTTATGTTCAAGATTCTCAACATGCAGACGACCCCTGAGATCCAGTCTCAACTCATGTCAAAATACAACAATCTCCAGGCTCTTGACCCTAGTTCAGGCGAATACTACAAGATGCGCAAC
>Ga0114974_10004526_pt1 | contig 10420 bp, 13 predicted proteins | sample S_130206_EF_Meta_FD_87318 | JGI IMG/M metagenome (GOLD analysis project Ga0114974, IMG submission 87318) | Freshwater microbial communities from Lake Simoncouche, Canada to study carbon cycling - S_130206_EF_MetaG | ecosystem: Environmental > Aquatic > Freshwater > Lake | place: Lake...
AACATAAACTTTTTTATCTTCTAAATTACTTACATAGTTTTTATCTAAAACGCACCAATCTCTAGGAGCATCAATATTTAAAGTTTTAAAATAATGTTCATGAAGTAAATGACTACCTTTATATATTAATAATGTACGTTCGCTATTATTAGTTAGACTTAAAAAAGATTGAAGGCAATGGCGTCCTTTTTTGTATGATGATTGGTCGGTATGTGTCCAATAAACATCTTCCCCTTTATAATTACTTGGATAATAACAGCACCCATCAAAACTAGTAACTAGTTCGTCTGCATTCCATAATTGCTTAAAAATATTTACTATTTTTGGATTTGTGCGCGCTAACCAATTGAACCGCTGATGACCAATTTCAAAATATTTGAAAATACCATTTCTATGAATTATTGGATGTAACTCTTCTACATTTTCAGTATTTTTATACCAATTAAAAAATTCTCTCTTATATTCTTCTATTTCTTCATTATTATATACATTATGAATTATTGTATAACCATTTTCCTCTAATTCTTTAATATTTGTTTCTAATGCTTCTGCTAATTCTTTTTTTAGTATTGTTTCTTCCTTTGTTTTTAATAATTGCTCTTGTAATTCTTGTTTTTTTGTTTGTGCTGTTGTTTGTGCTTGTGCTTGTATTTCTAACTTTTCGGTATATTTAAATGCTACTAAATATTTTAATATTTTTTTTTTTACATCTGAAAACATTTTCTTTGCTTATATTAGTATTAATATTAAATGTTTAATATAATATTAATAATTATTTAAACGCAGTTTATTTAAACAATAAACAATTTATTTTAAAATAGTTTCAATGATTTCCTGGGGTAATTTTCCTAAAATATTGTGTATTAAATTATTATAAATATTACATAAATAATTATATCCAATTTCAGAACTATAAGTCTCAATAAATCTTATTTCTAAATATTCATAAATTACTGAATTTATAGTTGATGCTGGAGACCACATATTTTTACAAGTAATAGAATTACAACAATAGCAATCATTTTTACTTAGATCTAAAAAATATGGTTGTAAAGAATATAAATTTTTAAAAAAAAATTTATATATATTCTTATTTCTTGTTTGTATTTTATTGGCAACATTAATTAAATATTTATAATATGAAATTTCATTATTTAGCAAATCATTATTAACATTGGAATCATAACTTATTACACTATATGGTTTAAATGGATAATATTCGGGAAATTTAAGTTCTAAAAGTTTTTTATTTTTTCTATTTTTTATTAATACAAAATATTCATCCTTATTTGTATTATTGTTTGTATTTACGCTAATAATAGTTAAATTAAGATTTCCTAAGAATGCTAGCAAATTATGTGAAAAAATATGTGAGCAATACATTTTTTCATTGAAATTTTTGATTTCTTTATTTATTCTTTTTAAAGAACTTGGAGACATTATGTGCTATAGTATAGTTAATAAGCAATATTATTATTTAATTTTTATATTTAATTTTTATACATAGTTTTATACATAGTTTTATACATTGATAATTGACGGTAATTGTCATATAACACAGGACCAGAAACATTTTTTACCTTTTGCTAGTGTTCCTTTTTTTAATAGGTTTCCTTTTTATGGTTTTCCTTTTTTTAGTTTTCCTTTTTTTAATAGTTTTCCTTTTTTTGTTAGTTTTTCTTCTTATTCTTTTACCTTCTCCTGACGTTTTAGGTTGATCTGAATCTATTCGAGAACTCTTCTGTTCATGCTCAAGTTCTTCGGTTGCTTCGCTTGGATCAATCAAAAAAGGTTGATCTTGAGAGGCTCTCTTACTAGGCACCTTACTAGGCACCAGAGCAACTTGTGCTTCGGGCATAGGTTGCTCTGGTACTGCTGGTGCTGGTGCTGGTGCTGGTGGTTCTGGTTCTGGTTCTGGTTCGGGCACAAGTTGCTCTGTTGCTGGTGGTTTGGACCTCCTAAATGTAAGATCTGTAACTATTTTTTTATTCCAAAAGTCAATAAATTCATCATAAAAAAAATTATGTAATTTAAGTAACTCAGTACTGGCATGTGGTATCAGTTCCTTATCACTTACAACAAAATTGTCTGTGTTTATTATAAATTTACCCGGATCATCATCTGTCGTCATAAATTTTTTATAGGGTTTGTTTTTTAAGTCAGTTGTAACTCCATTGGCTAATGTTTCTATTTTATAATGAAATGCGCCACTTCCTTGACTGTATGATTCTTTACTATAATAACCACAAGATGCTGCCTCTGTGCCTTGTTTTTTATAATATTTTGAAGCATTTGGATGAATAGAAATATGAAATAACGGATATATTTTTGGTAGTGTATTAAGATCAACAAAACCGGTGATATCATTACATACAAATTCATTCTTCCCAAAACGCTTCACCGCGAGCAATATATTATCATCACTTTCAAAGTTATACAAACTTTTTATTTTTTCTTTCATATCTTCATTATTTTTCAATTTTGTATTTAATATATTAACAAATTCTTCCATCTTTGTATAAAAATGTGGGTATAATTTTTTCTCATCAATAAGTTCAAATAATTTTACATCAGCACCTTGTAGTGTTTTACATTTACTTATTCGCGCATCATTGGCTGCGCAATTCTGGAAGACTTTGGGATTTTTATTATCAAAAACACGATCAGCACATATAAAGTCGTCATCATTACAATAATCATAATCTTCTTGATAAGGTTCATTTTGGGGGGGCTGCTTTGCTTTGTTTGCTTTGGGCATTATATATATAACTTTATAAATTATTTTTTATTATGTGCTCTTTCAATAGATATTTAAATGTTTGTTTGCCATATTGATTTAGTATTTAGCAAACTAAATACTAAATACTAAATACAAATAATAAATAATAAATAATAAATAATAAATAATAAATAATATATAAAATTATATTAATAAGTATTTTACTAATACATTTAATATATGGATAGAAATACGTGTTTAAATATTTTAGAATTACAAGACAATGCTTCGCCTGAAGAAATTAAAAAAGCATATAAAAAAATGGCATTAAAATATCATCCTGATAGGCAAGAACAAAGTCTAAGTGACCAAGAAAAAAAACAAGCAGAAGAAAAATTCAAACAAGTATCAGAAGCCTATGAGTTATTAATGAGCCCAGAAAAATTCAATAATTTTAATAATGGTCCTCCTGGTTTTCCTGGAGGTTTTGTAGATCCAAGCGAACTATTTAATCATATTTTTAGAGATATGAACATAAATCAAGGCAATCCTTTTTCAAATATGCCTGGATTTTCAGTAAATTTTAATAATCCGGGATTTAATAATGTAGTGCGTTCTTCGTCTGTGTTTTTTATAAACGGACAAAGAATTGAAAAAGTTAGTGAAAATATTAATGGTGTTATACACGAACACACAATAATAGGAGCAAATATGCCAAATATGTTCCAAAATATTAGATTTAATTTTCAATAAATGAATAAAAAAATTGATTAGTTTATTTATATGTTTTTAATAATATTAACCTATAAATAATGGCTTTGCGTAATATTTTGAATACTTATGTTCCTTTGCGTGCTTCTATTGAGAACAAAGACAATGGAAAAGCAAAGATTGGGTGTGTAGCGTTCTCTCCTAAGTTAAAGTATCAGTGTGTTTTATGCGTTTGGAGTTAATCAATATAATATGAATAATAAAGCGTGTAAAGAAAATAACGATTGCGTTCATGCCGAGGTTGATTGTGTAAGTCGTCTTAAAAAATCAGAAAAAACTAATCCTATAAGTCTTATTGTGTTTCGCACAAATAATAAGGGTGATAAACTTATGAACGCAAAACCGTGCGCAAATTGTATAAAGACTATAAATTTTACATTAAAATCCAAAAACTATAAATTAAAAAAATTGTGCTATAGCGATGAAAATGGACAACTATGTGTATATAGTGATGACTAATTAGTTTAATAATAATTACTGGATTGCTATAACATTTTTTTTATAAATATTTATTATTAAATTATTTAAATATAATAATATAAAATATTTTATAATATTAAAAATGGATATGGAGACATTAATTACTGTTGATTTAAACTCTTATAGTGATTTTAAAGATTATTTTGATGAATCAAGCGATAATATTATTGATGTTTTTATAACCAGTATTGAAGATAAAGTTATTATTGACACGGACACTTTAAATTACATTGTATGCCTTTTACAAAACATATATGCTAATAGTTTAGCATTATTATTTATTGCGAGTTGCTTAGGTTCAGTATATATATGTTCATATAGGCGCAAAAGAGATTTTGTTATGCTTAATAATGTGGAACCAAAATTATTGAAAGGAGAGATTATTGAAAAAGTATGAGTTAATTAAGCATAGCATTTTAATAATTAATAATTCACATTAAACTATTAATTATTAATTGAAAGAAAAAATTTTATAATACATGCACACATTTAATAAGATACATTTACAAGGCAATTAACTCGAACCCTTCTTCCACACTCGGAATATTATAATGCTTTGTATAGACGCTGTAAGCAATTTTTGGAACTTGCTGATCGGTATCCCTTTCTTTGTTACGCTTATAAGATACTTCCAAAGAAGTAGTCATATGGATGCATACTACTTTCATGTTGTGCTTTTTAGCAAATTCAATGTATTCGCTTCTTTTTTTCAAAGAACTATTTGTGGCATCAAACACGACAGACTTGCCCTCTTTAACGCTTGGCAACGCAGCTTTAATCATTTTAGGGGAAGTTTTATGGACGTCTCCCTGAATTAACACAAACTGCTCATTGGCACAAATCTTTTTAGCAACACTGCTTTTGCCCGACCCCGGATAACCAACCATAATAACAACTTGTTTGGAATCAGACAAATTTACTACGGGAATTTCCAAAACTGCCCCCTCTTGTTTAACAGCAAACATTTTCTCCGGACTTTGACACTTGAATCCAATGTTTTGCGCAAACACTTTATCGCTGTCTGCCCAATCTCCCTTTCCTCCAAGAGCATCTCCAACAAAGAACGATTGCTCTTTGTCAACTTTAACACTTCCAACCAGCACATCATACAAAATTGGGTTTGGTTTGTAATCGCACTTGTCGCTAGCGACCACAATAAAAACCGGGATTTGTAGAGTCTGCATGACATACTGAATTTGAATAACCTTCCACGATTTGGACTGATTTGTAAAAACCACAACACTGAATCCCTCCTCATTTAAACGCTTAAGTTCATCTGGAATGTTTGGATACAACCATTGCCAATCTTCAACATTTGAAGGCATGGTTTTGCCATCTTTTGGGCACACAAGAGTATGATCGTAATCAAACGCGGCAATCTTTGCTTTGAGCTGTGCCTTGTTGATGTTGTAGATAGTTGGTGCCATTTTTGCTAGACATTATATATGTATAAAAAAAATATATATCAATTTTTTTAAAGTATACAAAATATATGTAAAAAATCATGCTTTATGCTTTATGCTTTATGTTTTATGTTTTACAAAGAATCACCACTAGGATAAAACTGAAACTCAATAGGAGTGTCTCTCAAAATATTCCGCGCACTATCGCAATCATTTAATGTCCAACATAAAGAATTTGCCAAAGTTAGGCATTGAGTTCTTATTAAAAATCGACTATCAGGTGTCAAACAATCATTGTAATATGTTTCACAATCAATAGCTTCATCATAACTCTCAGCTAATTTCTTTGCTTCATGTAACAGTTCATTAATACGCAATAATTTAGTCAGTACAGGGACAACATGCTTTTCGTGTGCCTCATGCAGTTCATTATGCTTATGCTTTACACGATGAGATTTCTCGGTAGCCCACTCTTCTTCAAGACGTTGTTGCTCTTCAGCGCTTAACTTTTCATAACCAAGTTTTTCTTTTTCTTGTTCTTTGTCTGTTTTTTCCATTCCCAGCGTTGCCTATACGACCACTTAAACGTTTCAAAAGTGCTCATATTACTTGTTTTGATAATAAGTATAATAAATACAATAAAAAAGAAATCAATTTTTTTGTTATAAAAAATAAAAAATAAAAAATAAAAATAAAAAATAAAAATAAAAATAAAAAATAAAAATAAAAAATAAAAAACACAACATGCCCCGCGCAAACACATTCTTTAGCGCTCTTCTAGTTTTTGGGTCCTACACGTGTGATGCTACCTACACTACTCTTAATGTGAGGAACCTGTTCGCAAGCGGAACCAAGACAATGTACGATGCTATTGCTATGCCATCGCACACGTTGTAACTGCTCTTCAAAGTGCGCAAGCTCTTGAGAACGCTGTGGCGAGCAGTCATGCTGTGTTGTGGCATATGCCTGTGCTCTTAACAGTGCATCATCTACATTACTTCTGCATGCTCTTGCGCATTCGGCAGTTTCACGAAGAAGTTTCTCGAGTTTTGTTATACTTGCCGGCATAGGCTGGAGCAACTGAAGCTTCCGTGACCACTCATGATAGTCACCTTCCACTTTTCGACGCGGCCTGTCAAAGCTAAACTTCACACACTTCCAAACGTGCTTTTTCTCCACCTTGGCTCCTTCCACGTACTGATAAAATGGCACTTCCAAGAACACCTGCTCTCCGTCATTCAGCCTTGTCCGCATGTCCTGTGCCTGCTCCGTTGAACACACCACAGTCACCTCGAGCTTGTAAAACTGCTTTCCGTTATGTTCCATTGGAAAGAACTCGATGGAACGAACGCAGTCTTTTCCGTAGGCTGCTTCAAACGCCTGCTCCACGAACTTGTAGTCCATGAACTTGAAGAGGCGAATGCGAGGAACGCAAATGGAAATAGTATTCATCGCTGCGCTTTATAGTAGGTGGACATATCATATATTAAAAATAAGTGTAATCAATTTTTTTATACTATACAAAAAATTGATTAAATTTTAAGAACTATAAACAACGTTTGGACTTTTTTCCCACTCTTTATATTCAATTGCTTTTGTTGTTGATTTGGGCAATGCTAATAAACGTTTAAGTGCTTCCATTCTTTTTTCTGTTGGATTTAATGATGGATTTTCCTTTTGAATTTGTCGTGATATATATTTCCATCTCCATTCAAATTTTAATGCTTCGTTATAAGTTGGAAAATTCTCTACATAGCAATAATAACTCCATGTTTCGCCCTTGGCAACTTTCATCGATGTAGCGTGTGCTCCACCAACAATCAATTTATTATGTTGTCTTATACGCCTGTCTAAATCGACTGTTGCTCCAATGTATGTTGAACCGTGTGTTGATTTTATAAAATATACATAACTCATTACTATAGTTATTATTTATTATTTTTATTATTTTTATTATTTTTTATTATTTTTTATTATTTTTTATTATTTTTTATTATTTTTATTATATCTCTTTTTTGAGACTTTATTATACCTTTTATTTGAAACTTTATTATACCTTTTATTTGAAACTTTATTATATCTCTTTCTTGAGACTTTATTATACCTTTTATTTGAAACTTTATTATACCTTTTATTTGAAACTTTATTATATCTCTTATTTGAGACTTTATTATACCTTTTATTTGTATATTTTATTTTTCGGTTCTTTCCACTGGCTTTTGATATTGGTGTTGTCTCTTCATCTACCGATTCAATCAACGCCACATACGGTATTCCTTCTGCTGCTGGTGCTGCTGCTGCTGCTGCTGCTGATACTGGTGCGTTGAACGCGTTATTTACAACCGCCATCGTTACTTTGGATCCGTTTGATGTCTGCGCTGTAGGGGGGTGAGCTCTGGTGGCTTGTGTGTAAAGTTGTTCTAATCTTGCATTCGCTTTATCGATGATGTCTTTGTAATGAGATTCATTAAATGTAGATATAATTATGTTATTTTTATATATATTTTGTTGTTTGATGAACTTATTTATTGTAAGAAACTTCTGTATTGATTCTTTATCAATTAATGCTTGATCAATTATAGTGTCATCTAGATAAAACTCGATTATCATCTTATGTAATATTGGTTTTTGTATTGCTGAGACACCATTATTTAATTTTGTAATTATAGGTTGTAATTTTTCTTTTAAATATTGGTTTGATCTTTTTATTAATAAGGAACTTAGGTCATCAATTAATTTTTTATCTTTTATTCCTTCTGTTTCTAGTAAATCAATTTGTAAGGTCTGTAAATAGTCATTTAATACTTTTACTATTATGCTTCCAACATTTATAACTGGCTGATCAAACTTAGCAGTTGGTTGATAAAGGGGTATTACTTGAATACATTCATGTTGTCGTGTAAGATCAGCATCACTCTTCTTATAAGTATAAGGTATTAAGTTTGCGCTATTTTTAAGCTCTGATGAGCCTTCGCGGAGATGCGTTTTACCTTTTCCAAAATCATCGATGTTAAATGTGTCTTCTTCTGGCGAACCGAGATGGATTGTCAAATGAAAATCCTTGTTCTTTTCTTTTGGTATTTCTGTAGTTTTATCTGGTAAACTATAAAAAAAGAACATATGACAAGGATCATCAGTGGCTTGTCCGGGTTTATATCTAACCTTAACATACAAATTTTCATTTACAGGTTGTATAAAAGCATTTTTTAATTCTAACATGAATATTTTATGGTTAATCTTACTCATTACATCTATATATTTTTGGTTATTTGTTACCACAGATTTGTAAGTATATCCTTTCAAATACAAAATTTTATCTGTATCTATCATGTTTTTATAATTCATGTTCCATACATCCAATATTTCAGTCGCTTCTGCTTGAGTTATTTTTTTATTCATAACTAAAGCTACAATCTTATCACAATCCTCTATGGTGATTGTAGTTTTGTCTGCTAATTGTAATGTTTTAATCTCGTCCCAAGTAATAAGAGAATATTTAGCTTTCTTTCTTAAAGTATCTTTTAATGCTGTTATTTCTGCTTTCTTACCATCTATAATGCCACTTATTTCTATTATAGATATATCAAACTTTTTATAATCGCTATCTTGTTTTAGTGTTATTTCTTCTGGTTTGCTAATTTTTAATTTTAAATTTTTTAATGCTAATATGAGTTTAGATACTTCGTTATCATGTATTATCATAGCAGGACTAGTATCATAATCGTTTAATGTAACATAAAAATCTTTATTGTAATTTCCTCTTAAATTAGCTTTATCTATATTAGCTGTTGTGATATCAATGTTTGACTGAAGATCACTTGCTTGATCTGTTATTTGTTTCGTAATAGTTTCATCTTGTTGTATTGAGGATGGTTCTGTTGTATTGCTTCCGATACCCAGTTTTTTTTTTGCCAATATGTCTTCATCTAATATATTAACACCCAAAAAATCAGGTTCTTCATTATCTCTTACAATTTGATTATACTTATCTGTCAAAATTAATAAGTCTTTAGACACTTTGACAAAGTTAGTATTAAATTTAGTTATATCATCGAAGTCACTGCTTAGGTTTTCTATTTTGTCGAGTAAAGATTGTTTTTCGGCTTTTTTTTCTTCTATTTGTTTATTTAACTCGCCCAAATCATCCACGAGTCCGCCACCACTTGATGTTGTTTTGCCTTCGTCCGCACTAGATGGAGATAATAAATAAGGTATTTTTAATACGCCGTGAAATTGAATTGTTTTTAATTGTAATAATCTTTTACGAATCATTTCTATTTCATCATAAGAACTAAGATTTTGTTGTCCAACATCTAAGAATATTTCATCAATACTTTTTTCAATGCTGATTTCATCGCTAGTAGGTTTATGTCTTTTACTAGCACTCTTTTGCTTTGTTGGTTTTAGTAGTAGGGTCGCATGAGGAAGCAAAAACTCAGACTCGGACGAGGATTGCCTGTGCGGCGGGTTAGATTTGGTAGTTCTGAATTTTTCTTTTTCCTCCCCCCCTCTATAAATGTTTGAATTCATTATGTAACCTTAATATATATATTACTATTTAATTAATTATACTATTTATTATTTATTATTTATTATTTATACTAAACAATTACTTTATTAATACTATTTAAAAATATAATAATAATAATAATAATATATAATTGGTGATATGTCCGAGTGGTTAAGGAGACAGACTTGAAATCTGTTGGGCATAGCCCGCGCAGGTTCGAACCCTGCTATCACCGTTTTTTTTGACACCGTGCCCGAGTGGTTAAGGGGATGGATTGCTAATCCATTGGGCATTGCCCGCATGAGTTCGAACCTCATCGGTGTCGCATATTTTTATTTAGCCATTATTTGGTTAAATAAAAATTTTTGTTATACTTATTCTTCATATTTGTTATACTTATTCTTCATATTTGTTATACTTATTCTTCATTTTTGCTATACTTATTCTTCATTTTTGTTATACTTATTCTTCATTTTTGTTATTTTAGAAAATCAATGTTAAAGATTAATCTATAAACAGCAATTGTTGAAAATGACA